>ERZ835051.3181-NODE-3181-length-13268-cov-3.585106_pt1 | contig 13268 bp, 9 predicted proteins | sample MGYA00519575_ERZ835051 | MGnify/ENA primary metagenome ERZ835051 (study PRJEB31850, sample SAMEA3708769) | human gut metagenome | biome: human gut; feature: human-associated habitat; material: faeces | place: China | collected 2014 ... | reverse complement strand
TACCCACGGCGATCGTGGCGATCAGGACGCCGTTGCGGAGCTTCCGTTTGCGGCTGTTCCTGCGGTGCCGCCGGTGGTGACGGCGACGGGATGTTGTCGGGTTCGATTGTTCCGCCATAGTCTAATTGAGTTTTAGTCGAACAGGGCTTCGGTCTTCGCTACGACCTCCTCCGGATCGGGCGTGAGCGGGAAGACGAGGCTCGGTTCGAGATACCAGAGTTCCTTATCCTGCTGGCAGCGGTGTTCGCCGCCGCCCGTAATGTTGAGCATGACGATCTTCTCGGGGTCGATCCGCCCGTCGGCCACGGACTTGACGAGCGACGCCGTGGCGATTCCCGCCGCAGAGTAGATATCGATTCCCTCGGTCTCCTCGAACAGGGCGCGAGCCTTGCGTGCCTGTGCGTTCGTCGCTACCATGATGTCGCCGCCGGTGGCTTTGAGCGCGTCGTACAAACCGCCTGCCAGCGAATAGGGAGGTTTGCGGTTCGAGAGTACTTTGGCGTCGATGATCTCCGCATCGCGGCGCGCCTTGTCATCCTCGTAGGCCAGCATCTTGCGCGAACCGGCCTGCCATGCGTCGTACATCGGCACGAAAGGCGCATTCTGCGACACCATGAGTTTCATGGTGTTCGAACCGAAGCGGCCGTCCTCGATCAGGCGCATGTTGGCTTCCCATGCGGCGATGGCTCCCGTACCGCTGCCCACGGCCTGAAAATAGTAGTCGGGAATGCGGCCGATGGTCGTCACGGCCGAAAGAACCGTCGTGGCCATGCCGTCGCGGCGGGCGATGTTCTTCGCACCGCCCTCGGCATAGAAGCCGGGGCCTTTAAGGGCGATGTCGCTCAGGTGGATGGCGTCGAAATAGTCGCCGCCCTTCTCGCACGAAATGAGTTTCACGCAGGGGTTGAGCGGATGCTCGAACCAGAGGGCCTCGATATTGTCGTAAGGCACCGACAACAGCAGTTTGATGTGGTTGTCGGAGCATACCTTGGCGAAGGCGCGGGCCGTATTGCCGGCCGAGGCCACCACCAGCACGCGCTCTTCGTCCTCGGCGGCACGCGCGCAGACCGAGAAAGCTTCGGTCTCCTTGAACGAGCAGGTGGACATCGTGGCGCCGATGGCCGGATAGTAGCCGTTGAAGGTTATGTAGAGGTTCTCAAGTCCGAGGTGCCGGGCAAGCCCCTTGCTCTTGTAAGTGACGGGCGCCGAAGAGCCTTTGAGCATGCGGCGGACGGGAAGCCAGTCGCAGAATTTGTAGAAACCGTATTCGTCGGGTTTCACTTCGAGCTGCCTGCGGGCGTACTTGGCGCGCACGAGCGACGGCGTCTTGCACTGCGGATCGGCAAGCATCCAGCCCGTATCTTCGAATTCGCGCCCCGTGGCGACGCACTCAAGCGTGTAGGGAGTAGGTGTAAAATCTTTCATTTATTTGTGTTTGTGTTATTTACGACATGCGGTTCCTGAAGTCCTCGTAGCCGAATTCGCGGACGACGTCGATGCGGCCGTCGCGGCGGGCGATGACGATGGCGGGATGCGCCACGCCGTTGAACATCGTGGTTTTGACCATCGTATAGTGGATCATATCTTCGAAAACGATGCGCTCGCCCACTTTCAGCTCATGGTCGAAGGCCCAGTCGCCGTAATAGTCGCCCGCAAGACAGCTCGTGCCGCCCATGCGCCAGCGCTTCTCGCCTTCGGCGGGTTCGTGCGCCCCGACGATCGCCGGTTTGTAGGGCATTTCGAGGCAGTCGGGCATGTGGCAGGCGAACGACACGTCGAGCATGGCGGTATGCACGCCGGCGTTCTCAACCAAGTCTTCAATTGTCGACACCAGATAGCCTGTGCGCCAAGTAAATGCACTGCCCGGTTCGAGGATCAGCCGCAGGTGCGGATGGCGGGCCTTGAACTCCCGGAGCAGCGCGATCAGCTCGTCGCAGTCGTACTCGGCGTGCGTCATCAGGTGGCCGCCGCCCATATTGAGCCATTTAATCCGGTCGAGGTATTGGCCGAAGTGTTTTTCGACGGCTTCGAGCGCCAGCCGCAGGTGGTGCGGACGCGACTCGCAGAGCACGTGGAAATGCAGACCGTCGATTCCCGCCGGCAGCTCCTTCAGTTCGTCGGCCGTAACGCCCAGACGCGAACCCGGAACGCAGGGGTTGTAGAGGTCGGTCTCGACGGGCGAATACTGGGGATTGATCCGCAGTCCGCACGAAATGCCGCGCAGCAGGGCCATCGGCCCGAAACGCTCGAACTGGGCGACGGAATTGAAGGTGATATGGTCGCTGCAGCGAAGTATCTCTTCGATATTGCGGTCGGTATAGACCGGGGCGTAGGTATGGGCGGGGCGGCCGAACTCCTCGAAAACAAGACGCGCTTCGGCGGCGGAAGAGGCCGTCGCGCCGTCGCTGTGGCGGGCCAGTTCGGGAAAGATGCTCCACATGGCGCAGGCCTTCAGAGCCACGATAATTTCAGCGCCCGATTCGCGGCGCACACGGTCGATTATCGCCAGATTACGGTCCAGCAACTCTTCGTCGAGGACGTAACACGGAGAAGGCAGTTTCAAGAAGTCAATCATCGAGTCGTTTTATTTCAAAACAGTTGCAAAAATAGCAATTTCCCTGCTAAAACCGCACGGCTCAGGGTGTGAATTGCTATCAAATAGGTATTTATACTTAGCCGTCGGACGGCACGCGGCAAATCGGCACAGGAATGCGGGAAGCACAGGCCGATAAGGGAGATGATGTGAAACCGGCCGCCGGGCTGTCCAACAAGTCCTATTCTTACGACTTCACCCCCGTCAGAGTTTATTCTGACAGGGGTGATTTTCAATTTCGGGGAGTCGTCAGACAGCCGTTGCAAGCCGGTAAGGGAGCAGTCCCCTACTTCGCGATACAGATGCTGACACGGTTTTTCTCGACGCCGGGGAACGGCTGGGCGGTGTCTCCCCTGCCCTCGGCGCTGATGCGGGAGGCGGCGATACCGGCCTTCTTCAGCGCGGCGGCGACGCTCTCGGCGCGCAGCTTGGAAATTTTCAGATTGACGGCATGCGAACCGGTCGCAGCATCGGCATAGCCGAGGATTTCGACATTCGCTTCGGGATTGGCCTTCAGGTACTCGACCAGCGCGCCGACCTTGGCCTCTTCGGTGGTACGGAGCTGCGACGAGCCGATCCGGAAGAAGATGTTCTCACGCAGTTCGGCCGGTCGCTCGGCAACGGCCGCAGGAGCCGGAACAGGCGTCTCCTTCACCGCGGGCTTCTCCTCGACGGGAGCGGGTGCGGGTTCCGGCGCAGGGGTCGGGGCCGGAGCGGAAACGACCGCCGCCGTGCGGGCTTTCTTATGGTTCTTGCCGAAACGGAACGTGAAGCCGCCCAGCGCGTTGAACTGCCAGTCGAGGTTGCCGGCCTTCTTCGAGTTGTACTTGTCGGAGAGCATGTTGGCATTCACCTCCACCCCAAACAGCACACAGTCCGACAAGCGGAAATTCACGCCGAGACCCAGACGGCCCGCAACGAACACTTTGCTTCCGGACCAGATGTTGCCCAGCCGATATCCGCTGTCGTTAAGGGCGTTGGCCTCGTCGTTGTCGAACGCTCCGTTCAGGCCGACACCGGCGAACAGGTAGGGATTAACCGTCCGGCGGGGATTGAAGCGGCCGAAAAGGTTGGCCAGATCGAGCGTGGCTTCGACATTGCCCTGCAGGTATTTATACTGATAGGTGGTTTGGGGCGACACCCATGCGCCCTTGCTCTGCCAGCCGCTCAGGCCGAAACGCAGCCCCCAGACGGGCGAGAACTGATATCCGGCCGACAATGCCGCGGCGGGCGATACGAGTTTGCCGAAAGGCCCTTCGCCGAGCGTATAGGACGCTCCGGCCTGCACCTGCATAAACCAGTGCGGGTTGAATTCCGATTTCTCTTGCTTATTCGCAGCTTGTGCGAAAACCGGCGCCGTGCACATCACAAGCGCGCCTAACGTACATAGGATACATTTCATTTTCATAATTATCAAGTGGGTTAATTGACAGCCAAAGATAAAAAATTGTATCATATATTATACACATTCGGCCGGAAAAATCTCACTCCGGAAAAAGCGCGGAATTGCAGCGGAGGTATCGGACCGCGATTCGGCATAGCGGAGCGCGCCCCGGTTCAATATCTATCGACGACCACGACGCGGTCGGCTGTGCACACCGAGATAATCTTCAGCCCCAGCAGGACGGGCCACGATCGGAATACAAAACCCGGCGGAAATCTGCGCCGGGGAGGGGCCGCTGCCGGGCATGAAAAAAGCGCAAACAGAATCGTCTGTTCGCGCTTTGCGGATTATCGCACCTTGCGGAGAATATCGGAAACGGGTCTGCGGATCAAAGCTCGATATCGGTATCGAAAAGCTCGTGCCACGGCAGCCCCTGCTCGCCCAGCTCGGCCAAGAACGGATCGGGATCGAACTCCTCGACGTTGAAGACGCCGGCGCCGCGCCAAAGGCCCTTGGCCCACATCGACGCGCCGAGCGCCGCGGGAACGCCCGTGGTGAAGCTGACGGCCTGCGTACCGGTCTCCTTGAAAGCCTGTTCGTGGTCGCAGTTGTTATAGATATAATAGGTGCGTTCCTTGCCGTCCTTGACGCCCCGGATGCGGCAGCCGATCGAGGTCTGGCCGTGGTAGTTGGCGCCGAGCGACTTGGGATCGGGCAGCACCGCCTTGAGGAACTGGATCGGGACGATTTCGACGCCGTTGTAGATGATCGGGTCGATACGCGCCATGCCGATGTTCTGGATCACGCGCAGGTGCGTCAGGTACTCCTGACCGAAGGTCATCCAGAAGCGCGCACGCCGGATCGTGGGATAGTTCTTCACGAGCGACTCCAGCTCCTCGTGGTAGATGACGTACGACTCGCGCTCGCCGATGCCCGGATAATTGAGCGGCTTGTGGATCTCGTGCGGCTCGGTCACCACCCACTCTCCGTTCTCGTAATAACGCCCTTTCTGGGTCACCTCGCGGATGTTGATCTCGGGGTTGAAGTTCGTGGCGAAAGCCATGCCGTGGTTGCCGGCGTTGCAGTCGACGATGTCGAGGTAGTGGATTTCGTCGAAATGGTGCTTGGCGGCATAGGCCGTGAAGATGGCCGTCACGCCCGGGTCGAAACCGCAGCCGAGGATCGCCGTGAGTCCCGCGGCCTTGAAGCGATCCTGATAGGCCCACTGCCACGAGTATTCGAAATGCGCCTCGTCCTTCGGCTCGTAGTTGGCCGTGTCGAGGTAGTTGCAGCCGCATTCGAGGCAGGCGTCCATGATCGTGAGATCCTGATACGGAAGCGCCACGTTGACCACGATGTCGGGTTTGAACGCGCGGAACAGTTCGCACAGCTGCGGCACGCTGTCGGCGTCGACCTCGGCGGTCTTCACCTGCGCGATCGCATCGCGGTCGGCGAAGAACACGCGCCAGTCGCCGAGCGCGATGTAGTCGGACAGGCCCACGGCGAACGCTTCGGGATCGCTGATCTGGCGCTCGAACATCGTGGCCTGCTCGGCCTTCTGGCGTTCAAGCTCCTGATCGGTCACGGGCGTCCTGGCGAAGGAGTTTTCGATCACGTCGACCATCTTCGCGCGGACCGGACCGAGGTCCTCGCCCTTCTTGACCTGGGCGCCGAAGACCACGAAGCCGGGCTGGGCGCCCGGAATCGTCCAGCCGAAGACCTGCGTGGCAAGGCCCGTCTCGACGAGCTCCTTGTAGAGGCGGCCCGTCGGAGCGTCGGAAAGGATCGACGTGGCCATGGCCGCGGGCTCCCAGTCGGGATGCAGGGCGGCGGGCAGGCGGTAGCCGATCATGAGCATCTGCGTCTCGCCGGGACGGCGGACCGTGAACTCGCGCTCGCCGTCGGCGGCGGGCTCGACCGTCCACTCCTTCGGAAGCACGCGCTCGGGCTTGGCGATCGGGCCGAAGAGCTCGGCGATCCAGCCGAGCACCTCGTCCGTGTCGAACCTGCCCGAAACCGTCAGCACGGCGTTGTCGGGCTGGTAGTAGCGGCGGTAGAAGGCCTGGAGGTTCTCGATCTCGACGTTCTCGATGTCGCTTCGGGCGCCGATCGTGCTGCGGCCGTAGCTGTGCCAGTCGAAGAGCACGGACTGCATGCGCTTGAGGAGCACGCTCGTCGGACGGTTCTCGCCCATTTCATACTCGTTGCGCACGACGGTCATCTCGGTGTCGAGGTCCTTGCGGGCGATGAACGAGTTGATCATGGCGTCGGCCTGCCAGCCGAGCGCCCACTTCATGTTGTCGTCCGAGGCCGTGAAGGAGACGTGGTAGTTCGTGCGGTCGAGCCACGTCGAGCCGTTCATGCGGAAGCCGCGCTTCGTGAACTCGGCGGTCGGATTCGGATAGTTCTTCGAGCCCTTGAACATCAGGTGCTCGAGAAGGTGGGCCATGCCGGTCTCGCCGTAGTTCTCGTGGCGCGAGCCCACGAGATAGGTCATGTTGACCGTGGCGGTCGGCTTGCTCATGTCGGGATAGAGCACGACGCGCAGGCCGTTCGGGAGCCTGTACTCGGTCATGCCCTCGACGGTCACGACGGAAACGGGTTTGGTTGCGTTCGTCAAATCATTCTCCTTGGCTGCCGCGCCTCCTGCGGCGCCCATCATCACGACGGCGGAAAGCAGCACTATTTTTCTTGCAAATTGCATAACGAAAGTCCGTTGTTCATATCGTGTTGCGGGAGCGCGTCACAAACCGTCCCCTGACGGCCGGGAGCCCCCGACTGCACAACGATACCTGTCCCAGGTGACGAAAACGTTTCGAAGCACCTGAACAATGTTCGAAATGTTACCAAGCCTTCGGCCCCAGGGCCTCCCCCTGAAACATCAACTGCCAATTTCGCTAAAATTTCAGGATCCCGCTCCATATGAACCTCCTTACGATGAAACTTCTCTTCGACCTCTTCCCCGTCATCCTCTTCTTCGCGGCCTTCAAGATCGCCGAGGGCCAGCCCGACGCCGCCATCGCGCTTGCCGAGCGCTTTATGGGCGAGGGCCTCACCGCCATGACCGCTCCGGTCTTCATCGCCACCGTCGTCGCCATCGCCGCCACCTTCCTGCAGGTGGGCTGGCTCATGCTACGCGGCCGCAAGGTCGAGCCGATGCTCTGGATCAGCCTCGCCGTCATCGTCGTCTTCGGCAGCCTCACGCTCTATCTTCGCAACGAGATGTTCATCAAGTGGAAGCCCACGATCCTCTACTGGATCTTCGGCGGCATCCTCGTCTACGGCAACATCGCGGGCCGAAACTTCATCCGCATGCTTCTCTCCAAGGCCGAGATCGAAATGCCCGGCCACGCCTGGGGGACGCTCCAGAACATGTGGATCGGCTTCTTCGCGGCCATGGGCGTCGTCAACCTCCTCGTCGCCTACCTCTGTTCGACCGACACCTGGGTCAACTTCAAGCTCTTCGGCCTGATGGGCCTGACACTAGTCTTTACAATTGGCATCGGCGTGTTCATGACCAAACACGCCGTCACTAGGCAGAATTGACCTGCATGACGCCCGAACCCCTTATAATTTCGGGTGCAATGACTAACAACCTGATAGCGGCGTACGGTGCCGGGAAGCGCCGAACACCTGCGGCAGTAAAGGAAGAAAGAAATGGAAAAGAAACTTTTGGTTCTCGGCATGGCTGCCATGATGGCCGCCGGCGCGGCCAACGCTGAACTTCAGGCCTTCAAGGTCAACGGTGAAACCGTCAGCGTTGCCCAGCAGAAGGCACTCTACGACAACGCCGTCGCTCAGGGCCAGCCCGCAGGCGCCGAACTTGAGCGCCAGGTGAAGAACGTCCTCACGCAGCAGACCGTCCTGCTTCAGGAAGCCAAGAAGGCCAAGCTTGACCGCAACTCCGACGTCAAGCAGGCCATCGAAGCCGCCCGCAACCAGGTCCTCATCAACGCCGTCCTGCGCGACTGGGCCAAGAAAAACCCGGTCAAGGACGAGGACGTCCGCAAGGCCTACGAGGCTGAAAAGGCCGCCTACGGCCCGACCGAATACCAGGTCCGCCACATTCTCGTCAAGACCGAAGACCAGGCCAAGAACATCATCAGCCGCCTCAACAAGGGCGCCGACTTCGACAAGCTCGCCAAGGAATTCTCCGAAGACCGCGGCACCAAGGATCGCGGCGGCCAGCTCGGCTGGATCGTTCCCCGCTCCTACGTTCCGACCTTCGGCAACGCCTTCGCCGGCATGAAGGAAGGCACGGTCAGCAAGGAACCCGTGCGCACGCAGTTTGGCTTCCACGTCGTGAAGCTTGACGCCAAGCGTCCGGCCCAGCTCTTCCCGACCTTCGAGGCTCAGAAGCCCGCGCTCGTCAACGCGCTCACGAACCAGCGCGTTAACCAGCACTTCGGCGAACTCGTCAAGAACGCCAAGGTCCAGTAACGGATCCTTCGTCCCCGACGAATCGACACGAACCCAAGGGGGAGGCCCGCATCGCGGACCTCCCCCTTCTGCATTGAGCGAAAACGCGCCTTTCCACCCGCGGCCCGGCTCCGTATACTGTCAGCAAAACCACTTTTTTCAAGGCTCCCTCATGCAGAACTTCGAGTATTACAATCCGACCCGACTCATCTTCGGCCGCGGCGAAATCGCCTCCCTCACCCGCCACATCCCCGAGGGCGTGCGCGTCCTCGTCACCTTCGGCGGCGGCTCCGTGAAGCGCAACGGCGTCTACGACCAAGTCAAGGCCGCGCTCGCCGGCATCGACCACGTCGAATTCTGGGGCATCGAGGCCAACCCCAAGGTCGAAACCCTCAGGAAGTGCATCGAATTCGGCCGCGAACAGAAGGCGGGCTTCATCCTCGCCGTGGGCGGCGGCTCCGTGCTCGACGGCTCCAAGCTCGTTGCCTGCGCCCTCACCGAGGGCGAAACGCGCGACGCCTGGGACATCGTCCTCTCCCGCCGTCCCGCCCGCTGCATTCCCTACGCGAGCGTCATGACGCTCCCGGCCACGGGCTCCGAAATGAACGCCAACAGCGTCATCTCCCGCCTTGAGACGAAGGAGAAGCTTGCCTTCGTCGCGCCTGAAAATCCGCGCTTCTCGATTCTCGACCCCGAGTGCTGCCGCTCGCTCGGCGCCGCCCAGGTCTCCGCGTCCCTCGCCGACATCACCGCGCACGTGCTCGAGCAGTACATGACCGAACCCGGCCAGTCCCGTCCGATGGACCGCTGGGCCGAAGGGCTCCTTCTCACGCTCGTCGACATCGCGCCCGCGCTGCGTACGCCCGAACCCGACTACGACGTGCTCGCCGACTACATGCTCACGGCTACGCTCGGCCTCAACGACATGATCTGCATGGGCGTGAATCAGGACTGGGCCACCCACGCCATCGGCCACGAAATCACCGCCCTCACGGGCATGGCCCACGGCGCCACGCTCGCCATCGTCTTCCCCGCTCTCCTTCGTGTCCTCATCGACACGAAGGAAGCCAAGCTCGTGCAGATGGGCGAACGCGTCTTCGACGTGCATTACGGCACCGACCGCGAGCGCGCCCTCGAAACCATCGTGAGGCTCGAGGCCTTCTTCGCCTCCCTCGGTCTGCCGACCCGCCTTGACGAGGCAGGCGTCGGTGAAGACGTCGAACGCGAGATCGTCCGCCGCTTCGAGGAACGCAACTGGAAGCTCGGCGAGCACAAGAACATCACGCCCGCCCAGATCGCCGCGATCCTCGCCTCGGCCCGCCCCGCAAAGGCCTGAGGCTGAAGATCCTCTGCAAGCCCGCCCCCGCGGACAGCTGCGCGGAGAACAGCCAAAAGAAGAAGGGCGCCTGCAGCGTTTTCGCGCTGCGGGCGCCCTTCTCTTCTTTTGTGGTGCTTCATACGAGGGATGGACGGGACGCCTCAAGTAACCTTACCTGTTTTGGGCGACCTCCTGGTCGGTGATGTGATCGAAGACCAGAAGGTCGGTCAGGGCGTTGCTACTGAGGCAGTTCCGCCCGTGATTACGTTGCCGTTCTTGTCGATCTGCTGATAGCTCAGGGGCTGGTCTAAACAAGACCTATGCTGAGTCTGCTTCAGCAGGTGACAATAAAGCCTTCGATTAGTCAAGAGTTGTTTATGGTCTTCTCGAAGTTCTTCCAGTCAATGCCGGCTTGGCGGGCGAGGTTTTCAAGCGTGTCGACCTTGAAGGGCTCGAAAGTCGTCGAGCGCCACGGACATCTGTCAGCACCCTATCGGGTGATTTTTACCAAGCGCATCAGCGAATACTCGGAGCTCAAAAGTTATCGGGAACGATGTTTTCGAATCTCGAACGGAACTCCGTCTGGTGCATGAGCCAACCGGTGCGCCTGATCATGTCGGCAAAGGCCTTCTCTGTAAGATCCGTTGCCAATTCATCGAGTTTGGTTTTGTCCGACACGATGTCGAGCGTGTCCGCATAATGAACCCATTGAACGTCTCTTCCACCTTTATCCTTAAACAACGCTAGGAAATAGAGTTGGCAACGTTTTTCCGTTGCGGACAAGGTGATTTTTAACGTTGGATAGCAGGTGATGTCAGCAGCGTTTTGGGTTGTCATTCGCTTGAAGTGCTGTTCCAGCTCCCTTTTGAAGACGACTTGGAAATTGTTGGCGTCCAATGCAAACGTATTGCCGTAGTTCTGGAAGGAGAGTGGAGCGAGGTTCAGATCAATGTAGGCCACGGACAGCGGCATTTTGTCCTTCCGAATAACCGGCGTATAGAAGTCGTCGGAAATATGGCCGCTAGCATTGGTCGGTGGATCCAACATCAGCTTTTCGTTTGGAAAGGCTTCGTTGATGTTTGTGGTCCAACCAAGGTGACTGAGGCAATCCTGGTACTTGCTTTCACGGGCGGACTGAGCGGCGATTTGCATGAAGCTGGACGTCAGCGACATGACTGAGTCGGCCATCGATGGCACCGGCGTGATGTCGGCCTGATAGGTGGTCTCATAGCCGCCGAACGTCGGGCGGGTGTAAGAGTTGCCCGTAACCTGGTAATCGTAGTGTTGAACTTGATGAGGCGGCGGCATGGGAATGGATGCATTGGCATACGCACGGCATCGCATGCTGTCCTGTTGGAAGTTAACGTTCGCCGTTTCAGCGTCAAGGAATCTCGGGTTATAGTAGAGAGTGGTTTGGCAGCCGCTTAATGCCGACACAACCAACAGCGTGGCAGTCACAGTCAATGGAAATTTGATGGAGGACATGGCATTCCTACTGGGAAGAGAGATTGTTCGATTATTATAGGTTTGCCCTACTGGAATAGGGAGCTTACGGACATCTCAACCGCGAGGACCTCGCACAGTTCAGGGCTCTCCTAATGAACGGCCGGCCCAACTGAAACAGAGAGCCCAACAGTCCCGCGAACGGCTGGTTCACCTCCTGTCGACCGACAAGGTCGCAATGGTCCTCCCGCTCTTTCTCGCCGCGCCCGAGCTCACCGTCAGGCGGGGCGTGTGGTCTGTTCCGCCTGAATGTCCTGCGGCTCCTCGTCGAGGGTGAAGACCTCGTCGAGAGGCTTCGCGAGCATTTCGGCGGACATGAAGCCGCGGTACCAGTCAAAGAGCATCCCTTCATCTCGGGACGACGAGGCGCGCTTGGGACTAGTGAGATGGTTGGTGCCGTCGACGAGAAGCGCCGTGCAGGCGTCCCTGAGGCTCTTGGCGGACGGATCGCACAGAAGCGCCCAGTCGCTGTGACTCTTGGGCTTCTCGCTCATGATCTCGACGCAGTAACCCTTTTCGGCGAGCCTGAGCAGAATGCGGCGGGCGGCCTGCGGGTAGCTGTCGACCTCGTCGGCGAGCGTCGTGATGCCCACCGAGGTCTCGCCCTCGCGGCGATGGCGCCAGAGCGTCTTCAGGAGCGCGACGCCCGTAAGGAAGTCATTGCCGCGCTTGTAGCTGTCGGCGAAGCGCCCCGAAGTGAGAAGCGGGATCGTCGCCGTGATGGCTGCGCCGCCGAAGACGATGAGCCAGGAGACGTAGAACCAGAGCAGGAGCACGGGGAAGGCCACGAACGCGCCGTAGATCGACGTGAGCGTGCCCGCCGAGACGTAGTGCCCGAAGGCCTCGCGCACGGCGAGTCCCGCGAAGGAAGCGGAGACGCCGCCCACGGCCGCGTGCGAAAGCTGCACGTGGCAGTTGGGCACGAACTTGTAGAGGAAGGTGTAGGAGGCGACCTGGATCGCAAACTGCAGAACGGCCATGCCCCACTCGACCGACGTTGCGTCAACGCCCTCCGAGGCGGAGCGGATCGCCTGCGTCGAGACGGTGAGCGAGAAGGCGATCACCAGGGGCCCGAGCGTGATGAGCGCCCAGTAGAGCAGCGCCCTCTGTCCCCAGGGGCGCATGCGGCGCACCTGATAGATGCGGTTGACCGTCACGAAGAACTTGTCAATCAGGAGAAGCGCCGTCACGGCCAGACCCGCCAGACCGAAGATGCCGAGTCCCGAGGCGTGGTCCGTGAAGTTGCGCAGATACGTGACGATCGTCTCCGTGTACTGCTGCGGCAGCACGCCCGAGATGATCGCCTCCTCAAGCGCGTGGCGCGAGTCCGCGAAGCTCGGGAAGAGCGCAAAGGCCGACATCGCGACCGCGATGAGCGGAACGAGCGAAAGGAGCGTCGTGAGCGTCATCGAGGACGCCACCTCCTGAAGCTGAGTCTCGCGCATGCGGTCCATCGCAAAGCGGATGATCGTGCGCACGGCCTCGATGCCGTGCTGCCGCCGAGCCCGCTTCACAAGCTCCGCACTCCTCGTTCCGGCCTCTCCCTCTGCATGGCCCTCGGAGGCCGTCTTCTCTTCCGACATCGTCTGCATGCTATCTCTTCTTCTCCATGACGCCCGTCGTTGATGTCACGAGCTCTTGCGCTCATTGTACAGGCCGCCAACTCCCGCAGGCCCGCGCGGCCTCCGCGACACAAAAGAGCGGCAGTCGACGCGATCCTTCGCCCGAATGGTCGACAAATGATTTTCTCCTGCAACACATGGGCTTTGCCCGCACCATTCTCAGAAAACCCCAGGCTCTTCGCATCACGGGTCTTGAATTGCCGACAATTTGTAAACTTTGCTCGACAAGTCGCTAAAACTTGTGTATAGTTCACCCCTATCGACGGACCGACTCTAAGCGGTTCGTCGTCTTTTCGGTCAGACGCGGCTCCTGTCAGGGGCGCCTGCGTCAGCGGCAGTAAGGCGCCGCTCCGAAAAAGGGGGAACGAAAAGGCCGGTTTTCGACGAAACCGGCCTTTTTCATTTTGTACGCCGCGGACATGAAAAACG
>ERZ835051.3180-NODE-3180-length-13274-cov-4.337923_pt1 | contig 13274 bp, 12 predicted proteins | sample MGYA00519575_ERZ835051 | MGnify/ENA primary metagenome ERZ835051 (study PRJEB31850, sample SAMEA3708769) | human gut metagenome | biome: human gut; feature: human-associated habitat; material: faeces | place: China | collected 2014 ... | reverse complement strand
GCCCAAGCCCTGGGAGATCATCGCCATCACCTTCACCAACAAGGCGGCAGGGGAGCTGAAGGACCGGCTGGCCGCCCGGCTGGGGCCGGAGGCCAACGACATCTGGGCCTCCACCTTCCACTCCGCCTGTGTGCGCATCCTGCGGCGGGACATCGACCGGCTGGGGTTCGACAAGGACTTCACCATCTACGACACCGACGACTCCAAGCGGGTCATCAAGGACATTCTGAAGGAGCTGAACCTGGAGGAGAAGACCTTCCCGCCCCGGAGCGTCCTGGCCGCCATCAGCCACTCCAAGGACCAGTATGAGACGCCGGAGGACTTTGCCAAGCGGTACGAGGCGGCGGGGGACTGGAAGATGACCCGCATCGCCAAGATCTATGCCGCCTATGCGAAGAAGCTCCGCACCGCCAATGCCCTGGACTTTGACGACATCATCTTTCACACGGTAACACTACTGCAGCAGGAGCGGTCGGTGCTGGACTACTACCAGCGCAAGTTCCGCTACGTGCTGGTGGACGAGTACCAGGACACCAACCACTTACAGTATCTGCTGACAAGCCTCCTGGCGGGGGGGTACAAAAACCTCTGTGTGGTGGGCGATGACGACCAGTCCATCTACCGCTTCCGGGGGGCCAACATCGAAAACATCCTGAACTTCGAGGAGCAGTACCCCACCGCCCGGACCATTCGCCTGGAGCAGAACTACCGCTCTACCCAGAACATTCTGGATGCGGCCAACGCCGTCATCCAGAACAACCAGGGCCGCAAGGGTAAGACCCTCTGGACCGACAACGGCGGGGGCGATGTGGTGACGGTCAAGACCACCTTCAACGAGAGCGACGAGGCCAACTACGTGGCCGGGGACATCCTGATGGGGGTGAACCGGGGCAGGAACTTCCGGGACACGGCGGTCCTCTACCGGATGAACGCCCAGTCCAACGCCCTGGAATACGCCATGAAGCGCAACGGCATCCCCTATAAAGTAGTGGGGGGCATGAAGTTCTTCGACCGGGCGGAGGTCAAGGACATGCTGGCCTATCTGTGCGTGCTGAACAACCCCCTGGACGACCTGCGGCTGCGGCGGATCATCAACAACCCGCCCCGGGGCATCGGCGCCACTACATTGGACAAGGTGGGCGCCTTGGCGGAGAGCCAGGGGGCGTCGCTGTATGAGATCATCCGCAACGCGGACCTGTTCCCGGAGCTGAAAGCGTCTTCCGCCAAGCTGCTGAAGTTCGCGGACCTGATCGACGGCCTGCGGCGGGCGGGCACGGAGCTGGCCCTGCCGGAGTTCTACGACGCCGTCTGCGACCAGACCGGCTATGTAAAGGCCCTGGAGGAGAAGAACGACATGGAGAGCCGGGGCCGCATCGAGAACGTTCAGGAGCTGAAATCCAACATCCTGGGCTTCCTGGAGCAGCAGCCGGAGGACGCCACCCTCTCCGGCTTCCTGAACGAGATTGCCCTGTACACAGATCTGGACAGCGTGGAGGCCAGCGACGACTGCGTCACCATGATGACCATTCACTCCGCCAAGGGGCTGGAGTTCCCGGTGGTGTACGTGGTGGGGATGGAGGAGGGGATCTTCCCCGGCGCCTCCGCCCAGTACGACCAGGAGGAGCTGGAGGAGGAGCGGCGGCTCTGCTACGTGGCCATGACCCGGGCCAAGGAGAAGCTGACCCTCACCAACTGCCGGCAGCGGATGCTGTACGGCCGTACCAGCGCCAACCGGGCCTCCCGGTTCCTGGAAGAGATCCCGGAGGAGAACATGCGCTGGGAGAGCAAGCCGGAGCCCCGTTTCGGCGGTATGGAGCACGACGGCACCTTCGGCGGCGACCGGTACGAGGACGGCTGGGGCAGCTCCCCCGCCCGCGCCGGCGGCGCCTGGAGCAGCGGCGGCGTCCACAGCTACCGGGCCCCGGCCCAGGCGCCCCAGCGGCCCCTGGCCTCTGTCCAGCAGGCGTCCTCCACCCGGAAGAACGCCGCCCCGGCGGCGCCTCTGCTGCAATTACAGCAGGGGGACATGGTGGAGCACACCGCCTTCGGGAAGGGCATGGTGCTCTCTGTCCGGCCCATGGGCGGCGACGCCCTGGCGGAAGTGGCCTTTGACACCGTGGGCAAAAAGAAGCTGATGCTGAAATCCGCGGGAGCCCACATGAGGAAACTGTGATGATGGAGATCGAAAACTGGATGAAGCAATACTGCGGGGCCGTCCGGGCCGCCTTTGGGGACCGGGTGCGGTACATCGGCCTCCAGGGCAGCCGGGGCAGGGGAGAAGCCGGACCGGACAGCGACATCGACGTGGTGTGCATTCTGGACAGCTGCTCTCTGCAAGACCTGGAGACCTACCGGGCAGCCGTGAAGGACCTGCCGGACCGGGACAAGCTGTGCGGCTTCGTCTCCGGTACGGCGGAGCTGGCGGCCTGGGACCGGGGGGAGCTGTTCCAGTTCCGCCGGGACACCACCGACTGGTGCGGACGCCTTGCGGACCTGCTGCCGCCGGAGGAGCCAGGGGACGCCCGCCGGGCCCTCCATCAGGGGGTCTGCGGACTGTATCACCTGTGCTGCCATAACTTTCTCCACGGCAGAAGCCGGGAGGCGGTGGCGGAGGCCTGCAAGGCCGCCGTGTTCCTGCTGCAGGCCAAGCTGTATGCAGAGCAGGGGCTCTACTGCCGCCGGAGATCAGACCTGGAACAGCACCTGACCGGGCAGGACCTGGAGATTCTGCAAACTGCCCAGGCCCTGAAAGCAGGGGAGTGCCGGGAGGACCTGACAGCCCTCACGGACCGGCTGTTTGCCTGGTGCCGGGACGTGATTGGCCAGCAGAAAGCAATCTGAACAGCAGAGGGCCCGCCGTTTTCGGCGGGCCCTGGTGTTTTGTGTGTGATCGGGGGTGGGAGATCCGGTCCATTGCACGGGGATCAGCCATGCCTGCGGCTGGACAGATGCCCCCCTACGGCTCCACCCGGATGCCCAGAATCCGGGCCACCACCGCGGCCTGGGCGGCGTTGATGACGGCGCCCTTCAGCTCCCGGCAGGTCTCCGACAGCACGATCCGGTCCAGGGTGCAGGCCGTCAGGTCCATGCCGGCAAGGCTAGTGCGAAACAGCTCCGCCCCGGTCAGGTCCGTCTTCTCTATGGCAGCTTTTTTCAGCCGCATCTCCGAGAGCGTAGACTCTGTGAAGTCACATCCCTTCACGGAAATACGCTCCCAGACGCCGCCGGAAAAGTTGACATAACGAAGCAGAGTCTCCTCCAGAACGCTGTCCTTCCACCGGGAGCGGCGCAGGTCCGCGCCGTCCCATTTGCAGCCGGAGAGGCGGCAGTCCTTCCAATAGGTGGCGGAGAGGCGGCAGTTCTCCAGGAGACATCCGGTGAAGGTGCAGCCGTAAAAGGCTGCGCCGGTGAAATCGCAGTTCCGCAGGCGGCAGGACTGGAACCGGCAGTCCCGGAAGTCCAGGCCGGAGCCGTCCAGCCCCTCGGCGTTTTCCTGGGAAAGGACCGCGGCGGAGAGCACCTCTCCGGCCTCCCGCGCCGTCTCCAGGGCCTCAGGCAGGCCGCTCATGGGCGGAGTGCCTGCCGGGGCGGGAGCAGCAGCTCCTCAAAGCTCCGGATATACACGTCGCAAAATCCCCGCATGGCCGCCTCGTCCTGGGCGAAGAAACCGTCGTAAACGCCCACCACCCGCATCTTTGCAGCCCTGGCGCCCTTGCAGGCGGAGAGGCTGTCATCGAACACCGTGCAGTCCTCCGGTGCCACGCCGTAGTGCTCTGCGGCGGCACGCCACAGGGCCGGGTCCTTTTTCTCCAACCCCAGGTCGTGGGCCAGAGTGACACCCTCAAAGTACTTCATCAGGTCCAGGTGGGTCAGGGCGGTGCGGCAGTGCTCCGGCACGCTGGAGGTCACCACCGCCATCCGGCGGCCCTCTGCCCGGCACTGCTTTAAATACGCCCGGACGCCGGGCTTCACCGTGACATGGGCATAGGCGTCCCTGGCCATCTCCATCCACTCGGCAATGATCTCCTCGCAGGACTCCGTGAGGCGGCAGTACTCCTTGGTGAACTTGGCGGCCAGGGGAAGGATGGTATGGGCTACGCCCTCGTAATAGGCGTGGGTGTACGCAATGCCCCGCCGGGCCAGAAATTCCCGGTCCACGTTTTTCCAGACGCCGTTGGAGTCGATCAGCGTCCCGTCCATGTCAAACAGCAGCATGGGCCGCCTCCTTTTCTCGGGGAGGAACCGGGTCTTGCCATTTCCGCCCCGTTGTGTTAAAATTTTTATTTGTTCGCGGCTTTTGGTCCCGGACATCTCTGCGGGAGTTTGCAAAAGTATAGCATAGATCCTGGTGAGGAGCAAGTCTGATGAAAGTCAACCACATCCGTCAAAATGTATTCCCCGTGCTGGCGGCTCTGATCTGGGGCACCGCCTTCGTGGCCCAGAGCGTGGCCGCCGACCATGTGGGTCCCTTCACCTTCACCGCCGCCAGAAGCGCGGTGGCCTTTGTGTTTCTGCTGGTGCTGTGTCTGGTGTTCCGCTGCCTGCGGCGGCGGGATTTTCAGGAGGAGGCCCAGGCCCGGCCCGGTTCCTGGCGGGATCTGGCCATCGGCGGTATCTGCTGCGGCGTGGTCCTGACAATGGGCACCAACCTCCAGCAGATGGGGCTGGAGACCACCACCTCCGGCAAGGCGGGGTTCATCACGGCCCTCTATATTGTCATCGTGCCCATTGCGGGGATTTTCCTCCGGCAAAAGGCGCCCCGGGCGATCTGGCTCAGTGTGGCGCTGGCGGTGGTGGGATTGTATCTGCTGTGCGTGCAGGAGTCCTTTTCCATCACGGAGGGGGACTGGTACGTGCTGCTGTGCTCCTTCTGCTTCGCCGGACACATCCTGCTGATCGACCACTTTACCCGGAAGGTGGACGGGGTGGCCCTGTCCTGCGTACAGTTCCTGGTGATGGCGGTGCTCTCTGCCGGGCTGATGCTGGTGATGGAGACGCCTGACTGGGCGGGGCTGCTGGCCTGTATCGGGCCCGTCCTGTATGTGGGCATCTTCTCCAGCGGCGTGGGATACACCCTCCAGATCCTGGCGCAGAAGGACTCCAACCCCACGGTGGTGTCCCTGCTGCTGAGTCTGGAGTCCGTGTTCGCCACCGTCGCCGGGGCGCTGATCCTAGGGGACCGGATGAGTGGGAAGGAGTACCTGGGCTGCGTGCTGATGCTGGCGGCGGTGGTGCTGGCCCAGCTGCCGGACTTCCGGAAAAAGCAGGCGGTACCGGCGCCGGAAAACTGAATCGTTCAGCAGGGACGCCGGTTTTGGGCGTCCCTGTTGATTTTTGGTTGGACAAACGCGGCGGCTTGTGGTATACTGCTATCCTGTATGAGTATGTAGCGAGGTGATTTCATGCGCATCGACGTGCTGGGCGTCGGCTTTGACAACCTGACCATGGCAGAGGCCGTGGAGCGGGGGATGGAGCTGGTCCGCAGTCCGGGCCCCCACTATGTGGTGACCCCCAATCCGGAGATCGTGGAGGTCTGCCGGGAGGACAGCGGGGCCAGGGCCGCGGTGAACGGCGCGGATCTGGTGCTGCCGGACGGCATCGGCGTCATCAAGGGCGCGGCCATGCTGGGGACGCCTCTGAAGGAAAGGACGCCGGGCGTTGAATTCGCGACCCATTTGATGGATAAACTGGCGGAGGAAGGGAAGTCCCTCTACCTCCTGGGCGCCAAGCCCGGTGTTGCGGAGCAGGCGGGAGCGAAGCTGGCCGCGGCCCATCCGGGGCTGCGGATCGCCGGCACCCACGACGGCTATTTCAAGGAGGACGGCCCGGTGGTAGCGGCCATCCGCCAAAGCGGCGCGGACGTAGTGTTCGTCTGCCTGGGCGCCCCCAAGCAGGAGAAGTGGATGGCGAAAAACGGCGCCGCCACAGGCGCCCGGCTGTTGTGCGGCCTGGGGGGCAGTCTGGACGTATTCGCCGGCGTGGTGGAGCGGGCCCCAAAATTCTGGACCGACCACGGGCTGGAGTGGTTCTACCGCCTGTGCAAGGAGCCCCGCCGCATCGGCCGGATGATGAAGCTGCCGCTGTTTTTAATCCATGTCAAGCAGGAGAAGAGACACAGATGAGCGGAAAACTGATTGTATTCGAGGGCACGGACGGCTCCGGCAAGGCCACCCAGGCAAAGCTCCTGTGCGAGACCCTGGCCCAGCGGGGCATCGCATATCGGGAGATCGACTTTCCCCGGTATGGCAACCCCTTTGCCGAACCGGCGAACCTCTACCTCCACGGAGCCCTGGGCAACAGGCCCGGGGACGTGAACGCCTACGCCGCGTCGGTGCTGTACGCCGTGGACCGCTTCGCCTCCTACAAGGAGGACTGGGGCGGGTTCTATGAGGAAGGCGGAATCGTGGTGGCCAACCGGTACACCACCTCCAACGCCGTCCACCAGGCATCCAAACTCCCGGAAGGGGAGCGGCAGGCATTTCTGGACTGGCTCTTCGACCTGGAATACGGCCGCATGGGCCTGCCCGCGCCGGACCTGGTGCTGTACCTGGATCTGCCCACAGAGGTGTCTGAGAAGATGCTCCGGCATCGGGAGCAGGCGACCGCCACCGCTGCGGACATTCACGAGCAGGACGGGGCTTATCTCCGCCGCTGCCGGGAGGGCGCCCGCGAGATTGCGCGGGATCTGGGCTGGTCGGTGATCGACTGCGCTGCCGGGGACGCGCCCCGGACAGTGGAGGACATCCGCCGGGAGGTGCTCTCTCGGGTGGAGCCGCTGCTGAACTAGGGGCTGTCCCCGACGGGAGCAAAGAAAATGGGACGAACACGCCCCATTTTCTCCGCAGCCGTCAGCAGCAGCCGTTGTTGCAGCCGTCGTTGCCGCACCCGCAGCCGCAGCCACAGCCGCAGCTATTGCCGCCGAGGGCGTTCCCGCTGCCACAGCAGCAGCAGATCAGCACGACGATGATGATGAGCCACAGGCAGGAACAATTGTTGTTTCCGTTGTTGAAGCACATGATTGTCACCTCGCTTTGAGACATTCTATGCGCCCGGCTTCCAAAGGGAGCCTGGCCGCTGAAAAAAATTGCAGGGAGGGGAAGATTTCTTCCCCATCCCGGGACGTTTCCGGCGGCGCGCCGCCGGGGCGAGAAAATGGAGGTTCCTATGTCTGATTACAAAAACGGCGATACCGCCAGCTGGGACGCGTCCCAGGTGCGCCGCAGCCAGGCGGGCCATACGGGGAGGAGCCAGGGCAATCCGTCCCAGCAGCCGCAGCGGCGGCGGCGCAAGCGCCGCCGGATCAACCCGGTCCTGTATATCCTGTGCGTGCTGGTGGCCTCGGCCATCCTGGCTGGCGTGGGCTGGCTGCTGGCCAGCGACCTGTGTGCTTTCAGCCGGGACATCCCCTCCACCACCAAGATCACCATTGAGATCACCGCGGATGACGACATGGGCAGCATCGCGGAAAAGCTGCAGGACGCCGGACTGATCCGCTACAAGTGGTTCTTCCGCCTGTTCGCGGCCGTCACCGGCGCCAGCGAAGAGGTGGGCATCGGCACCTATGAGCTGAACACCGACATGGACTACCACGCCCTGATCGCTGGGATGCGCAGCTCCTCCGGCAACCTGAGCGCGGAGACGGTGACCGTCACCATTCCGGAGGGCTACACCGTCCGCCAGACCATCGCCCTGCTGGCGGAAAAGGGCGTCAACACGGAGGAGGCCCTGACCGAGGCCGCCCAGACCGGCGATTTTGACTACGACTTCATCGACAACGAATCCGAGGACCTGAGCCGACTGGAGGGCTTCCTCTTCCCGGACACCTATGAGTTCTATGTGGGCCATAACGCCGAGGACGCCCTGGACCGGCTGATCCGCAACTTTGTCAGCCGCATGGACGAGGAGCGGATGACCCAGGTGGAGGAGTCCAGCTACTCCCTGCAGGAGATCATCACCATCGCCTCCCTGATCGAGGAGGAGACCGACGGCACGGATCAGGCCAACATCGCCTCTGTCATTTACAACCGGCTGGAGGGCTCCGGCAACAAGCAGGGGACCTACGGCCTGCTGCAGATCGACGCCTCTCTGCTCTATGCGCTGCCGGACCACACCGGCCCCATCACCAGCGCGGACATGCAGACCGACTCCCCCTACAACCTGTACCAGAACGCGGGCCTGCCCCCCACGCCCATCTCCAACCCGGGCCTGGCCTCCATCGACGCGGCGCTGAACCCCAACAGCACGGACTACTATTACTACGCCCTGGGCACGGACGGCAAGCACCACTTCTCCACCACGCTGGCGGAACACAACGCGTTCGTCAACAGCAGCTCCTATGGCGGTTAAGCGGGACAAGCCGGAGCTGCTGGCCCCGGCGGGGGACATGGAGCGGCTGAAAATGGCCGTGCTCTATGGCGCGGATGCGGTGTATCTGGCGGGCACCAGCTTTGGGATGCGGGCCTTTGCGGGGAACTTCTCCGATGAGGCGCTGCCCCAGGCGGTGGCCTTTGCCCACAGCCACGGCGTCCGGGTCCACTGCACCATCAATACCATGCCCCGGAACGACGAGGCGGCCCGCCTGCCGGAGCACCTGGAACGGCTGGCGGACGCCGGGGTGGACGCCCTGATCGTGGCGGACCTGGGGGCCTTTACCATGGCGGGGAAGTACGCCCCCCGGTGTGAGCGGCACATCTCCACCCAGGCCAGCATCTGCAACTACGAGACCGCCCGGGCCTGGCACGACCTGGGGGCCAGCCGGGTGATCCTGGCCCGGGAGCTGAGTCTGGAGGAAATCCGCACCATCCGGGACAAGACCCCGGCGGACCTGGAGATCGAGGCCTTCGTCCACGGCGCCATGTGCGTCAGCTACTCGGGGCGGTGCCTGCTCTCCAACTATATGACCGGCCGGGACTCCAGCCGGGGCGCCTGTGCCCAGCCCTGCCGGTACCAGTACGCCCTGGTGGAGGAGAAGCGTCCGGGAGAGTATTTCCCGGTGTTTGAGGACGAGCAGGGCACCTATATCCTGAACTCCCGGGACATGTGCATGATCGACCACCTGGGGGACCTGTGCGGCGCGGGCCTCTCCAGTTTGAAGATCGAGGGCCGGGCCAAGTCCGCCTACTACGCGGCCATCGTCACCGGGGCCTACCGCCACTGTTTGGACGCCGCGGCGGCAGGGGAGTCCGTCGACCCCGTGTGGCGGGACGAGGTGGAGCACGTGAGCCACCGGCCCTACTCCACCGGCTTTTACTACGGCCCGCCGGGCCAGTATTACGCCACCTCCCGCTATGTCCGGGAATGGCAGGTGGCGGCGGTGGTGACGGACTGCGACAGCGCTGGGCACGCCATGCTGTCCCTGCGGAACAAGTTCCGCGCCGGGGACACGGTGGAGATCGTGGGCCCGGATCTGCGGCCCTTCTCCATAACCGTGCCGGAGATGCGGGACGAGGCGGGGGCGCCCCTGGTGGAACCCCGCACCCCACAGATGAAATTCTATATGGACCTTCCCAAGGCGGTGCCGCCGTATTCCCTGGTGCGCCGCGGGGTGGACCTGTCAGCCAAATGAGGAAAAACGAGGAGAGAAGACTATGAACGCAGATGTTGTCATTGTTGGCGCCGGCCCCGCCGGTATCTTCACCGCTTTGGAGATGATTAAGAAGGGCAGCCGCCAGAAGATCGTCATGGTGGAAAAGGGACAGCCGGTGGAAAAGCGCCACTGCCCCAAGGACAAGACCAAGAAGTGCGTGAACTGCAAGCCCTACTGCCACATCACCACCGGCTTCTCCGGCGCCGGCGCCTTCTCCGACGGCAAGCTCTCCCTCAGCTATGAGGTGGGCGGCGACCTGCCCACCCTGATCGGGGCGGACCTGGCCCAGGAGACCATCGACTACGCCGACCAGATCTACCTGGAGTTCGGCGCGGATGAGCACATCGAGGGCCTGGGCCACGAGGAGGAGCGGAAGGAGATCCGCCGCCGGGCCATCCAGGCGGGGCTGAAGCTGGTGGACTGCCCCATCCGCCACATGGGCACCGAGAAGGCCCAGGGCATTTACCTCGCCATCGAGCGGTACTTACAGGAGAACGGGGTGGAGATGTACTTCGGCTATGAGTGCAGCAACCTGATCCTGGAGAACGAGGTCTGCAAGGGCGTGGCCATCTCCGACGGCAAGACGGACCTGGAGATCTACGCCAAGCATACCGTGGTGGCCACCGGCCGCCGGGGCGCCGACTGGCTGGAGAAGCTCTGCGCCGAGCACAACATCGCCCACGCCCCCGGCACTGTGGACATCGGCGTCCGGGTGGAGGTCCGCAACGAGGTCATGGAGATGGTGAACCGGGTGCTGTACGAGTCCAAGCTGGTGGGCTATCCCAAGCCCTTCAAGAACAAGGTCCGCACCTTCTGCCAGAACCCCGGCGGCTTCGTCAGCCAGGAGAACTACGACAACAACCTGGCAGTGGTGAACGGCCACTCCTACAAGGACCTGAAGAGCGACAACACCAACCTCTCCATCCTGTGCTCCCACAATTTCTCCATCCCCTTCAACCAGCCCATCGCCTATGCCCAGAAGGTGGGCGAGCTGACCAACATGCTGGCCAACGGCCAGATCCTGGTCCAGCGGTTCGGGGACATTCTGGACGGCAAGCGCACCTGGCAGAAGGAGCTGGCCCAGTCCAACATCCGGCCCACCCTGCCGGACGCCGTGGCCGGTGACATCACCGCCGCCATGCCCTACCGGGCCATGACCAACATCATCAACTTCATCCAGGCCATGGACTACGTGGTGCCGGGCTTCGCCGCCTATGAGACGCTGCTGTACTCCCCGGAACTGAAGTTCTATTCCAACCGGGTGAAGATGGACACCGACTTCAACACCAGCCTCCAGGGCCTCCACTGCCTGGGCGACAGCTCCGGCTGGACCCGGGGATTGATGATGGCCTCTGTCATGGGCACCCTCATGGGCCGCAAGATCGCGGAAGAGGGCTAATCGGATCACAGAGCGGCAGCAGGCGCGGAAAACGCGCCTACTGCCGCGATGAAATACGCAGATATGAAAAAGGATACAAGCTATGATCACAGTCAATGACGTCAGTCTCAATTTCAGCGGACAGACCCTGTTCAAGCACGTGGACCTGAAGTTCACCCCCGGCAACTGCTACGGCATCATCGGCGCCAACGGCGCCGGAAAGACCACCTTCCTGCGGATCCTCTCCGGGGATCTGGAGCCTACCACCGGCGAGGTGGTGATCTCCAAGGATCAGCGGATGAGCGTTTTGAAGCAGGACCACTTCCAGTACGACCAGTACACGGTGCTGGACACGGTCATCATGGGCAACCAGCGGCTCTACGATATCATGAAGGAGAAGGACGCCCTCTACGCCAAGGAGGACTTCACCGACGCCGACGGTGTGAAGGCCAGCGAACTGGAGGCGGAGTTTGCCGACATGGACGGCTGGGAGGCGGAGAGCGACGTGAGCCGCCTGATCCAGGGCCTGGGATTGTCCGAGGACATTCTGTACAGCGAGATGAGCACGCTGACCGCCAAGGAGAAGGTGAAGGTGCTGCTGGCCCAGGCCCTCTTCGGCAAGCCGGACATCATCCTGCTGGACGAGCCCACCAACCACCTGGACATCCACGCCGTGGAGTGGCTGGAGGACTTCATCCTGGAGTGCGAGAGCCTTATTATCGTGGTGAGCCACGACCGCCACTTCCTGAATACTGTGTGCACCAATATCGTGGACGTGGACTACGGCGGGATCAAGATGTATGTGGGCAACTACGAGTTCTGGTACGAGTCCAGCCAGATGATGCAGCGGCTGATCCGGGACCAGAACAAGAAGAAGGAAGAGAAGATCAAGGAGCTCCAGGAGTTCGTCTCCCGCTTCTCTGCCAACAAGTCCAAGAGCAAGCAGGCCACCGCCCGCCGGAAGCTGCTGGACAAGCTGACGGTAGAGGAAATGCCCGCCTCCTCCCGGCGGTATCCCTTCGTGGGCTTTACCATGGAGCGGGAGTGCGGCAAGGAGATCCTGGCGGTGGAGGGCATCTCCAAGACGCTGGACGGCCGCAAGGTGCTGGATAACGTGTCCTTCCGGGTGAACAAGGGAGACAAGATCGCCTTTGTAGGCGAGGATGAGATCGCCAAGACCACCCTGTTCAAGATCGTCATGGGCGAGATGGAGCCGGACGAGGGCACCTACAAGTGGGGCACCACCATTACCACCAGCTATTTCCCGCTGGATAACTCCGCTTTCTTCAACGACTGCGATTTGAATCTGGTGGATTGGCTGGCGCAGTTCACCCCCAAGATCCCGGAGGCCAACACCGAGTCCTTCAAGCGGGCCTTCCTGGGCCGGATGCTGTTTTCCGGCGACGATGTGTTCAAGCCGGTGAAGGTCCTCTCCGGCGGCGAGAAGGTCCGGTGTATGCTCTCCCGCATGATGCTCTACGGTTCTAACGTGCTGGTGCTGGATCAGCCCACCAACCATCTGGATCTGGAATCCATCACCGCCGTCAACAATGGCCTGATGGACTTCAAGGGCGTGGTGCTGTTTTCCAGCCATGACCACGAGTTCGTGCAGACCATCGCCAACCGCATTATGGTGCTGGAGGACGGCAAGCTGACCGACCGCCTTGGCACCTACGAGGACTATATCGCCTCGATGGCAAATACTGCTGAATGACCCAACTCGGGGGCTGCTTAAAAAGCAGTCCCCGTGATTTTTTACGAAAGCAATGATAAAACGAACCGGAAGATGCAACTTGCCGGTCTGCGGCAAAAATGCGGTCCAGATCCTTTTAAATAACGGTGCCGGGCATAATACTGGCGAAAATTGAGAAAAACACAGATTTTACCGTTTTTATTTCCGCATAGCCGATCCTTTTCGTGTCAAACTATGCTTGCGATACCCAAGTGACCCACACATGTAAGAGATTGAAAAGGAGAAACTGTTATGTCCAGTAAGAACACCAACAAGATCAACGTTCCCGAGGCCCGCGCTGCTATGGATAAGTTTAAGATGGAAGCCGCCGCTGAGGTTGATGTGTAAAGGCCACAAAAGAAAATAACAACATACACAGCTGGAAACACTCATTTACATAAGAGCCTGCCATGAAAGCAGGCTCTTTTTTCATGCCTTTTTCCAGCGTTAAGGAGGAAAAATGACATGGCGGAGAGCATGATATATGATTATTACTACGGAGACGAAAGCAGTCAATTTTCTTTTTACCGCATCCCCCGCCAGCTTGTCACCGGGCAGCAGTTCAAAAAAATCTCCAC
>ERZ835051.3168-NODE-3168-length-13322-cov-3.437175_pt1 | contig 13322 bp, 11 predicted proteins | sample MGYA00519575_ERZ835051 | MGnify/ENA primary metagenome ERZ835051 (study PRJEB31850, sample SAMEA3708769) | human gut metagenome | biome: human gut; feature: human-associated habitat; material: faeces | place: China | collected 2014 ... | reverse complement strand
CACGATTGTTGACAGCGGTAAATTTGACTGGACCTCGGGAAAATTCCCGGAGCTTACCAAGCCTGACGAAAGCTATCACGGGGTTGTATATACGCGGGATTTCGGCAGTGCGGCATATATAACAAAGGCGAGAGTTCAGCTTATGCGCGACCTCGGCTCGGCAATGTCACCCATGTCGGCGTTCCTTCTTAACGTAGGACTGGAAACGCTTGCGCTGAGAGTTGAGCGCCACAGCGAAAACGCGCTGAAGGTGGCGGAGTTCCTTGGCGGGAACGACAAAATTTCATGGGTGAATTATCCGGGACTTTCGGACAGTCCGTACAAGGCTCTTGCGGACAAATACCTGCCGCGCGGAACAAGCGGTGTTATCTCGTTTGGAATAAAGGGCGGAAAGCCCGCTGCGGTAAAGTTTATGGACTCGCTGAAAATGGCGGCGATAGTCGTACACGTTGCCGATGCTCGGACAAGCGTTTTGCACCCCGCGTCAACAACGCACAGACAGATGAACGATGAACAACTTGTCGAGGCGGGAATCACTCCCGACCTTATAAGAATGTCGGTCGGTATAGAGCATATAGACGATATACTCGGCGATATAAAGCAGGCGCTTGAAAAGCTCTGATATGGTAAGGCTTTTCCGCAGTGCAAAGGAAAATTTAGTACGGATAAGACCCGAACGGATGACCACCGAAGGGCCTTAGCTTTTAAGGATTGCGCTAAGAAAATGTTAATAAGATAATAAAAAGTGCTAAGAAATCACAAAAAAGGGAAAGCCGTTCTTGAAGTTATTTGGAACAAGTGGTACTATTATACTGGGTTAGATTTGAACTTGTTTGAAAGGAGGCGTATTCATTATGACGGAATTATCAAACGGTTTTGTCTGCATAATGGGCATGGGAATAGTTTTCATAGGTCTTATATGTATAGTATTTATATGTATGTTCATAAGCTTTTGTGTCACGAGAATGGAGAAGGGTGAAAACTCATCCGATTCCGGCGCAGGCACGGCTGCGGCAGCAGCGGAAACCGAGCTGCCCGCAGAGGAAAAGCGCAAGGTGGTTGCCGGCGTATGCGCGGCGATTGCCGAGGAGCTTGGCACGGACGTGACAAACATCAGAGTGCTGTCATTTAAAAGGGTTTAAGAACGCGGGAATTGAACGCAATCCCCAAAAAACGCCGACGGTACGGCAGATGATTTTCGGATACGGCACAGCCGGTAAACCGCAGTGCGGCATACGGAAATGTGTCTTTAACAGTGCAGACGGCGCAGAAAAATTTAGGAAACTTGAAAGAAAGGTAATGGTTTTACAATGAAAAAGTATAAAGTAAATGTAAACGGAACAGCGTATGAGATTGAGATAGAGCTGATGAGCGAGACAGAGGCTGCGGCATCGAAGGCAGCAGCACCGGCAGCAGCACCGGCGGCAGCTCCCGCGGCGGCTCCGGCTAAAGCCGGCGAAGGCGAAAAGATAACAAGCCCGATGCCGGGAAACATCCTTTCCGTAAACGTAAAGGTTGGCGACGCGGTTAAAAAGGGTCAGGTACTTATGATTCTCGAGGCTATGAAAATGGAGAACGAGATTATGGCGGGCGCCGACGGCACGGTTACATCCGTTGCGGTACAGAGCGGCGCAACCGTTGAGGCGGGCGCGCTTCTTTGCACGATAAAATAATTTCCCGGGAATTGACGGGGAGACACAAAATCCGTTTTGACAAAGTTCGGCGGCTTTAAAAGGCTGTCCGCGGCGCGGATGAAATCGGCGCCAAACGCCGACGTCGGTTTTGACGAAACGGATAACCGCTTTGCACAGGCTCACTGCAAGGCGATGCGCTTATAAAAGTTATGTGGGTCGGAAAGGCTAATGGTTATTAACATGAAAAAGAGAATTTTTACCGCGCTTGTTGCCGCTATGTTGCTTTTGTGCAGTGTTATGGGTTGTTTTGCGGCGGACAAGACGGATATAATAAGTGTTAAGAATACGGCGTATGACGCAAAGACCAAGGTGCTTTCGTTTACGCTGGCAAATACCTCTCAGACGGAGATTTCGGATTCGGTTCTGACATTAAATCCCGCGTCCGATGTGAAAATAGAAACGCCGCAGCTCAGAACGGGAGCGTTCGAGGCGGGCGGCGAAAAGGTAATCAAGGTTACTGCGGAAATCGCGAACTATGACGCGAAAAAGCTGCCTAAGGTAGGCATTGAATTACAGTACATCACAGAAAACGGCGTTATTGATGCAACAAAGGATATGGAAATCAAGACCTGCAAAATCGATAACATCTTTACGGCGGGCGCAACCGCAAAGCAGGCGGCTGTGAACTTTGCAAAGCAGACAGGTTTTATGGCGCTGTTCTCGGATTACAGATTATTATCATGATTCTGATTTCGTTCCTTTTGATGTATCTGGCTATCGTAAAGCAGTTCGAGCCGCTGCTGCTCCTTCCGATTGCTTTCGGTATGCTGCTTACAAACCTTCCGGGCGCTGATATGTTCCATGAGGAGCTTTTTGCAAACGGACATATTCACTGGGATTTGTTTAAGGCTACAAATGCGATTACACCGGGACTTATCGATATACTTTACCTCGGCGTAAAGCTCGGTATTTATCCGTGTCTTATATTCCTCGGTGTTGGCGCTATGACCGACTTTGAGCCGCTTATCGCAAACCCGAAGAGCCTTCTTCTCGGCGCTGCGGCACAGCTCGGTATATTCATCACGTTTATCGGGGCAAGATGCCTCGGCTTTACACCTGCGGAAGCAGGCTCAATCGGTATTATCGGCGGTGCGGACGGACCTACGGCAATATTCGTTACAACAAGACTTGCGCCGCATTTGCTCGGTCCTATCGCGGTTGCCGCATATTCGTACATGGCACTTGTTCCGGTTATTCAGCCGCCTATTATGAAGGCTCTGACAACCAAGAACGAGAGAGCAATCGTTATGAAGCCGCTGCGCAAGGTTTCAAAGACAGAAAAGATTATCTTCCCGGTTGCGATTACCGTATTCGTTACATTCCTTGTACCGTCGGCAGGCCCTCTGGTAGGCTGCCTTATGCTCGGTAACCTTGCAAGAGAGTGCGGCGTTGTTGACAGAATTTCCAAGACGGTGCAGAACGAGCTTATGAATATAGTTACAATATTCCTCGGAATATCGGTCGGCGCAACCGCAACGGCTCAGACATTCCTCTCGATGCAGACAATCAAGATTATCGTTATGGGCGTTATCGCATTCGGATTCGGTACTGCGGGCGGCGTTCTGCTTGCAAAGCTGATGAATCTGTTCCTGAAGAACAAGATAAATCCGCTTATCGGCTCGGCGGGCGTTTCGGCGGTTCCGATGGCTGCGCGTGTTTCACAGGTTGTCGGTCAGAAGGAAAATCCGCAGAACTTCCTGCTTATGCACGCAATGGGACCGAACGTTGCCGGCGTTATCGGCTCGGCAATCGCGGCAGGTGTTCTCATAGCGTTGTTCGCATAAAAACAGCATAAGAAAGGTGCATGAGAGAATATGAATAAAGTACAGATTACAGATACGATTCTTCGTGACGCTCATCAGTCGCAGGCTGCGACAAGAATGAGAATTGAAGATATGATACCGGCACTTGAGCTGCTTGACAGCATTGGCTACTGGTCAATCGAGTGCTGGGGCGGCGCAACATTTGACGCCTGCATGAGATTTTTGAACGAGGACCCGTGGGAAAGACTGAGAACTCTTAAAAAGCATATGCCGAAAACAAAGCTGCAAATGCTTTTCAGAGGTCAGAACATCCTCGGCTACAAGCACTATGCCGACGACGTTGTCGAGGCGTTCTGCAAAAAGTCCATTGAAAACGGAATTGACGTTGTAAGAGTGTTTGACGCGCTCAACGACCCCAGAAACCTTGAGGCGGCGATAAAGTACGTCAAGGAATACGGCGGTCACTGCGAGGCGGCAATCAGCTATACCGTCAGCCCTGTTCACAATGACGAATACTTCGTAAAGCTCGCTATGGAGCTTGAAAAAATGGGTGCGGACACAATCTGCATCAAGGATATGGCAAACCTTCTTTTGCCGTACAATGCGTACACTCTTGTTAAAAAGCTGAAGGAAAACGTTTCGGTTCCGATTCACCTTCACACGCACAACACGGCGGGAACGGGCGACATGACAAACCTTATGGCGATACAGGCGGGCGTCGATATTGTTGACTGTGCGCTTTCGCCTATGGCAAACGGTACCTCAAACCCCGCAACGGAGAGCCTTGTTGCTACCCTGAAGGGTACGGAGAGAGATACCGGTCTTGACCTTGAAAAGCTCTCAAAGGCTGCGGCTCATTTCAGAAAGGTTGCAAACAAGCTGAAGGAGGAAGGAATACTTGACCCCAAGGTTTTGAACGTAGACCCGAATACACTGCTTTATCAGGTTCCGGGCGGTATGCTTTCAAACCTTATCTCACAGCTTAAACAGGCAAATGCAGAGGACAAGTATTACGAGGTACTTGCCGAGGTTCCGAGAGTCCGCAAAGACTTCGGTGAGCCGCCGTTAGTTACTCCGTCTTCCCAGATCGTTGGTACGCAGGCTGTATTAAATGTCCTGATGGGCGAGCGCTACAAGATGTTCACAAAGGAATCCAAGAAACTTCTGATGGGCGAGTTCGGACAGACTGTAAAGCCGTTCGACAAAGAAGTTCAGAAGAAAGCAATCGGCGATGCAAAACCGATTACCTGTCGTCCGGCAGATCTGATCGAGCCGCAGCTTGAGAAGATTGAGGCGGAGATGAAGCAGTGGAAGCAGCAGGATGAGGATGTCCTGACTTATGCACTGTTCCCACAGGTGGCAAAAGAGTTCTTCGAGTCCCGTCCGGCAAAGAAACCGCCGGTTGAGAAACGCGAAATCCTGAAAGCGGCTGCGCCGGAAGTAAAGAAAGCACCGGTGTCCACTGAGGAGATGGATGGAAACGGCATCAATACCTGGGCTGGAAGAAAAAGCGAGTCTTACCAGATCTAAGCTAAAAAGAATTTAAGGATTTTGAGCCAAAAGGAGTGCCAGAATCGGTAGAGTGTACCGGGCTGGCACTCCTTTTTATGCTACTATGCATTCAAAAATCATGTATCCGGAAAACATTTCGAAGCCAACCTATACTGCTTCTAAAAATTAAGAAAATCTTACAATTTCACGCAAAGACCCCAAATTTTGCGAAGTTTTTTCGGTAAGGTTGACACATATGGTCTTTTTTCATTATAATAGATACGATTGTAAAAACGTGAAAAAGATGGAAAACAGTCGAGCGGCTGTCTGGAAATACGGCGGCAGACAGAATAAGAATTCCGTTGCGGGGGATGAATTGCAGAAAACGCAGCAGAATGAGGAGATAGACGGATGAAAAAATGGAAGTTATTGGGGAAACGGGCGGCGGCGTTTCTGCTGGGTGCTGTGATGGCGGTCAACCCAGGGCTGGCAGGTACTGCAGCAGAGTCTTTGCTGGGGATCGTCAGCTATGCGGAAGAGAGAACCGCGTCGGTCAATGCGACAAACCTGAATGTCCGGAGTGGTCCGGGCACTTCGTATCAGGCACTAGCGAAGCTGTCCAAGGGCGCACCGGTTACAGTACTTGGTGAGCAGACGGGAACGGATGGCGTCGTATGGTATCAGATACGATATAGCGGAAGCGGCGGTGAGCAGACGGGTTATGTTTCGAGCAAATACATAAAGTTTCCGACTGCGATCAAATCGGATTCGGATTTTGAAAGCTATCTGACAAAGCAGGGATTTCCGGAGAGCTATAAACAGGGGCTCCGGGAATTGCATGCACAATATCCGAATTGGACGTTCACGGCGTTCCAGACGAATCTGGATTGGAACACAGCGTTGAAAAATGAAAGCGTGATCGGGCGGAACCTGGTTGCGAGCAGCAGCATTTCGTCCTGGAAATCGACCGAGACAGGTGCGTATGACTGGGGAACCGGAACCTGGCCGGGCTTTGACGGAAGCTCCTGGGTACAGGCGTCTTCGGATATTATCGCCTATTATATGGATCCGCGGAATTTCTTAAATGATAAATATATTTACCAGTTCATGAAACAGTCGTATGACAGTTCGCTTCACACGAAGACGGGGCTGCAGAACATGGTGAGCGGAACCTTCCTTTCCGGCACGGTGTCGGGCGGATCGTCGGTATCGGCCGGTACGGGAAGCAGTTCTGGAAGCTCTTCTTCCGGTTCAGCGACGGGACCGGGAAGTTCGTCAGGTTCGAGCGGAAGCAGCGCCGGTCTGTCGTCTCCGATTGCTTCGATCAGCGATCATAAGACGGAGCGGGTGGCAGCGACCAATGGACCGGGCATGGCGGGAGATGGATTTTCTTCCAACAATGCAGACGGGGAGACGGCGCCGGTCAGCAGCGGCACATCGAATAAGTCATCGGGGACAACCAGCAGCACGGTTGGAACCACCAGTGGCAGTATAAGCGCACCGGGAAGCAGCACAACTGGAACAACTTCTGGTTCAACCAGCAGCGGAAGAACAAGTGCACCGGGAAGTGGCACTTCCAGCAGTTCGGGAACTTCCACGGGAGTGGCGCAGCAGTCTGCAATCGGTACTTCCTATGTAGATATCATCATGAATGCGGCATCCGAATCGGGAGTCAATCCATATATTCTGGCGTCGATGATTCTGCAGGAACAGGGCAGCCAGGGAACCGGACGCAGTATTTCCGGAACGGTGTCCGGCTATCAGGGATATTATAACTTCTTTAATATAGAGGCATATCAGTCCGGCTCGATGAGTGCGGTAGAACGCGGACTCTGGTGGGCATCCCAGTCGGGAAGCTATCTGCGCCCGTGGAACAGCATCGAGAAATCGATTCGCGGCGGTTCGGTTTATTATGGCGAGAATTATGTGAAAAAAGGGCAGGATACGCTGTACTTAAAGAAATTTAATGTGCAGGGCAGCAACCTTTATAAACACCAGTACATGACGAACGTGCAGGCGGCAGCTGCCGAAGGACTGACGCTTTCGAAGATCACGGCATTGGCAAATACAACACTTGAGTTCTCGATTCCGGTGTATAAAAACATGCCGGCGGGCGCCTGCGTCAAACCGACGCTGGACGGCAGCCCGAACAACAAGCTGTCGGCGCTGGGTGTCGATGGATTTGCACTGACACCGACCTTTAACCGAGATACAGAGTCCTACGATCTGATCGTGGATCCATCGGTGGCAAGCGTGACGGTAGCAGCGAGCGCGATTGATTCCAAGGCAACGATTGCCGGAACGGGAACGGTCGATCTGCAGAGCGGTGTCAATGAGATCACCGTGACGGTCAAAGCGGCAAATGGAAATCTGCGAAATTACGTCCTTCACGTAGTGCGCCAGTCGGGCGGTCCGACCTACTCAAGCTCGATTGGAAGCGGCGTTTCCTCTGGAAGCAGCTCTAGCGGTCCGGCGACGGGACCGGGCATGTCTTCAGGAAGCAGTTCAGGAAATTCTTCCTCCGGCGGTTCGGATGTGCAGATTGTCGGTCCGACCTCTTCGGGAAGCAGTTCAGGAAGCTCTCTTTCCGGGCAGTCCGCACCGGGATCGAATGTGAATGGATTTGGGAGCGGCAGTTCCGGAACCCTGATTGCGCCAAATGGGGAATCTGTCGGGAGCGCCGGCAGTCCGCAGGGGAGCCAGTCGCCGACCAGCGTGGCGGCACCATCCCAGTCCACATCGGGAACGCATGCGGCATCGTCGGTGCGCGGGGATGTCAACGGCGACGGTAAGCTGAACATCATGGATATCCTGCTGGCACAGCGGTCGATACTGGGACTTGGAAAGTTAAGAGCGGAAGAAATCGCGCGCGCCGACCTCAATGGAAATGGAAAAGTAGATATTTTGGATGTTCTTCTGATGCAGAAGAAGATTCTGGGACTGTAGGGATATTTCACGTACCTGCGGCTGGTCTTGAGAGATGGCAGCGGGTACGTGAAAATTTGTAAAGAAAGGGAACGGTGCAGATATGGGACCGTTACCAATAAAGAATATAGGACAGGGCAGTTGAATGAAAAAGTTTAAAAATATCATATTAGGTATACTTGCGGCAGGTATGCTGACGGTGGCGGCGCCGGTTGGCGGGATCAGCGCCTATGCATCCAGCGCAAAAATTTCATTTTCCGATCCGAGTGCGACGGTGGGTCAGGAGTTCAGTGTCAATGTGAAGATCTCCTCTCAGGATGGAAATCTAGGGGCATCCGACGTGGTACTTTCCTATGATCCGTCGGTCATTGAGTTTGTGAGCGGAAATAACGCAAGCGGCGGTGCAGGTTCCGTCCGCCTGGTTGGAACGATGGATTCCAGCTCAACGAAGGCATTTTCCTATACGCTGAAATTCAAGGCAGTGCAGGCGGGAAATACGTCGATCTCTGTGGGAAGTTATGAAGTCTATGACTCAGATGCACAGGCAGTCACAGTTTCTAAAACGGGGACGGCGAGCGTCAAAGTAAAAGCACCGGCAACCTCCTCGGCGGAAGCGGCGCTTTCGTCCTTGAAGATTTCTCCAGGAACACTTTCCCCTGCATTTTCGCCAAATGTGACTTCCTATACGGCGCAGGTAGGAGCCAGCGTCGATAAGCTGGCGGTCAGCGCGAGTGCGAAGGACAGCAAGGCGAAAGTCCTTGTCAGCGGTGATTCCGGCTTAAAGGTAGGTGCTAATACCGTTGTCTGCAAGGTGACGGCGGAGGATGGACAGACAACTAAGAGCTACACGATCACAGTCAATAAGCTCGATACGGTCGATGTGCCGTCAGAGGCGGAGACAGGGGCTGAAACAGAGGCAGTTGGGACAACGCCGGTTGTGACAAACGGGCTGGATGTGGAAATAGACGGCGTTTCCTATACGGTGGCGACGGAATTTGATGCCTCCCTGCTTCCGGAAGGATATACGCAGTCTACCTGTACTTATGGCGGTTCAGAGGTCCAGTGTGGAAATGGCAATGACCTGACGCTTTTGTATTTGCAGGGTGCCGATGGAAATGGTGCATTTTATATTTATATACCGGAATCCGGTGTGTTATCGCCGTATGTGACGATCGATGTGACAGCAAAGTCGATTCTGGTGCTTCCACCGGATGAGTCGGTTCAGATTCCGGATGGATTTATGGAGACGACCATTCAGTTAAACGGCACGTATAAAGTGCAGGGCTGGGTGTGGAAGAGCGATGAGCAGCAGAAGTATTGTGTCGTATATGGTATGAATGAGAGCGGCGAGAAGTCGCTGTACCGGTATGATATTGCAGAAAAGACCTTCCAACGGTATTTTGAAGACCCGTCGCTGGCAACTAAATACGATGATGCACAAGTGGAAGAGATTGTAGATAAATACAACGCACTTTGCAGGGATTATAATATTCGCTTTGTCATGCTTGCGGTTCTGGGCGTAGCGTGTGTAATCTTGTTCTTTATCGTGATCAATCTTCTGCTCAAGCGGAAAGAGTGGAGAGAGGAAGCGCAGGCAGCCGGAGGCAGACAGAGGTCCAAGCGCCGTCCGTCATCGCCGAATGCACGACCGGCGGCAGACGCACGGGTAAAACGAGGCACTGGGCGCGACAAGAGAGAAGATGGGGAAATGACGCCGGCAAGACCGGAAGCGCGGAGTGAGAAAGAGCGCATGGCAGCGGATGACAGACGCCGCCCGTCCGCAGAGCGGATGGAGGAAGGGCGTCGGAGTGCGCGCCGAACCCAAGAGTCGCTGGAGACAAGACCGGTCCGCCGGGAGCGGGAAGAGGAGCGCGAGACGCCGCCGGCCCGCCGGACAAGGGATGAGGAGCACGCTTCCCAGCCGGTTCGCCGGGAGCGGAGTATGGAGGCAGCAGCATCAGCAGACCGCGCAAAACGGATGCCGGAGGAAAGACGCCGCCGGGAAGCAGGAAGCGAAAATCGTTCCGAACGCGTCCGTAGAGAAATGCCAGAAGAAAGCAGTCCGGCTTGTGTCCGCAGAGAGGCATCAGAAGAAGAACGTCTGCAGCGCACCCGCAGAGATGCGGCAGAGGAAAGCCGTTCTGAGCGTCCGCGCAGAACTTCGGCAGACGGAAGCCGCGCAGAGCGGGAACGCCAGGCAGTGGCAGAAAGCCGACGCACAGAACGGGAACGTGCCGTTTCAGCAAAAGAAAGCCGCCTGCAGCGCGATTACACGCCTGCATCGGCGCATCGTGCGGCGAAAGAGTCTGCAGCATCGGGAGAACGCCGGAATGCGCGCCCGGCGATTTATGTGCGCCCGGCATCCCGCTCGGAGCTTTACTACACGCTGGAACGGGAGGAATACGGTGATCGCCCAACGAGATATGAGTCGGAATCAGAGCGATCCAGACGCGCCCGCGAGGCAAAAGCCCGGTTAGAGCGGGATCGGCGTGATGAGGATGGATTTGAGTATATCGACGATCCGCAGTAAATAAAAGAGGAAAAGATGGATATCTGTCCAGGAGATTTCTGGCGGGTATCTGTCTTTTCTTTTATATCGATTTTTTTGTAACAAGTTCACGTTACTGTTCACGCATACGTGCCCAGTAACGGAATTTGCCGTGGCTTCGCATTTAAATACGGCAAATTCCTGCTGCCACCACGTTTTCTTACGGCACTTTCAGTTCCAAAAGTGCCTATCCGTGAACAGTAACAAGTTCACACAATTAACACAGTTTTACAGTTGACGAAAACACCTGTTTGTTATACAATCTATATAACAAATGATAAAACAGGCGGCTGACTGTATTTAGAAACGGGGTCTGCCGTCAGAATGAAAGATGGTGGAGTATGATTGTAGAGATTGATTTTAACAGTGAGGAAGCGCTTTATATTCAGCTCATAAACCAGATCATCATCGGGATTGCGACCGACCAGATCCGGGAGGGCGATACGCTGCCATCCGTGCGCCAGTTAGCGGATAACATCGGAATTAACATGCACACGGTCAACAAGGCATATTCTGTACTGAAACAGGAAGGCTTTCTGCGTGTGGACCGCCGCCGCGGGGCAGTGATTGCACTTGACACGGATAAGATGCGGACGATCTCGGAGATGCGCCGGGATCTCAGTGTGATTCTGGCAAGAGGTGTCTGTAAAAATGTGAGCCGCGAGGAGGTTCACAATCTGGTGGATTCCATTTATGACGCATTTACAGCGGAATAGCAGGTTCCGGCTGCGGGCGATGGTTTTTGTGTATTGGAACCGTTGCGGGATGTGTATGTTGGGAGGATAAATTATGCTGTGTGAGAAATGTGGGATTCGCGAAGCGAATATTAAATATACAGAAGTGTTTAACGGCGTCAAGACAGAGCATAATCTCTGCGCCCAGTGCGCGAAGGAGATGGATCTGGGACCGTACTCGGCACTGATTGAGGGAGAATTTCCGCTTGGAAAACTGCTTTCGAGCCTTTTGGGACTGACGGATGCGTCTGCCAGCCAGGCACCGAAAGAGGATGTGGTATGCCCGACCTGCGGCACGACGTATGAAGAATTTATCAAGAACAGCCGTTTCGGATGCGCGGACTGTTATCATGTGTTTGATCCGCTGCTTGGAGAGAAAATTAAGAAATTGCAGGAAAATTCGAGCCATACCGGCAAACATCCGAAGATCCAGCCGCGCAGTCAGGCGGCTGCAGAGGTGACGAAGAAAGGAGAACTGGAATTCAGCCCGGAAGAGCAGATTAAGCAGCTGAAACGCAGGCTGGAAGCGGCGTTGCAGGAAGAAGACTATGAGACGGCTGCTGCCTGCCGGGATAAGATACACAGTCTGGAAGGAGAGATGAGACATGACGAAATGGTTTGAGGAAGTGGCGAATGATGCGTCCAATATCGTTTCCAGCCGGGTGCGTCTGTCTCGGAACTGGGAGGAATATAAATTTCCGAGCCGTCTGGAGCCGGATGAGGCGCGGACGATGATTGCCCGTTTAAAACAGAATTTTCGCGATCTGGGTGACCGGGACGGTCAGTTTTATGAATATGAAGATCTGGAATTGATGGAGAAGCTTGACCGCACCGCATTGCGGGAACGGCGGCTTTTAAACCGCACGCTGGCGGAGAAGACGACGCCGGGCGGGATCCTCTGTTCGGAGGATGAGCGGGTCAGCATGGTATTAAATGCGGACGATCATATCCGTTTACAGGTGCTGGCATCGGGACTCGATCTGCAAGAATGTTATGCAAAAGCGGATGCGCTGGATGATTATATCAACGAGAAGATTCCGTATGCATTTAATGAGAAATATGGGTATCTGACGTCCTATCCGACGAATGTCGGAACAGCAATGAAGGCGTCCGTGGTCGTGCATCTGCCGTCTCTGACAATGAATAAGAAATTTCAGGAACTTCTGGGCGATATGGGACGTTTCGGCACGACCGTGCGCGGCGTTTATGGCAGAGGCAATGAAAACTATGGCGATCTGTACGAGGTAGTCAATCAGAAGACACTCGGAATCACCGAACAAGAGATTCTGGAGCTGGTAGTCAACGTGGCGGGGCAGCTCTCGGCGCAGGAAAATCAGTTCCGCGAGGTTTCTCTGTCGAGGCACCGCCTGGAGCGGGAGGACGAGGCGTACAAGTCCTACGGCGTTCTGAAATATGCGCGCCGGATGACGCTCAAGGAAGCGATGACATTTCTATCTCATGTCTGGGCGGGCATCGCGGACGGGCTGTTAAAACCGGCAGAATTTGTGAGCATTTACCGCCTGATGATCGGCATCCAGCCGGCAAACTTACAGAAACGTTCGAGCAAGCCGCTGGGACGTGAGGAATTGGAGGCAGAGCGGGCGCGGTATCTGCGTGAGGAACTGCCGAAGCTGGTGTAAAGTAAAAAGAAACAGGAGGAACAGTAAAATGATCGATCGTTTTACTCAGAAAGCCAGAGAAGCGATCCGTCTGGCAGTCGAGACAGCGCAGGAGCTGGAACACGGCTATGTGGGGACGGAGCATCTGCTTTTAGGACTGATAAAAGAGGGAACTGGCGTGGCGGCAGCGGTTCTGGCAGAACATGATGTGACAGAAGAGCGTGTCATGGAACTGATGGAGCGTCTGATAAGCCCGGCAGTGGCGACTCAGGTAGAGGGACAGATTGAATATACGCCGGGGGCGCGCGCCGTGCTGCAGGCGAGTTATGATGAGGCGGTTTTTTTCAAAGCGCCTCTGATTGGAACGGAGCACATCCTGATTGCCATCATCAAGGATGGAAAATCAACTGCGTGCCGTTTACTCAATACAATGAATGTTAATATTCAGAAATTATATGTGGATCTGATGGGGGCTATGGGCGATGATGCGCCGTCCGAGGCGGCGGAAGATGCGGCAGCAGGACGGGGGCGCCCGGAGAAAGGCAATA
>ERZ835051.3148-NODE-3148-length-13375-cov-6.216892_pt1 | contig 13375 bp, 9 predicted proteins | sample MGYA00519575_ERZ835051 | MGnify/ENA primary metagenome ERZ835051 (study PRJEB31850, sample SAMEA3708769) | human gut metagenome | biome: human gut; feature: human-associated habitat; material: faeces | place: China | collected 2014 ... | reverse complement strand
ATATTTCGTCTGTACCGTTTTTCTTTTCATAAACCTATAAAATCACGACTTGTGAAAGACGCTTATATCTGCCCCTTCTAGTCCTAAGAAAGCACCGCAGAATCTGCGACACTACACCAATTAAACTCCGGTTTAAGAAACCTTGAGTGTGAATTTCTGAATTTCTTTTTCTGTACTCACTTTCTCGATAACCGCACCCAGAGACGCCAGTTTTGCCTCAAATTCTTCATATCCACGTTCAATATAGTAAATATCATCTACAACTGTAATTCCCTCAGCTGCAAGACCTGCGATCACAAGTGCTGCTCCGGCACGGAGATCCGGTGCATTCACTCTTGCTCCAGTATATTTTTCCGTTCCATTGATAATTGCAATATTGCTCTCTACCTTAATATTGGCACCCATACGTGTCAGTTCATCAACATATTTGAAACGATTCTCAAAAATACTCTCAGTCACTGTACTTGTTCCCTCGGAAATTCCAAGAACGACTGCCATCTGTGGCTGCATGTCTGTTGGGAATCCCGGGTATGGAAGTGTTGTCACCTGTGTATGATGAAGCGGTTTGGAAGCCACAACACGCACTGCGTCATCAAACTCTTCCACTTCACAGCCAATTTCCAAAAGTTTTGCAGTGGTTGCTTCCAAATGCTTTGGAATGACATTCTTTACTGTGACATCTCCTTTTGTTGCAGCCGCTGCAAACATAAAGGTTCCTGCCTCAATCTGATCCGGGATAATAGAATACTCTGTCTTGTGGAGTTTTTCCACACCGACAATCCGGATCACATCCGTACCAGCACCACGGATCTGCGCACCCATGCTGTTTAAGAAGTTCGCAACATCCACCACATGTGGCTCTTTTGCTGCGTTCTCAATAATTGTTTTTCCCTCTGCCATAGAAGCTGCCATCATAATGTTAATGGTTGCTCCGACAGATACTTTATCCAGATAAATATGGGTTCCTGTCAGCTTTTCTGCGGATGCAAGAACAAGCCCATGTTTAATATCAACATTGGCGCCTAATGCACTGAATCCCTTTAAATGCAGATCGATTGGACGGCTTCCGATATTGCATCCACCCGGAAGTGCCACTTCTGCTCTTTTATATTTTCCTAACAAAGCACCGATCAGATAATAAGATGCTCTGATTTTTCTGATATATTCATTGTCAACATTAAAATCACGGATAAATGATCCATTGATCTTAACAGTGTGAGCGTCGATTCGGTCGACTTTTGCTCCAATTTCCTGAATTGCGTTTAATAATACATTAATATCTCTCACGTTTGGGAGATTCTCTATCGTAACAGTTTCATCCGTCATTACGGCTGCAGAAAGGATTGCCAGTGCCGCATTTTTTGCTCCGCCAATCTCAACTTCTCCAACCAAAGGATTTCCACCTTTAATTACATATTGTTCCATATCACACCTCTATGAACATTTTCGTCCAGTCTGCCATCAACTTACAGACTTATCGAATGGTTGCATACAAACACATTATTATAGTAACCATTATATCTTTTTGTCAAGCGGTTCTTTCTTCCGCTTATTATACCATTACTGACCAATATAATTCAATGGATTTACTGCAACTCCATTGATATAAATCTCAAAATGAACATGTGGACCAGTAGATCTTCCGGTACTTCCGCTCAGTGCAATGCTCTGTCCCTGTTCTACCCACTGACCTGCTGATACCAGTAATTTACTGTTATGTGCATATCGTGTCATTCTGCCATCCGGATGGCTGATGACAACATTATTGCCATATCCTTTGCTGTAACCGGCACTGACAACAGTTCCTGCACTGGATGCATAAACGGTTGTTCCGATCGGGCATCCCCAGTCAACGCCCTTGTGCATTCTTCCCCAGCGGCGTCCGAATCCTGATGTGAAATGCCCACCTGCCAATGGTTTGATATACGTTGGCGGCGTGATTGTTCCCTGCTCAATGATTGCCGGTGTCGATTCCACCATGATTGTCTGATGCGCAAGTTCCCTTGCAACCTCAATTCCATTTTCATAGGTGACAATGTCATTCCGCTCTCTGTGTCCGGTCGTGCCTTCCTGATGTACCACCTGTTTTGTCGTATACCATTCATCATTTTTTATGATGGTCGGCTCTGCGTTATAATCCTCTTCATAGACTTCACCTTTTTTAATGCGAAGGCTTAAATCCGGTTCCGGCACTGCAATGATGATCTCCTGTCCCGGATAAATCCTTACCTCTGCATTGTCAAATCCGTTCAATGCCATGATATTGGCTACTGTTGTATCATGATCCATCGCGATAACAGAAAGTACATCACCACTCTCTACTACATATATTTTATTCGTTTCTTTTTCTTTTGTTACTTCTTCTACCTGCGTTTCCACATCCGACAGTGCATCTTCGGAAATGTACTTCTCATACACTTCGACATTCTCTATAAATTCCAGTCCAAGTGTTCCAGTCTCATAACTATCATCCTTTGGATTTGCCATCGCGTATTCCATCTGATAGGTAAATGCCCCATTGGCTCCGGCAGACACCTGATCTGCAAGCGTTTGCTCCGGTATCACCTCTGTATTCTCTTTCGGATCAACTTCTGTAAGCTGTGCTGTATAAATACCACTGATATGTCCGGCTTCTTTGGAAATCTGTGTTGTAAACTGTCCTTCCGTATCAGCCTCATTTTTGACCGTATTCAAAAATTCAGTCACTTCGTCCATACTTTTGAAATTGCCGCGATAGCCTTCAATTGCTACTGTGTAGGCTCTCACCTGTGTTTCAATTTCTGATACTTTCATTTTCTCCTTCAAGGCTTCTTTTAATGCATCTTCCGTCATTAAAGAAGTGAACCAATGATTGGCTTTGCTGGAAGAATATTCATAATCCATGCAGAGAGGTTCATCACTCTCTGCTGCAAGTTCTCGGCGCACGTCATGCACCGCATCATCTACGGATACATGATTTGCGACATTTCCAACAAGTTCTCCATTAAAATAAACCTGCTGGTATTTCTGTCCGATCGCGACTTTCTGCGAAACTGCAAAAAACAGTAAAACCAAAAATAAACCTGCTATCACAAATAGTTCTATGATCACTTTTTTTGTCAACTTTATTTTTTGCATTTCTTTTCATTCCTCAAACTCAAAATTTTATCAATGGTCTGCTCCACATTCAGACCATATTCGTTTACCGTGATATCCGCATATTTTTCATATAACGGAACACGTTCCTCATACAGATCTTTTAAAGTCTGTCCATCTTTTAAAACAACACCACGTCCTTTGATGTCGCTCAATCTTCTGTTTAACTCCTCAAATGGGAGCTGTAAATAAACCACAGTTCCTATGCTTTTCAAATGTTCCATCGCTTCTTTTCCATAGACAACACTTCCGCCTGTGGCAATGATCGAATGGTCGACCTCAAGCGAGCTGTTCACGCGGTTCTCCACTGCGATAAAACCGTCTGTTCCAACTTCCTCAATGATCTCCTTTAAAAGCCTGCCTTCCTCTTTCTGGATCACAAGATCTGCATCTACAAATTCATATCCTAAAACTTTCGCAAGAATGACACCTGCGGTGCTTTTTCCCACTCCAGGCATTCCGATCAGTACTATATTATCTTTTTTCATTGCTGCAAGATTCCTCTTATTATTCTTTCTTCCGCAGTGCATGTACACTTCGGTTTTCCGCTATGTCTGCACGTCTCAACTGCTGATACACATCTTTTTTAGAATAACATAAACGTTCCCTTTGCACAAGCACAACTGTGCGAGTGTGCATCCTTGCGGAACGTTTTTTTGTAGCCGGAACGAAGTTTCCTATACATGAAAAACAGGATAATCTCCAAAGCTGTATGCTTCCTCGGATCATCCTGTCTCTTTTTTTCTATTATTGTACAGATTCTGTGCCTTCCACTGCCTCTGTATTCTCTGTCACTGCATTGTCTGTTGTGCTGCTTTCGGTAGTCTCTGTTGTCTCTGTTGATTCTACGGTTGTTGTGAATAAGTTATCAAATGTAACTTTATCCCACACTTTATCTTTTAATACCCACTCTGCTTCATCTTTCCAACCCTGAAGGACTTCATTATATAAATCGCTCTGACGCTGGCTGATGATCTCCTGTCTGTGTTCCTCTGTGGCATCTGCATCTGTGATCTCGTCAAGGCGGAGCACATAATAATAATTATCTGTCTCCACTACGTCAGAGAGTTCCCCTTCACTCTTAAGTCCCTCTAATGCGTTCAACACTTCCTCATCCAATGTGGTGTTATCTGATGAAAATGTACCTGTACTCACCGTATATCCATACTCATCTGCGGCTGTATCAAGTGTCGTGTCTGCTGCTGCATCATGGAATTTCTGAACCGTATCTGCAAGTTCTGCTTTCTCATCATCTGTATATTCCTGAGTGTTTCCTTCTGCATCTTTGTAACTGGTTTTCGATACATTGACATAACTATATGCACTTGTGTTGGCATCTGCATCACTGACATTTGTGTCTGCATCTGCAATGATCGCTGCCCGCATTTTACTTTGGACTGTCACCAAGGTAAGATATTCCTTCACAATATCTTCTGTTGCTCCGAGTGCATTGATTGCTTTATCATCATTGTCTGCCATAAACTGGGCTTCTACCTCTGCGATTTTTGCAGTCTCATCATCTGTCAATGTCACGTCATAATCTGCCATATGATTCTGTAAAATATATAAATTTTCAATCATCTCGATGACACTGTTCTTCGTGTTATCTTCCATGGTTGTTCCATTGTTATACAGATCGGATGACCACACATCGTCTCCAAAATAAGCTCTGTAAAAATCATCTGCCTCCGCCTGCTGCAGACGCGCTGCAAAATTAGCTACTCCTAACTTAATTTCCTGTCCGTCTAAGGTTGCAACGGTTTCATTTTTATTTATGCCGCCACATCCCACTAACATAGATGCTGCCAAAACACCGCTTACGAGCAGTGTTGTAAATCTCTTTACTTTCATAAATCCTCCTTGTTTTGCGGAGCAAAATGTTATTTCACTCTGTGAAATTTAACCTCCTAAATGTATCCACACGAATTTTAATACATGGATAGTCACTTTTTCTATTATAGTGCTTTTTTACCGGTGCCGCAAGATTTTTCACTCTTTTTTCACAGAGTCCTGCGCAATCTTTAAGTTTTCCCTCACACCATTTAAAAAATCTTCTATCACAGCTCTGGCATCCACATTCTTTTCCCTGGAATTTTTCTTCAAAAAATAAGTAAAATACGGTGCTTTAGCATCCATGGTAAACTTCAGGTTATTGCCATAAGATGCGATAAACTCCGGGATTTTTGCCACGTCAAGTTTCGCCTTCCCATAAAGTGTGAACTTCACAGTATCAGCTTTTTGTGAAATCTCTGTCATATAAACTGCATGCGCCAGTGACTTTATTTTTGCAATGTAAAGCAGATTTTCCACTGGTTTTGGTGGATCACCGAAGCGGTCGATCAGCTCCTCTAACATCTCCTCCGTCTCCTCATCCGTCTGGATATCTGCAATACGTTTGTAGATATCAAGCTTCTGCACCTCATTCGGGATGTATCCCATCGGAATATAGGCATCGATATCAATGTCGATCGTGGTGTCAAAGCTTTCCTCCTGCTTCATACCCTTCGCCTCTTTGACTGCCTCGTTTAACATCTTGCAGTAGAGGTCATAGCCGACCGCTTCCATATGCCCGTGCTGTTCGGCGCCGAGCAGATTTCCTGCACCACGGATTTCAAGGTCACGCATTGCAATTTTAAAACCACTGCCGAGCTCTGTGTACTCTTTGATCGCAGCGAGACGTTTCTCTGCAACTTCTTTTAACATCTTATCGCGCTTATACATTAAAAACGCATACGCTGTCCGGTTTGAGCGTCCCACGCGTCCGCGAAGCTGATAGAGCTGTGACAGTCCCATGTTGTCCGCATCGTGGATGATCATAGTGTTGACATTGGAAATATCAAGTCCGGTCTCAATGATCGTCGTCGACACAAGCACGTCGATCTCCCCGTTGATAAACTTGTACATGATATTTTCCAGTTCGGTCTCTTTCATCTGTCCATGCGCATAGGCGACATTCGCCTCCGGCACAAGCTCTGCGATCTTCGCTGCCACATCTGCAATCTCTTTCACGCGGTTGTATACATAATATGCCTGTCCGCCACGTGCCAGCTCTCTGGATATTGCTTCCCGCACAAGCTCCTCATTATATTCCATCACATAGGTCTGGATTGGGATCCGATCCATCGGCGGTTCTTCCAACACACTCATGTCACGGATTCCGATCAGGCTCATATGCAACGTTCTTGGGATTGGTGTTGCGGTTAAAGTGAGCACGTCAATGTTATTTTTTAACTGCTTGATTTTTTCTTTGTGGGTGACACCAAAACGTTGTTCCTCGTCGATCATCAGAAGCCCAAGGTCTTTGAACACCACATCTTTTGACAAAAGACGGTGTGTGCCGATCACAATATCCACCTGTCCTTTTTTCAGCTGCTCTAACGTCTTTTTCTGCTCACCGGCAGAGCGGAACCGACAAAGCAGATCGATATTCACCGGAAAATCTTTCATGCGCTGTACAAAATTATTGTAATGCTGCTGTGCCAGAATGGTTGTTGGCACCAGAAATGCAACCTGTTTTCCATCCTGTACCGCCTTAAATGCCGCACGGATGGCAATCTCTGTCTTACCATAGCCAACGTCGCCACAAATCAGACGATCCATGATCTTCGTGCTCTCCATATCTTTTTTCGTAGCCTCGATCGCAAGGTCCTGATCTTCCGTCTCCTCGAACGGGAACATCTCCTCAAACTCACGCTGCCAGACCGTATCCGGACCATAGGCAAATCCGCGCTCACTCTGCCGCACTGCGTATAAACGCACCAGATCTCCGGCAATCTCTTTGACTGCTCCGCGGACTTTCGTCTTGGTCTTATTCCATTCCTGTCCGCCAAGTTTATTTAGTTTCGGCTTTTTAGCGTCCGCGCCGGCGTATTTTTGGATCAGTTCCAGCTGTGTCGCAAGAATATAGAGATTTCCACCTCCGGCATACTCAATCTTGATATAATCCTTCACAGTCTTGTCTACTTCGATTTTTTCAATGCCACGGTAAATTCCAAGTCCATGATTTTCATGCACGACATAATCACCGATGTTAAGGTCGGTAAAACTTGCGATCTTTTCTCCCTCATAGGTACGGTGGTGCTTCTTTTTCTTCTTTTCACTGCCGAAAATATCGCTCTCTGAGATCACAACAAATTTAAGCAGCGGATATTCAAAGCCCCGGAGCACGCGGCCATAGCAGGTCATGATTTCCCCCGGCTGGAGCTCCCGTTCCGGATCCCCAGAATAAAATGCAGTAAGCTCAGCGTCCTGAAGATCCCTGGCAAGACGCTCTGCCCTTGTCCTCGAGCCGGATAACAACAGAATCCGGTACTTATTTTTCTTGTACCGCTTCAGATCCTGCACGAGGGATTCAAAGCTATTATTATAGGAAGAAATACTTTTGACCGTCATGTCACTTTTAAGCGACGGCTTCAGCAGCTTTCCGGTAAAGCTGTTCTTCATATCAAGTGCAGACAGATACGCAGCATGTCCCCTTGAAAGCCGCGCTGCGGTCTCTTCCAATGAAAACAGAAGATTCATCTGGCCTGGCAGAATGTATCCCTTCTGCGCACGATGAATCATGCTCTCACGGAACTCTGTCTCTACCGCCTTTGCATGCTCCTCGATATGAGCCGGTTCATCCAGGAAGAAAACAGTATCTTTCATATCAAACAGCTCCAGAAAAGAAACGGTTTCTTCATAGAAATAATTCATATAGCCATCCAGGTTTGCCGCATTCCCGAATTCCATCACCTGCTCTTCGAGCTCTTTAACATGCGTGGCAACCCGGTGGGCTTCCTCGGTATGAAATTCATCCCGGAGCTTTTGTTCAAATGCTGCGGCTTCCTTTTTGATCTTTTCCATCCCGGTCTTTAGCTGGTTTTTCGAAAGCAGCATTTCGGTTGCAGGATATACGGTGATTTCAGACAATTTTTCAATGGATCGCTGGTTCATCACATCAAAGCTCCGGATGGATTCGATCTCATCTCCCCACAATTCAATTCGATAGGGATTTTCTTCTGTCAGGTCGAAGATATCCACAATGCCGCCACGCACACTGAACTGCCCGGGTGTTTCCACCTGATAGGTTTTCTCATATCCCATTTCCACAAGACGCAGAGCAATCGCCTTTTCATCAATAATGCTCTTTCCATCAATATGGAGCAGATACTGTTTCCAGATATCGAGGGAAAGCTGCGGTGCCATCAGGCTGCTGAAGGTGGTAATTACCGTAGCCGGCTTTCCCTCCAGAATCCGGCGCAGCGTCTTAATGCGCTCCTTCGTAAGCTGATTTCCATGAATATCCGCCTGATAGAAAATAAGGTCCCTCGACGGATAAACGACGGCCTCCCGGTCATAAAACCGCTCATCCTCTAAAAGCTCCTTAATCCGCTGGTCGCTATAGGTGACGAAGATCCGGTTCTGAAACCTCCCCTCCGAGAGTCCGTAAGCCATATGAAGCTTCTGGGATTCGATGCATCCCGTAAGCGCTACACAGCCGTTTTCTTTATCTAATTGTTTCTGAATCTCTTCAAATTCGCTGATTTCCCATAGTGGCGCGAGCAATGTGTTCATTTACTTCTCCCTGCGATTGTATTCGTTCATCGCCTGATCCATATTTCCTGCAAGAATCAGATTTAATGCTTCCTTCGCCTTTGTAATCCCTTCCTGCATCAGAGGCTGCTCTTCTTTGGAAAAATGTCCCAGTACATAGTCGGCAAGATCATAGCCCTTCGGCTTTTCACCGACACCGATCCTGATCCTCTTAAAATTCTCGGTTCCGAGCTGTCCAATAATGTTCTTTAAACCATTATGCCCACCGGTGCTTCCTTTCTTGCGGATACGGATGCCTCCGGGAGATAAGGTGATATCATCCGATACCACAATCAGCTCACTCTCCGGATCTACCTTATAATAATCTGCAAGCGGACGGATACTTTCACCGCTTAAATTCATAAAAGTCTGAGGCTTTAAAAGAAGAACCTTCTGCCCTTCAATAACGCCTCTTCCGCACAGAGCCTTATGCTTTTTCTCGCTGACATCAATCCGATACCGGTCTGCAAGCACATCAATCACAGAAAAGCCTGCATTATGTCTTGTTTTATCATATTCCTTTGTTGGATTTCCAAGTCCTGCTATTAAATACATATTTTTTCCTTTCCATTTCATCCTGCACCACATTTTCCTGCACCACGCACCAAAAGCGCTAATTTTCTCTCCCCGGGGGTATGATCCCCAAAAAAGAAAACTAACGCTGAACAGCTGCGGATTTTATTGTAACAGGTAGAAAATCTCTTGTAAAGCTCTGCCTTCAGAAAGGCTTTTCCCCATAACTTTCCCAAATAAGAAGCAGCCGCCCCCGAAAGAGCCGCTGCTTCTTCTGAATCACACGTTTCCGGAAACTGCTGCCTATTCGGCTGCTGCTGCCTCCAGAGCGGTTGTCTCATATTTGTTCAGAATCATATCCTGAATTCTTTCACGGGTTTCCGAATTGATCGGATGCGCTATATCTCTGTACTCCCCGTCTGCTGCCTTACGGCTTGGCATGGCGATGAAAAGCCCTTTTTCTCCTTCAATTACCTTGATATCATGAATAACAAATTCATTATCCAGGGTAATGGAAACAATCGCTTTCATCTTACCCTCTTTTTCAATCTTTCTTACTCTAACATCTGTTATCTGCATTTTTCCAAGCCCCTTCCCTCTCGTAAACTGTACAACTGTCCAGTCTCCTGTTCCGGGCCGTTTCTGACATCCCCGAACCATGTTTATGCAGGCTTGTCTGCCTTATTTTCGCAGACCTCCCCTCCTGGAATAAGACTGAAACAGCTGCTATATCCCCCGCACCAGCGTTTCAGCCTGTGCCTATAATGTATAGCGTTCGTTCTTCTCAACGACAATCTTTATCTCATCCGGCGTACCGATATAGGTGGTATTGGCCCGAATGGTATCACGGCTCTCTACAATACAGTTTTCGATCACCGTGTTGTCTCCGATATACACATCGTTGAGAATAATGGAATTTTTAATAACACAGTTATTGCCTACATAGACCTTCTTAAACAAAATGGAATTCTCTACCGTTCCATTAATAATGGAACCGCTGGAAATCAGGCTGTTTCTCACTGTTGCGCCGGGATTGTACTTGGCCGGCGGCAGATCATCTACCTTGGAATAAATGTCCGGATACTGTTTAAAGAAATAGTTGCGCACATCCGGTTTCAGGAAATCCATATTGGTTTTGTAATAGGAATCCACAGATGCAATATTGCTCCAGTAGGAATCAATCTTGTATCCGTAAATGCGCTTCAGGTTTTTATAACGAACCAGAACATCACGTACAAAGTCAACCCGATCCTCTGCAGCGCAGCGCTCAATCAGCTCAATCAGCTGACGGCGGCGAATGACATAAATACCGCAGGAAACTGTGTTGGAGGTTGCCACCATAGGCTTCTCCTCAAATTCTACGATACGGCCGTCATCGTTCAGCTTCAGCAGACCGAAGCGGGTCACATCCTCTTCCTCGCTCATGTCCTTGCATACTACAGTAATATCTGCTTTCTTTTCGATATGATACTCCAGCACCTTGTTGTAATCCATCCTATAGATACCATCGCCGGATGCAATCACAACATACGGCTCATGGCTGTTCTTCAAAAAGGTCAGGTTCTGGTACAGCGCATCAGCTGTGCCCCGGTACCAGTCGCTGTTCTGCGCGGTAATGGTCGGGGTAAATACATACAGACCGCCCTGTTTTCTTCCGAAATCCCACCACTTGGAGGAGCTTAAATGCTCGTTTAAGGAACGGGAATTGTACTGGGTAAATACAGCCACGTTCTGGATATGGGAATTGGTCATGTTGCTCAATACAAAGTCAATGCTGCGGTAGCTTCCTGCAACCGGCATGGCGGATATTGCCCTTTTGTTCGATAACTCCCGCATTCTTTTACTGTTTCCGCCTGCTAATACTATACCAATCGCTCTCATTTTATGCCACCTGCCTTTATAATGGAATCGCCGCTTGCCAGTAATCCGTCAGGATAATCCTCCAAAACGGTAACACCGGAAATCGCTGTATTCTTTCCGATCTTAACATTTTCCGGAATCACGCTGTGCTCTCCAATGGTTACCAGGTCAAACTGATAAACCTTGGGATCGTAGGTGCTGGGCGCATATTCGCCTACACCAAGCTCTGCACCTGCTCCAATGGTGGTATCCTCAGCTACAATGGCCTTGTCCACCTTTGCCCCTGCGCCTACTACGCTGTTGCGCATGACAATGGAATCCCTTACCACCGCGCCGGCCTCAATGGTAACGCCTGCGCCAATGACAGAATTGTGGACTTCTCCGTAAATCTCCGTACCCTCTCCGATGATGCTGCGATCAATCACAGCCTCCGGTGCGATATACTGAGGCGGAATAATATCACTTCTTGTATAAATCTTCCAGTATTCCTCATATAAATTGAATTCCGGAATAATATCGATCAGCTCCATATTGGCTTCCCAGTAAGATCCCAGGGTTCCTACATCCTTCCAGTAGCCATTGTACTCGTATGCAAAAATACGCTCGCCCTTGCCGTGGCAGTAAGGAATCACATGTTTTCCAAAGTCGCAGCCCGGTTCCTCAGACAGCGCAAGCAGAGCCTCCTTCAGAGCGGGCCAGCTGAATATGTAAATACCCATAGATGCCAGGTTGCTCCGCGGATTTGCCGGCTTCTCTTCAAATTCCGTAATCCTGTTGTTCTCATCTGTAATTACGATACCAAATCTGCTGGCTTCCTCAATGGGCACCGGCATAGCAGCGATCGTTACGTCTGCATTGTTTGCCTTGTGGTACTCCAGCATAACCTCGTAATCCATCTTGTAAATATGATCTCCTGACAGAATCAGCACATAGTCTGGATTGTAAGTCTCCATATATTCCAGGTTCTGGAAAAGCGGAATAGGGGTACGCGGAGTCTTGACATCAACAATCTGCCCGTCCTTCACTACGCAACCGTTAGCCATCAGCATAGTTCCGCTCACGGCAATCACTTGTTTGTCAGAAGATATGATCGGTGAAATACAACGGTACAATGCATACTTTTCCAGAATACAATCCACATCCGTACAGATAAAATAAGGATAGGAAGAGGCGTTAATACCTGCGTTGGAAGCGTCCGCTTTCGTTCCTCCGTTCTCTTTATCGACAACGATGAGGCGGCTGTATTTCGGATTTGTAGACTTCAGAAGCCTTTTGAATGGTTTGGTCTTGATTCGTTCGATGTATGCGTATGGTACTTCTATCAGTTCATAATATTCGGTAATTTTCTCCAAAGTCTTGTCTGTACTACCGTCATTCACGATAATAACTTCGAAAACTGGATATTCGAGGGCAAGCATCGAGTTAATATTGTCGATAATAGTCTTTTCTTCGTTGTAGGCAGGGGCAATGACCGAAACACCCGGTGTATAGGGAGATTCTTTGATAATTTTCCGCACATAACTTTCCACATAGTAGTCTTTTCTCCGTTTCAAAGAAATGAAAGAAAGGAAAGCGAATACGATAAAAGATATCGCCAGCATACTCGTATAAAAGAATACGAAATAATTGAAGAAGGTAAATAGTATATCTTTCATATTCTTTTTATATTAACTGGTTAATAAGCGGGTGTTTTGTATGAGCGAATAAGATCGCTGTATGAGAATCGGCTTTTCTCTCCAATTGATCGAATGTTTTCCTGCCCATAGCACTGTAATCGTAAAGGGCTTTCAGAATCACTCGCTTTGTTCCCCAATTGTCAGCGTCATCGTAAGCATTGTACAGGAATCCTAAGGCCTTATCAGTTTTCAAGTCTGCAATAGCTGTGATAATCTGCCGTTTGACTTCTTCGGGCTGTACATTGTACATCTCAATTAGCTTCGGTTCTACCTCTTTGTACTTAAGTTTACCTAACGTCTTTATTGCCTCGCTTCGTATTTCTACAGAACGAGCATTGATTTGCTTGGCGAGAGTCGGAGCACTTTCTGTTTCATTATAAAGTCTGATTTCATTAATGAAGAATATCTTCACATTTTCTTCAGCCGAAGTATTTACCCATTTAATGAAACTGGGCGTTGCATATCCTGCTTTTTTGCGATGTTCCAAAATGGCATGGAGTTCCATCATGTCCCACTTTCGTAATTTCATGCCGATGTCTTCGTCGAAAAAGCGGAAAGGATTGCCTTGACTTAACCACATATAGGCATACCGGGCAGAGTTTCTTAACTCTAATTCA
>ERZ835051.3132-NODE-3132-length-13404-cov-6.864709_pt1 | contig 13404 bp, 9 predicted proteins | sample MGYA00519575_ERZ835051 | MGnify/ENA primary metagenome ERZ835051 (study PRJEB31850, sample SAMEA3708769) | human gut metagenome | biome: human gut; feature: human-associated habitat; material: faeces | place: China | collected 2014 ... | reverse complement strand
CTGCGGCGCTTTGCCCGCGCGCGGCGGGCGGCGGCGCGGCGCTGCTCCTGCGTGGGGGTGCGGCGCGGCGGCGTCTGCGGCTGGTCGGGCACCGCCCAGCCATTCTCCACATGGTACTGTAAATTTGTGCGCGGGCGCTGGGGCCCGCGGTCATTCGGGGTTGGCATGGCACAGCCCCCTTTCGTTAGGATTTGTCAGGATTTGTAAGAACGGCAAATCTTAGGCATTGTAAATCAGTATTGATTATAGCACAAACCTTTTATAAATAACAGTAGGTGCAGGCAAGTTTTTACCTCTTGCTAAATGTTATAAACCTATGTATAATAGTAAGATAATCAAAGCTAGCGTACCTATAGCCTTGCAGCGGGTCGATGCAGGCATCGGCCCCTACAGCAACGTGACGCTTACTAATTTTGGGGTGTAATCATGGCAGACGAAAAATTTTCCAACTTTCTGACGGATATTATCGATGCCGACCTCGCCGAGGGCAAGGTCGATGTCGTGCATACCCGTTTCCCGCCGGAGCCGAACGGCTACCTGCATATCGGCTCCGCCAAGGCGATCTTCATCAACTACACGATCGCCAAACACTACGGCGGCCTGTTCAACCTGCGCTTTGACGACACGAACCCCGCCCGCGAGGGTGACGAGTACGTGCAGAGCATCCTGCAGGACCTGAAATGGCTGGGTGCCGAGCCGAACGGCGGCATTTTCTACGGCAGCGACTATTTTGAGCGCTGCTATGAGTACGCCGAGCAGCTCATCAAGGAGGGCAAGGCCTACGTGGATGACCTGACCCGCGAGGAAATGCAGGAGTACCGCGGCAACGACGCCGGCAAGCCCAGCCGCCCGAGCCCCTACCGTGACCGCACGCCGGAGGAGAACCTCGACCTGTTCCGCCGTATGCGCGCGGGTGAGTTTGCCGACGGCGAAAAAACGCTGCGCGCCAAGATCGACCTGGCCAGCCCGAACATGAACATGCGCGACCCGACCATCTACCGCATCAAGCATGTCGAGCATCACCGCCAGGGCGACAAGTGGTGCATCTACCCGATGTACGACTTTGCGCACCCCATTCAGGACGCCATTGAGGGCATCACCTTCAGCCTGTGCAGCCTTGAGTTTGAGAACCACCGCCCGCTGTATGAGTGGGTCATCACGAACCTGTTCGGCAAAGAATTCCCGAAGCAGCGCGAGTTTGCCCGCCTGAACGTGACGAACACCGTCATGAGCAAGCGTTACCTGCGTGAGCTGGTCGAGAAGAACATCGTGGACGGCTGGGACGACCCCCGTATGCCGACCCTGTCCGGCCTGCGCCGCCGCGGCTACACGCCGACGAGCATCTTTACCTTCGTGAAAGAGGCCGGCATCTCCAAGGCTGACAACCTTGTGGATATGCGCCAGCTGGAGGCCGTGCTGCGCGCCGAGCTGGAGCTGAACGCCCAGCGCCGCGTGGCCGTGCTGGAGCCTGTCAAGCTGATCATCGACAACTATCCCGCCGACCAGTGCGAGTATTTTGACCTGCCCAACAACCCGAACCGCGACGCCAACGACACGACGACCCGCAAGGTCGCCTTCACGAAGGAGCTGTGGATCGAGAACAGCGACTTCTTTGAGGTGCCGCCGCCGAAATTCAAGCGCCTGACGCTTGGCAGCGAGGTCCGCCTGATGGGCGCGTATCTGGTGCGCTGCACCGGCGTGGACAAGGACGAGAACGGCAAGGTCGTGGCCATCCACGCCGAGGCCGACCTCGAGACCCGCAACGGCAACCCCGCCGATGGCCGCAAGGTGCGCGGTACGATCCACTGGGTCAGCTGCGCCCACTGCCTGGACGCCGAGGTCGAGCTGTATGATAAGCTGTTCACCGAGGCCAACATGAACAGCATCCCCGACGACGCGGATTTCAAGGATTACCTGAATCCCGACAGCGTCAAGGTGCTGCAGGGCGCAAAGCTCGAGGAGAGCCTGAAGGACGCCAAGCCCGGTGACCGCTTCCAGTTCGTGCGCAACGGGTATTTTACCCCGGACAGCAAGCATGAGGGCGTGTACAATCGAATCGTCACGCTGAAGGACAGCTTTAAGCTGTAATTTGCAAAAAATGACCCCCATCGGATGTTGCTCCGATGGGGGTTTTGCTGTAGGGGGCGGCGTCCCCGACGCCCCGCGGCAGGGTGAGGTCACCCCGCCCTACGTATTGTTTGTAAGGGGATGTAGGGCGGCCTGCCCTCAGGCCGCCGCGGAGGGGTCAAGCCCCCTCCCTACAAAGCCATCCTTAAAGGGGCGGCAACGCAAGCCTGCGGGCCGGGCATGCCCGGCCCCTACAGGTGCGGCGGCAATTTACGCGGCATCACCCTGCCTGCTTCTTCTCCCACTTCTCCGCGCACCGCTGCATCCAGCCGCCCTTGACGTAGTACAGAATAAACAGTGCGGACGCGAGGGACCAGGTGATGGGATAGCTCATCTCCACCGTGGCGACCTCGTGGCGGATGGGCACGGCGATGAACAACCAGAGCATCCGCAGACCGCAGACAAAGAACACGGTGATCAGCGTCGGCACGCGGACATCGCCGCAGCCGCGCAGCGCACCGGCCAGCACCTCAATACATACGTAGGTGATGTAGACCGGCGTCAGAACGTGCATCATGCCGACACCGACGGCGACCACCGCATCGTCCTGGCTGAACAGGCGGAACAGCACCTCCGCCAGATTGTAAAATGTAAAGCTGATGACCAGCGTCGTACACGCGGCCATTGCCAGACAGACCCGCACGCCGCGGCGCACGCGGTCATACTGCCGTGCGCCGAAGTTCTGCCCCGCAAACGTCGTGATGGCGATGCCCAGCGAGTTGATCGTCATCCAGAACACAAAGTCGATCTTGCCGTAGACGCCCCACGCCGCAATCGTGCTGGTGCCGAAGCTGTTCATGCTGCTCTGGATGAACATATTGCTGATGTTGTACATGGCGCTTTGGGCGGCGGCGGGCACGCCGATGGTGCAGATGGCCGCGAAAACGTCGCCGTGCAGCCGCAGCTTTTCGGCGCGGATGTGCCACGGCATCCCCTGAGAGCCGACGATGCAGCGCAGCGTCAGCACCGCGCTGGCCACCTGACTGAGCACCGTCGCCAGCGCCGCGCCCATGACGCCCCAGCCGAACACCGCAATGAACACGACGTCCAGCACAATGTTGACGAGCGACGCCGCGATCAGAAAGTACAGCGGGCGCTTGGAATCGCCGATGGCACGCAGGATATTGGTGCCCATGTTGTAGAGCATCTGCGGGATCATGCCCAGAAAGTAGATGCGCAGATACAGCGCTGCATCGGGCAAAATCTCGTCCGGCGTGCCCAGCAGACGCATCATCGGCGCGGCGGTCACAAGGCCCAGCACGGTCAGTAGTGCGCCAACGGCAACGCTCAGCACCAGCGCCGTGTGTACCTGCCTGTCCACGGCATCGGGGTCATGTGCGCCCCAGCTCTGGGCAATGACGACGCCCGCGCCGCTGCAAAGCCCGACGAACAGGCCCACCAGCAGGTTGACGAAGGGCCCTGTTGCGCCCACCGCGGCCAGCGCGTTTGTGCCCACAAAGTTACCGACGATCAGGGTGTCCGCCGTGTTGTACAACTGCTGGAACAGCGTGCCGAACCAGATGGGCAGAAAGAACAGGAGCAGCTGTTTGGGGATGCTGCCCGTCAGAATATCCGTTTGTTTGACGCTTTTCATAGAATTCTCTCACTTTTCTGTTTCTCGCAACCACATTTTATGCTATAATGGCCCTAATGTAAAGAGGTGATTTTTGTGGGTCTTTATTGGGAGCCCTGTCCCGGCGGTGCGCGGCTGCTGCGGCTGCTGGGCGACACCCCCTGCCCCGCTGTGCCGGGAACAATTGAGGGGCTGCCCGTTGCGGAGCTGGGGCCGTACTGCTTTGCGGACAGGCCGGTCAGGCCCGGGGCCCGGCGCACCGGGGACGACGCGCATGAGATCACCGGCAATTTTGTGGAGGAGGTCACCCTGCCCGACACCGTGCGGGTGCTGGACAGCGCGGCGTTTTACAACTGCCGCAGGCTGCGCCGGGTCACGCTGGGGCCCGGGGTCGAGGGGTTCGGCAGTGATTTATTTACGAACTGCCGCCAATTGCGGACCTTCCGCCTGCGGGCTGCCGCCGATGCCCCGACGGGCTTAAAAAAGCTGCTGGGGGCCGTCAGCGCGGACATTACGGTGGAATTGGACGGTGCGCAGCTGTTTTACCCCGAGTATTCGGAGTTTCTGGACGAGAACACGCCCGCGCATATCTTCAACCACAGCATTGAGGGCGAGGGCTACCGGATGCGGCAGTGCTTCACGCCCGGCGGCGCGGTGGATTACGCCGCGTTTGATGCGTCGTTTGCGCAGGCCTGTGTCGGCGAGAGCGAGGACAAGCTCTGCCGGTTAGCACTCGGGCGGCTTGTGCAGCCGTTTGGACTGGGTGACGACGCCCGCGCGGACTACGAGCTTTACCTGACCGCCCACCCGGAGGCAGCGTTCCGGCGTGCTATTGATGACCGGGACGAGGCCGCTCTGCGGCTGCTGGTGGGGCTGAGCCTGCCGACAGCAGACGCCGCGGTCTATTGCGCCCGCGTCGGGTGGAGCGCCGGGGCGGCGGTGCTGTTAGGCAGGGCCAAGCGAGCGAAAAAAACGTATGATTTTGACGATTTGTAGACCATAAGCGGGTGGCAGCGCAAGGCCCGTCAAAGCCCCTCAGGCCGGGCATGCGCGGGCAAAGCCCGCGAGGAAAGCCTCCCCATCAGGGGAGGTGGCCGCGAAGCAGGCCGGAAGGGTTCGGAAAGTTGGCGGAAGGCTGCCGTCCCCGGTTCAGCCTCTGCGTCCGACCCCGTACTGCGGGGCCTCCGGCAGCACAAACTCTGTGGTAAAGTTAGCGGTCAGGTCGTTGATGTTCATCCGAACACTCCAAAAGACATCGCCGTAATCGCGCAGGACCGTGTACTCCGCACCCAGACCGGCCAGAGTCGCCGTGTCGGTGACGATGTAGACTACATCCCCCTCGGGGGCGTACTCGGTCAGACTGTTCTGGTAGACGCGGCTGACCGTGCCGCCGTCGGCCAGCGCCCGGGCGGCTTCTGCGGTGGTGCTGACCAGCTGAATGCGCGCTGTCGCGGGCAGGGCGGCCATCAAATTCCCGCGGGTGATTTCGCCGTATTCCGGCTCGGTCACGCCGCCCGCGAACGCCTCGACGGACGCACCCTCCGGCAGACCCGTAGCCGGGTCATTTGTGACGATCTCGGCGTAGAGCGCCGCCAGATAGTTGCCGAAGCTGATGGTTTTGTTGGCGTCGGGGTTCGCCGCGTAGGTAAACAGCGGCGTGTAGAGGATGCTCTGGTCGTCGGCGTCCAGCGTGGCGATCTCCGCCGCGGCGCTGGTATAGGCGTCCGCACCGGCCTGCTGGGCCTCGTCTGCCGTCTCGGTGGGGGCGGTGGTGTCGCTGCCGCCCACGGCCTCGGTGTCCTTGCCGGGGTCGGCGGCATCGGCAGCGGTGTCGGCCTGCGCGGCGTCGGCGGTGCTCATCGCCAGCCAGGTAGCGCGGCGGCTCTCCATCTCGGCAGCCGCCACAGGCTGCCGGACCTCGACGCGGCAGCCGCCGCCCTGGGTAAAGACCAGGTCCAGCTGCGCCACGCCGGTCAGACCCAGGTCCGCGCCCAGCGCGTTCGTTCCGTTTTCCGCCGTTGTACCGTCAATAATAGCCGTCACGCCCTGGCTCAGCAGGGCCTTCTGCCAGTCGCCCGCCGGGGCGGTGGAGACAATCGCAAGGATGGCATCGCACCCGGCGTTCTGCAGGGCGGTGATCTGCTCGGCGGCGGTGTCGTTCCAGTCGCGAGCCGTGATGAACTCCCCGTTGGACGCCGAGATGACCGCAGCCTGCGCCGGGTCGTTCAGCACAAAGAAACCGATTTTATACCCCGCGCGCTCCACGACGGTGTAGCGGCCATTGGTCACGCGGTTGCGGCTCCAGCTTGTGGAGCGGTAGAACACGGCGGTGCCCTCGTTGTTCAGCAGGTTGGACGCCAGCGAAGGGCCGCTGCCCATGTTGGCATCGCTGACCAGGCGGGTCGTGCCGTAGGCAAAGTCGGTCAGCGCCATGGCGTGCAGGTCGTACCCCGCCGCCGAGAACGCCGACAGCATATCCATGCCGCCGGTCAGGCTGGCGCTCTCGGTGCCGTGCAGGCTGTCGCCCGCGTCCAGCAGGATGGAATCCGGGGTCGCACCCTTGAGCGCGGCGGCGTCCGCCAGCGTAGCGCGGTCCCCGCGCAGGCCCGCCGTGGCAAAGATCGGGACCGTGATGTCCCCGACCCGCACGCGGCAGGTCAGGCTCTCGGTGCCGTCCGCCAGCGTGGCCGTGATCGTGCATTCCCCGCTGTCGGTGCGGGCGCGGACCGTGCCGTTTTTGTCCACGGTGGCCACGGTCTTGTCGCTCGTCGTCCAGTAGACCCTGCGTCCGCCGTCCTCCTCGCCCGGCTCGTTCGTCGCCAGCGTGGCGTAGGCGTCCTTGCCGTCCATGTGCAGCTCGTCGGTGTAGGTATCGTTCAGGAGCACCGGCGCGGCGGTCTTGCCGTTGCAGGCGGACACACCGGTAAATTTGAACGGTCTCATGACAAAATCCAGATCCACCGTCTCACTCTGGACACCGTAGTCCGCGCCCGGGGCGCTGAAGGTACACTGCCACATATCGTAGGTGCCTGCGTAGTCCAGATCGTCGGAGAACCGCGCGATCCAGAGGTTGTCGCGCCATTTGTCAAAGGCGGGATCCGTCATGCGGGCGCGTACCCAGTTGCGGGAGGCATACAGCCCCTGCGCACCGGTGTAGCCGTACTCGGTCAGGCGGTCAAAGAACGCCTGCGTGATCTCGGCCATCTCGGAGGGGAAAACGCCGCTGATGTACTTATCCTCGAGGTCGTAGTAGACCGGGTAGCTCAGCCGGTAGGGCGCGGCGGTGTAGTCGTCCAGCCCCTCCTGCGGCGGGGCGGTCAGGCCCAGCAGCCGCGCGACGTGGTCGGCCTCGCTGCGGGCCTCCTCCACCGTCGTGGCGTAGGAATAAAGGTACGCGCCGAACGGGATGCCCAGCCGGGTGCATTCGTCGGCGTTGCGCCGCCACTGGGGGTCATCCTGCGCCCAGTTTTCCTCCTGGCCGTCCCACTCGCCGCCGAAGCCGCAGCGGATGATGGCAAAGTCGATGCCGACAGCCTTGGCCTTTTCCCAGTCGATCTCGCCCTGGAACTTGGATACGTCCATGCCTTTGAGCACCGCGGCGGGCATGGCCCGGCCGCTTGTGTTGAAGTAGTAGCCCAGATCGTTCTTCTGCCAGGCCGCGGCGGGCGTGCCGAAGTCCGCCTCGGCGGGGCCTTTCTCCTCTGCCGAGCAGCGCACCAGCACCACCGACACAATGACCACGACCAGCAGGCAGAGCAAACACAGCCCCAGCACAAGGCGGCTGCGGCGGCGTTTGGCGCCGGGACGTTTCTTTTTCTTCGGCGGCGGGGGCGCGTCGGGGCGCGGGGCCGCTTGCCCGGCCTGCGGGGCGGGCGCAGCCGTCCGGGCAGGGCGGCGGTAGACTTTGCGTTCTTCTGGCACGGTGCGTTACCTCTCTTGGGCAGATTTTATGCTGTGGATAGATACTATTAGTGTAGCATTTTGTCGAAGAAATTACAATCGGAAACGCGGGATATTGGGGAATTTTACAGAATAAAAAAGCGGCGGCCAGCTTCCTGACCGCCGTTCTTTGCCGTGCCTCGCTCGCCGTATCGGCACTTAGAATTATGCGGTATTGCCTTAGGCAATTTCCACTCCCTGCACGTCCAAAAATAATACGGCACCTCAAACGTCAGCATAACGCACCAGCCGAAGGCACAGGCAAAGGCGATGCCGGGCAGGCCCACCCGCGGGGCCAGCACCGCAGCAGCGGCAGCGCATACAGAAAGAGGTGCCCCAGCGGGGCACCCTTGGTCATATCACGCATGATTTACTTTTTGTCCTCTTCGGTCTCGGCGACGATGTAGATGGGGCGGTGCTTGACCTCCAGGTAGGTCTTGGCGAGGTACTCGCCCACAATGCCGGTGCAGAACAGCTGGACGCCGCTGCACAGCAGAATGATGCAGACCATGCTGGGCCAGCCGGAGGTCGGGTCACCGAACATCAGCGCACGGACGACGACAAAGAGGATGCCGAAGAACGCAAGGATGCAGAACAGCACGCCCGCCCCCGCCGCGATCAGCAGCGGCGTGGTGGAGAAGCCGACGATGCCCTCGATGGAGTACTTGAACAGGCCCCAGAAATTCCACTTGGTCGTACCGGCGACGCGCTCGATGTTCTCATAGTCGAACCACTTGGTCTTGAAGCCGACCCAGCTGAAAATGCCCTTGCTGAAGCGGTTGTACTCGGCCATGCTGAGCACAGCGTCGGTCATCTTGCGGCTCATAAGGCGGAAATCCCGCGCACCGTCGACAATTTCCGTATCGGACATCTTGTTGATGATCTGGTAGAATTTGCGGGCAAACCAGCTGCGCAGCGGCGGCTCGCCCTTGCGGGTCGTGCGGCGGGTGGCGGCGCAGTCGTACTCGCCGGTCAGCAGCGTGTCCAGCATCTGCGGCAGCAGCGCGGGCGGGTCCTGCAGATCGGCGTCCATCGTGGCGACGTAATCGCCCTTGGCGGCCTGCAGGCCCGCGTAGATACCGGCCTCCTTACCGAAGTTGCGGCTGAACGAGACATACCGCACGCGGGGGTCCTGCGCGTGCAGCTCACGCGCGACGCGCAGCGTGCCGTCGCGGGAGCCGTCGTCCACAAAGATAAACTCAAACTCCGCGCCGTGGCTGGCTTTCATCTCCGCCGCCACGCGGGAGGCTTCTTTATAAAAAAGCGGCATCGCTTCTTCTTCATTGTAACAGGGTACGATCAGACTGATGAGCATGGTGTGACCTGCTTTCGTCAAAGTTTTTGTTGGTTTTATTATAGCGTAGTTTGGGCGGTTTGTAAACAATGGATGTAGGGGGAGGCGCGCAATCCGTAGGGCGGGCAGTTCCCTGACCGCCGTGCCGGTTTGCCCTATACTGTAATTTTTTGTTTACGTTGTAGGGGGCGGCGCCCCCGACGCCCCGCGAAGGCTTGCGCCAACACCCCGGGAGGGATTACAGCCCTTGCCTTCCCCCTTGGGGGAAGGTGGCCCCGCAGGGCCGGATGAGGGGCAGGCTCCCGTTGCTGCCCGTTCCCGGGCAAGCCGTAGGGGGCGGCGTCCCCTACGTCCCGCGAAACCTTGCGCTGCCGCCAACAACAACCTTTGCCTTCCCCCTTGGGGGAAGGTGGCCCCGCAGGGCCGGATGAGGGGGAGGCTCCCGCTGCCGCCCATTCCCGGGCAAGCCGTAGGGGGCGGCGTCCCCGACGCCCCGCGAAACCTCCCGCCAACACACCCCGGGAGGGATGAATCCCTCCACTACAGCCCTTGCCTTCCCCTTTGGGGGAAGGTGGCCCCGCAGGGCCGGATGAGGGGCAGGCTCCCGCTGCCGCCCATTCCCGGGCAAACCGTAGGGGGCGGCGTCCCCGACGCCCCGCGAAACCTTCCGCCAACGGCCATCCCCCGGGCAACCACCCGCAAACATCCGCCCACGCAAACCTGCGGGCCGGGCATGCCCGGCCCCTACCGGGTAATAATCCCGCTCATCTCTACACTACCTAAAAAGGAGGCTCCCACACATGAACCGCACACTTCCGCTCATCCTGACCGCTGCCCTCCTGCTCACCGCCTGCGCGTCCGCCGTACCGGCACAACCCGCCGCCGCCACAACCTCCCCTGACGCCGCAGCGTCCTCCCCGGCACAACCTGACGCCGCAGCGTCCTCCCCATCACAGCCCGCCGCCGAAACCTCCGCCCCGCCGCTTACCCCCAAATTCCCCGTCGGCCATCTTCTCACCCTCCCTCAGAGCCAAAACAGCGGCCCCGTCTGGAACACCGGCGACGCGCTCTATGAGCTCCGGGACGCCAGCAATATGACCCCCGAGGCCCTCGTCCTCAAAACCGACTACGCGGCCCTGACCCAGTCCGTCTACTGCGATATTCCCGGCTGCACCCACGACTCCGACGCTTGCCCGGCCTACCTGGCCAGCGACTTCTGCGTCGGCGTCATGGCCGTGGACGGCACGGTCTACACCTATCCCAACGAGCTGACAAACGTCGCCCCAACGCAGATTTACCGCATCGACCCCGCCGCCGGCAAAACGCCCGTGGCCGCGGTGCCCGATGCCCTGCCCCACCACATGCAGCTGCAATGGTGCGACGAGTACGCCCTGTACGGCTGCCCCCTCGCCGCCAGTCATCAGCCCGGCACCCTCTACCGCTGGGACTGGCAAAATGACACGGTGCAGACCATCCCGATGCTGGCCGACGAGAAGATCATCGCCTGCGAGGGCAGCCGCTTCCTGACGATCCGCATCGAGGCGAACGAGCCGTTCCCCAATTTCGGCAGCACCGAGCAGGAAAAAGCCATTTTGGCGCACGCCGTCTACGTCTACGCCTGGCTCGACCCCGCCACCGGCGCGCGGGAGAAAATCTGCACGCGCCCCTACGCGGACGGCTATTTCCACAACTATTACGACGGCAGGATCTACTACACCGGCAATTTCCGCAATGCCGACACCCCCGGCCAGCAGGCCGCCCTGCTGTACTTTGACACTGCCGACGGCACCGAGAAAACGCTGCTCGAGACCATCCCGCTTCACACCTACGGCATCGACGTGTGCGCACCCTTCAGCCCGGCGTTTGCGGGCGTGCCGCAGCGGTATCTCCGCGTGCAGAATGCCGGGGACGCCAACGCGGACTGCCTGCTGGACATGGAGACCGGCGACGTCCTCCCGGCTCCCACGGTCACGGCGGAGGGCGTGCGCCGCCCCGCGCTGCTGCTGGCCTGCACCGCGTCGGGCCAATGGCTGACAACCGCCACCCCCCGCGACAGCTATGACCCGCAGTACAGCCTCTACGCCCTCTGGGACCCGGCAGACTTTTTGGCAGACGGGCAGCCCGCCGCGTGGGTCACGACGTATGCGACAGAATGAACGGTTGTATAATTATGCGCAAAAACGCCAATTTGTCCACAGGACAAGAACACCGGCACGCCTGCTGCAAACAAAATTTTGAAAAGTAAACCAAAACTACTTGAAAAATTGCTTTTATGGTGGTAACATGAAGGCGGTGTTTGAAATTATATAAAGGAGTGTCGTTTTATGGCAATTCAGAATGCTTACCTGCAGGGCGTATATGAGGGCCTTGCAAAGCGCAACCCCGAGCAGAAGGAGTTTCTGCAGGCTGTTGAGGAAGTCCTCGAGAGCCTGGAGCCCGTTGTGGCTGCCCACCCCGAGTACGAGAAGGCCGGCCTGATCGAGCGCCTGGTCGAGCCCGAGCGCATCATCATGTTCCGTGTGCCCTGGGTCGATGACGCTGGCAAGGTCCAGGTCAACCGCGGCTACCGTGTGCAGTTCAACTCTGCCATCGGTCCCTACAAAGGCGGCCTGCGCTTCCACCCCTCTGTCAACCTGTCTATCCTGAAGTTCCTGGGCTTTGAGCAGTGCTTCAAGAACAGCCTGACCGGCCTGCCCATGGGCGGCGGCAAGGGCGGCGCTGACTTTGACCCCCACGGCAAGTCTGACGCCGAGGTCATGCGCTTCTGCCAGAGCTTTATGACCGAGCTGTACCGCCACATCGGCCCCGACACCGACGTGCCCGCCGGTGATATTGGCGTTGGCGGCCGTGAGGTCGGCTACCTGTTTGGCCAGTACAAGCGCCTGCAGAATGAGTACACCGGCGTGCTGACCGGCAAGGGCATCCCCTTCGGCGGTTCTCTCGCCCGTACCGAGGCCACCGGCTACGGCCTGTGCTACTTTGCCAAGGAAATGCTGGCTGACGCCGGCAAGAGCTTCGAGGGCCAGCGCGTGGTCATCTCCGGCTCCGGCAATGTGGCCACCTACGCCAACCAGAAGGCCACCCAGCTGGGCGGCAAGGTCATTGCCATGTCCGACTCCAACGGTTACATCGTCGACGAGAATGGCATTGACTACAAGGTTATCAAGGAGATCAAAGAGGTCAAGCGTGCCCGCATCAAGACCTACCTGGACTATGTCCCCACCGCTAAGTACGTCGAGGGCAGCCAGGGCATCTGGACCGTCCCCTGCGACATCGCCCTGCCCTGCGCCACCCAGAACGAGCTGCGCCTGGACGGTGCCAAGGCTCTGGTTGCCAATGGCTGCTACTGCGTAGCCGAGGGTGCCAACATGCCTTCCACCCCTGATGCCATCGCTTACCTGCAGCAGAACGGCATCCTGTTTGCCCCGGCTAAGGCATCCAACGCTGGCGGCGTTGCTACCTCCGGCCTGGAAATGAGCCAGAACAGCCTGCGCCTGTCCTGGACTTTCGAGGAAGTGGATGAGCGCCTGCACAACATCATGGTCAACATCTATCACAGTGCTGCCGCCACTGCCGAAAAGTACGGCATGAAGGGCAACCTGGTCGCTGGTGCCAACATCGCCGGTTTCGAGAAGATCGCCTCCGCCATGATGAGCCAGGGCATTGTCTGATACAAACGCAGACAGCCGGGTGAACTCCCGGGAAAAATTGCATAAACTTTTTTAGTAAAACCTATTGACACACACGCCGTGCTGTGGTATTATAATCAAGCACCGCGAAACAGCGTGTGTGTCATATATCGCGGAGTAGAGCAGATGGTAGCTCGTCGGGCTCATAACCCGGAGGTCGCAGGTTCAAGTCCTGTCTCCGCAACCAACAAAAGCTCGTTGAAACGATAAGTTTCAACGCACTTTTTCTTTGTCTGGGAAAAAGTGGTCACTTTTCGGTTACTTTGACCCCAAAATGACCCCAGAACGCAAAAACGACTGCGCTCTGGCTGCTGAAATTTTCAACAGCCGGGGCGCTTTTTGTGGATAAATCTTGCGGAGTTGGCAGGTAAATATAGGTGCGGTGTGGCTACCCTACCCCGCTTTCACCAGTACCAACACACTGTTGTCCGGTACGACAATCTGCTCCTGTCTGGTGGGAATCGGCGGGTACTTGTACTGGTGCAGGGCCTTTTGAATCTGCTGCTTGACTTCAAGTAAGGCAGCGTCCAATGTGGCGGCATGAATTGCGATTTTTGGGAAATCCGGGACATGCGCAGTACAGCCATCCGCTGTGATTGTACAAAGCACCGGGTAAGGCTGGTTGTCCACCGAAATGCTGTATTGTGCCCCGAACATATCATCCATCTTATTGTGCTAAAAACCCTTGCACTTTTACAAAATATCTAAATCCATTTTAACAGGCAACGGGGCAAAAACCCTGCCACATTACTCAAAATAAAACAGGCAAGCCGCAGATTAAA
>ERZ835051.3123-NODE-3123-length-13441-cov-5.019050_pt1 | contig 13441 bp, 6 predicted proteins | sample MGYA00519575_ERZ835051 | MGnify/ENA primary metagenome ERZ835051 (study PRJEB31850, sample SAMEA3708769) | human gut metagenome | biome: human gut; feature: human-associated habitat; material: faeces | place: China | collected 2014 ... | reverse complement strand
AAATAAAGGCTGTTGCCCGTGAGGAATTCATACTCTGTGTTGGCCGTTCCCCCTCCGTAAACCGATGTAAGGACCTTTCCTCTGACCGCATTGTCCATGGAATGGATATTGGGAAACACGTCTGTGTCTGTCTCAAAGCCGTAAATGGCCGGAAGGTCCGCCAGGGTCTCATTCATAATAACGATTAGATTGGGGTAACGGTCTCCGGCTTCCCTAAGAAGTCCCGTTTCGTTCCCAGCACCGTCCAAAGCCGTCTCCAGGATCTCCTCCGCCCGCTTTGCCGTATAGCCCTCCGGCGTCTTCACCCTCCCCATCTTTATAAAGGAAGCAAAGGAGAGCAGATATCCCTTTTCTCTTGTGATGATCTGGAGATTGGAAAAATTGTCAAAGGTGGGAAGCTTCGCCGCAAAGACCGCAGCCGCCGCAGCCGCCAGGGCCACATTCCCCAGAAATCCTCTGAGCCTTCTTTCACAGCGGGCTGTGCCCAGGGCAGAAAACAGCGTAAGGACTGTCACCAGAAGGGCCAGGACCGCAGCTGCCGACACTCCATCCAGAGACAGGGAATAATTTCCCAGCACATGGACAGCCGTCCCCGCATTGGCAATATCAAAGTATTCCAGGGGATTGTTTCTCAGCGCACCGTAATAATGGTTAGCCACCGAAAGCACTCCAAAAAGCAGGGCCGCTCCCGAAAAGGCCAGAGCCGCGTTTCCCAGGACCAGCAGAAATACCGCCGGCACCAGGGCGCACAGGACCAGGTTCAGGACCAGATAAAGCGGTGTCTGGAAATCGAAGGTAGCCAGGTTCAGAAGCTCGGCCGCGGAAAACCATACAAAGGAAAAGGGGACCGCAAGTCCCAGGCTGCACCAGATGTTTTTCCGCTTTCTTCCCGCTCCCAGATGCAGGGACATAATGGTAAAGACCTCCAGGCCCAGAACAAACATCCAGCACAAAAGATGTTGACGTCCCGCTCCGTCATTGTCCATGAGGGGTTTTCTGAGGGTCCACAGAATCCCGGCCTTTAAAATTGCCTGTAGCGCCGCAGCGGCCAGGATGGGGGGCCATTTTCTTGGAAAGCCCATGGCCGCCGGTCCGGATCTCCCAGAGGATCCCCTCCGTTCCTCCTGCCGGAGCATGAAAAGCCGCCTCCATCCCAGTACTTCCAGGACCGCCAGAAGCCCCAGAGCCCAGGCGGACAGATACAGCTTCTGAAAATCCAGGATCACTGCCAGGCGGTCGTTGACCACCGCGCCCTCCACCGTAAGCACTGCCCCCGGCTCCGTGGCCAGATCCAGGCGGATGGCACTGACTCCCCGGTACCCCTGGGCACGGCCGAACCGGGCCGAGAGCCTTCCGTCTGTGAGCGCCATCGTCCGGTAGCCCGCCGACGGGATCAGATAAAGCTGGGCCTCCGAGCCGGCTCCTCCTACACCAGATACCTCCACCGTAAGAAACCGGACGTTCACCGGCTCTCCAAAGGCGTAATAGATCCACGGATCACTGGAAAGAGACGTCAGCTCCCCCCGTTCTCCCAGTTCAAATTCTTTTAGGTTCCTTCCATTTTCCCCAAAAAGCGCTTCCCTGGAAATAGAAAACTGGGGGCAGGCCCGAAGCGTCAGACCTGTCCCCACCACATTCATCACCAGAAAAGCTGCCAGGATCAGCAGAAGGAACGGATTCCGCCCCCTACTGCTCACGGAAGGTTACCGTTCCCGTCTCTGCGTCCATGGCATCCACGATAGCCAGGGATTCCAGACGGTAGCCCAGGTTTCTTATGATCCGGCCGCCGCTCTGGAAGCCCTTTTCAATGGCGATCCCGATCCCCTCTGTAATGGCTCCAGCCTGGGCTACGATGGATAAAAGCCCCTGAAGCGCACAGCCGTTGGCCAGGAAGTCGTCGATGATGAGAACGTGATCCTCGGGGGTGAGGAACTTCTTGGAGACGATGACATTATAAATTTTCTTGTGGGTGAAGGACTGGATCTTCGTCTCGTAGTTGTCATAATCCAGGTTGATGCTCATGGACTTTTTGGCGAACACCACCGGCACGTTGAACTCACTGGCCACCACAGCCGCGATGCCGATGCCGCTGGCCTCGATGGTGAGCACCTTGTTGATGGGCTTGCCGTCGAACAGGCGCTTCCACTCCTTTGCCATCTCGCGGAACAGCGGGATGTCCATCTGATGGTTGATGAAGCTGTCCACCTTGAGCACGTTGCCCTCACGGACGATGCCGTCTTTGCGGATGCGGTCTTCCAGCATTTTCATAGTTCGTCTCTTCCTCCCAATTTCCCTGTCACAAAACGGTCGATATTTCATATCAGTATACCGGATACTCTCCCGGTTGGCAAGGCTTTTTCTGCCCAAATTTGACTCGTTCTCTCCGGTTTTTTCAGCCCTTTCGATTATAAGTATGACTTTTGTGGCACAGTCTGTGTCTCAGGGCGGGCAATTTGTGCAGTTGTCTCTTGTTTTCTGCGCAAAATCGAGTATACTGGTAGCAACCGGAAACGGCTTGCTGCGGCCGACGAGGGCCGCACCGGGAAAAGGAGTCAGTATATGAAGACAGGGTTAGTATTAGAGGGCGGTGCCATGCGGGGGATGTTCACCGCAGGCGTTCTGGATGTCCTGATGGAGCACGGCCTCACCACCGACGGCACCATCGGCGTGTCGGCGGGCGCGGTGTTCGGCTGCAACTTCAAGTCACACCAGATCGGCCGCGTCATCCGCTACAACACCGAATATTGCAACGACAAGCGCTACGCCAGCTTCCGCAATCTGCTGCGCACTGGCAACCTCTACAGCGAGGATTTCTGCTACCACGAGGTGCCGGAAAAGCTGGACCCCTTCGATGAAGAAGCCTTCCGCGCTTCGCCCATGGACTTCTTTGTCGTCTGCACCGACCTGCGCACCGGCGACCCGATCTACCACAAGTGCCGCAGCGGCGACGCCGAAGACGTGCGCTGGATGGAGGCCTCGGCGTCCATGCCGCTGGCAGCGAAGGCCGTCCGGATCGGCCACTACTCCCTGCTGGACGGCGGCGTGGCCGACTCCATCCCCGTCCGCTTCTTCGAGAGCCTGGGTTACAAGCGGAATCTCATCATCCTGACCCAGCCCAAGGGCTTCGTGAAAAAGAAGAACCCCATGCTGCCCGCCATCCGTGCGCGGTATCTGCGCTATCCGGCCTTCGTGGCAGCGGTGGCCGACCGTCACGAGCGGTACAACGAGACCCTCTCCTACATCGCCATGCAGGAGGCATCGGGCAAAGACTATGTCATCCGCCCGCCCATCCCGCTGGAGATCGGCGCTATGGAGCGTGACCCCGCCCAGCTGCGCCGGGTCTACGAGACGGGCCGCGCCGTGGCGGAGAACCAGATCGATAAGATAGAGGCGTTCCTGAACGATGTGAAGGAGACGGAGGAATAACCCTCTCAGTCTCGCTTCGCTCGCCAGCTCCCCCAGAGGGGGAGCCTTTGGCAGGCCGGTCAACTTCCTACTAGACGCCTGAGGCGCAATATAGCGTAAAAGGGCGGGCCTTGCTACAGAGGGCAGGCTCGTCTTTGTACAACCTCTCCGTCACGCCTACGGCGTGCCACCTCTCCTTGTAGGAGAGGCTTTGGCAGGCCGGGCCACTTTCTACTGGATGCTGAAAGCTCAATATAACGCAAAAAAGAGTGCCCTGCTACCAAGGCTAGCAGCAGCTTGACAAGGATATTGTTCCGAAGCTGCTGCCCTCTGTAGCAGGGCACTCCTGTTTTTGATATAAAGAAACTTTGCTCGTCCAGCGTGGGCCTGGCCGACACGCCAGAGGCTCCCCTACTAGGGGAGCTGTCGAGCGGCAGCGAGACTGAGAGGTTGTACGAAGACGAGCCTAACCTACAAACAAAGCAGGAGCCCCATCCATTCGGATGGGGCTCCTGTTTTTCTTATTGCTTACTGCATATCCGTCTCAGAGATGGGGGTATCCAGCTCATCGGCGGGGGCGTCCGCCGTCTCGGGCTGTTTGCCCTTCTTCTCCCTGCGGGGCTTTTCGCCCTTCGGGCCGCGCTTCGACTTGATGCGCTTTGCCAGCAGCAGGAGCAGCACCAGCAGGGCTGCGCCGCCGACGCAGAAGGCCCAGACGGGGAGCTTTGCGGGGACAAAAGCCACTTCGACCTCGGTGCCGGTGGTGGTGAAGGTGGTGTAGCTGCCGAAGCTGCCCGTCTCCACCCTATGCCAGCTGCCATCGGCCTGCTTGACGTAGACCTTGCCCTTGGCCTTGCCGGGGGTCAGATAACGGATCTGGTGGGTCTCATTGCCGTCATCGGTGAACTCCAGCAGCCACTGCTCTGTCACACCGTGGACATCGGCTGTGATGTCCTGCTGGGTGACCTGCACGGCGTTGGAACCGCCGAAGAAGCCGTCCACGAAGAAGACGGGGCGTCCGTTCTCGCGGGTGACGCTGCTGCTCAGAGACGGGATGTAGGGCGTGTACTCCACATTGACCACGGTGTCGGTGTGGAGCTGGTCGAGGACGGGTGTGCTCCACTCGGCGTAGTATCCATTCTTCTGGGGGATCTCGGGGTAGTCGGCCAGAGTGAAGGACGCACCGTAGTCAAAGCTGATCTTCTTGATGATGTGGCCGTCGGCCTTGAAGGTCAGGGTCAGCTTACGGAAGGAGTCCGGCACATTCTCCTGAGCCAGCAGGGTCTCATAAGTGACCGGCTCTGCCTGACCGACGCGGCTCAGGCGGTCGATGCCCTGCAGATCGTCGGAGACGAAGAGGTTGCCATAGAAGTCGCCGTCCTGTCCGCCGGAGACAGCACCCACGTACTGCTGGCCTTCCAGCACAGAGACGATGGCGCGGTTGTTGATGGCGATGAGGCTGCCGTCGGTGAGGTCGCTGTCGGTACCCTGACCGACGATGCCGCCGATGTACTTGTCACCGCTGAGGGCGCATTTTGCCCAGTTGCTGCGGAGCTTGGCGCTGGCCGCACCGGCAATGCCGCCCACCTGATTGACGCCGGTGACGTCGCCGTAGGACTCGCAGGCCGTCACAAGGCCCAGTTCCTCCTGGCCGACGATGCCGCCGACCATATCCTTCTTGGCGGTGATGCTGCCCTCGTTGATGTTGCCGATGAGGACGGCGCTGACGGTATAGGAGGTGCGCAGCAGCGAGGTGCCTTCGTCCTTGTTGTCCTCCTCGGGGTCCAGCAGGTTCTCGACGCCCATGGTACCGGCGATGCCGCCCACATTCATGTCGGCGTCGATGCTGCCGCGGTTGATGCTGTTTTCAATTTTGCCGTCGGACTGGGAAGCGATGAGGTCTTCCGACTCATCCTCGTAGATGGTCTTGCTGCCCGGGTCGCTGATCTCTTCCACGGCGTCCAGCATCAGGTTGGACACGACGCTGACCTGTGCGGTCACAGCGCGCATCTTGTCGGTCAGCTGGTTGCTGGCGGTGCGCATGGTGCTGTTGATGTCGTCCATCTTGTCGTTGATGGCGCTGACAGCATCAAAAAGGGAGTCCTTGGTGTTGGTCAGCTCTGCCGAGGGACGAGGCACCTTGATGGGGTCCTGCTGGTTGAGCCAGTGGAGGATGTCGCGGGTCTGGCCCATCATATCGGTCAGGCCGCCGAGGCCGTCCTGCATCTGGCCCAGAGCCACGGAGGTATGCGCCAGCGTTGCGCTGGTGAGGGCGGCGTCGGTCTTGAGCAGGTCGAGGGAGTCGCTCAGGTCATCCATGGCGTCGCTCAGCTTGTCGGAAGCATCGCTCAGCTGATCGAGACCATCCTTGATGCTGCCGCCGCCGTTATTGCCGACCCAGTCCTTGATGTTGTCCATGATGCCGTCGGTGATGCCGCCCATGCCGTCCAGAGCGTCAGAGGCTTTGGTCAGAGCCGCAGCCAGCTCGGGATGGTCGGAGGCCGAGACGGACTTGGCAGCGCTGCCCACGATGCCGCCCATCTGGGTGGCAATGGTAGAGATGGTGCCGATGGCACTTGCGATTTGGGAAGTAGCACGGGCAATGTCACTGTCGTTGGACAGGAGGGACGCCGTGCGCAGCAGGCCCATGCCTGCGGTGACGGCCTTCATTGCCGGGGCCATGCCGCTGCCCAGCGTGAAGACGCCGGCCACGGAGTTGGCCACCTTCAGCAGCTCGATACCATTCTTGAGGTACTTATCCGACTTCTTCTCGGCAGAGAGAGAGTCGTAGCCGGTCAGGATGGTGGAGATTGCCTGCGAGGCAGCGCTGTCATCGCCGGTATCAACAGACTCCAACAGCTGTTTGATACCCTCAGAGATAGCCGACATCCCGTCACGGCCATCCTCGGCCGCGTCGCTCACCTTGTCCAGACCCTTGCTGGTCTTGCTGAGGGCGTTGGATGCCATCAGCATCTCAGCGGCCATCTCGCGCATGGCCCACTTGAGGTTTCCGGTGGCGTCGGTCAGCTTGGTCATGGCATCTTCGCCGGTGTCCATGACGGGTTCGAGTTTGGTGAGGGTATCGGCCAGCAGAGTGGAGGCGCGGTCGATCTCGTCGGCCACCTCGTCGCCGTAGTCGCTGGCCTGGTCGTCCAGCTGACGGGCCGCTGCAATGGCGGTGTCCATCTGGCTGGTCATGGCGCTGAAGGAATTGGAGATGCTGGTGGTGGAGTTCTCGACGACGCCGGTGGTGTCATCGACAAGGCCGCGCAGGACCTCCAGCTCCGAACGGAGACGCTTGATGGTGTCCTTGGAGAGGTCGAGTTCGCGATAGGGTTCCGCCTGACCGGCGATGCCGCCCACGTCCTTGCGGCCCAGAACACAGCCCTGGTTGACACAGCCGGATACGAGGCCGTCAGTGCGGCCCACGATGCCGCCCACATTGTAGCCAACATGCTCGTAGCCGATGGTGCCGGTGTTGACGCTGGTCAGGATCATGCCGGAGGAGCGGCCTGCGATGCCGCCGGTGTCGGTGGCGACATTGGTGACGGAATTGGTGGCGTCATCAGCAGCGGCGGCCATCTTGTTGTTGATGTAGTCCACCATCTTGGCCGTGAAGCCATCGGTGTCGAGAGAGGCTTCCGGATATTCGGTGTTGATGCTGCCCACATTGGTGCAGCCGGTGATAGCGCCGAGATTGTAGCCTGCGATGCCGCCGGTGGAAGATTTGCCGGTGACGATGGCGCGGGCCGTGCTGTGGTCGATGGTGCCTTCGGACTCGTTGCGGCCCACGATGCCGCCCACCTCGCTGTCGCCGGTGACGACGCCGGTGAACTGGCAGTTGATGAGGGTACCGTGGTTGATGCCTACGATGCCGCCGGTGGTGGTGTCGGCAGAGTCAGAGACAGACACGACGCCGCGGACGCTCAGGGACTCGATGGAGCCCTGTTCCTCCACGATGCCGAAGAGGCCCGCCGGGGAATACTGGCCCGTAATGGTCAGGTCCGAGATGGTGTGGCCGCTGCCCTTGAACTGTCCGCTGAAGGACGGGATGGGCTCCCACAGCATTCCCTCGAGGGAGAGGTCTTTCTGTAGAATAACCGTCTTTCCCACCGACCACTGGTCGTAGGCACAGTTCCTGGCCAGCGAGAGCAGGTCCGAGACGCTGTTGATGTAAATGGTATCGCCGTCGTCGGACGCGAACACCGGCAGTGCGATGCTCAGCGCCAGCACAGCGGCCAGAAGCGCAGCCGTCAGGCGGCGCAGCAGATGGTTACTGGTCTTCATTCTGCACCTCCTGTTTTTCGTTGTCGTCCAGTTCCTGAGAGACATTGCCCGAGATGACGGTCAGCTGGACGTCGCCGTCCACGATGGCGTTCATCGTACCGGCCACAGAGCCGTGGATCTCGCCCTGCACGATGCCGTTGACCCGCATACGGCCATTGCCGCTGCTGCGGGCCACCAGCTTCGGCACGGCAAAAGAGGTACGGTCCACGATGCGGGTGCCGATGAGCAGGATCTGGGGCAGAACGAAGAGGACGAGGAGGATGGAGATGATGGTGCCTCGGCCCAGACACTGGCCGATGCCCACGATGCAGGCGTCGGAAGTCATCTGGCCGATGAGGATGCCGGACACGGTCATGATGGTGCCGGAAGTCAGGATGGTCGGGAACGCGAAGTTGATGGTCTCTATCATGGCCTGCTTGTGCTCCATCTTATCCTTCAGCTCGTTGAAACGGGTGGCGATGACGATGGCGTAGTCGATGTTCGCGCCCATCTGGATGGAGCTGACGATGAGGTAGCCCATGAAGTAGAGGTTGGTCCCCATGAAATACGGGAACGAGAAGTTGACCCAGATAGCGCCCTGGATGACCACGATGAGCAGGATGGGCATACCGACGGACTGGAAGGTGAACAGCAGCACCAGCAGGACGATGAAGATGGACACGACGTTGACGACGACATTATCGATGGCGAAGGACTTCTGGAAATCGTACTCGTTGGTGGCGTCACCGGCCATGTAGAGCTCGCCGTCCGGGTAATACTTCCGGGCGATGGAGCGGATGGTGTCGGTGAACTCATAAGTAGTCTGGCCGGGTTCCAGAGAGGGGCTCAGGTAGATGAGGACGCGGTTGTAGTCGTCGCCCTGCAGCTGGGCCAGTGCGCTCTCCATCTGGTCGCGGGCGTCGTGGAGGTCGTCCAGGTCTTCCTGCGAGAGGGAGACGATGCCGGTGTCGGCCTCGTCGCAGACGTAGAGGAACATATCCACGAGCGGCACTTTATAGGAGGCGAAGTTGCCGATGATCTGGCCGTACTCCTCGTTCTCGATGGCGTAGGCGGTGTAGATCATCTGGGCGGCCTCGTAGTCCAGGTCGGCCATCTCGGAGAACTGGCGGGCGGTGAGCTTGTCTTCCAGCATATAGCCGTCCTGGGCCTCGATGTTGGACAGACCCTTGGTGGAGTCTATTTCATCATAGCGTTCCAGCTCCTCCAGCATCTTTTTCTCGATGCTGTAATCGTCGTTCTTGGGGTAGACGAGGGCCACGAGGTTCGACTTGGTGAAGTTCTCTTCGATCATCTGGTCCGCGATGAGGGATTCGTTCATCTTGGGCACCTTGATGACATCGTAGCCGTAGGCGTAGGGACAAAGGTTCGAGAAGTGGTAACCGATGAGGATGACCACCAGGAAGATGACAGGGATGACCTTGCGGGTGCGCCATGCAAAGCGGCCCACGAAGGGGATCTCCGGCACGAAGTTCCTGTGCTTGGTCTTATCCATGTAGGGTCCGAAGAGCATCAGCAGGCCGGGCATGACCACGAACACCGAAAGCATCGCAAAGAGGATGGACTTGATGAGGCAGACGGCCATATCGGAGCCGATGCGGAACTGCATGAACAGCATCGCCACAAGGCCGCCGACGGTGGTCAGGGAGCTGGAGCTGATCTCGGGGATGCTCTTGCTCAGGGACTCGATGACGGCCTCCTTCAGAGGCATGGTCTGGTGTTCTTCCTTGAAGTGGTTGCAGAAGATGATAGCGTAGTCCAGCGACAGCGCCAGCTGCAGGATGTTCGTGACCGAGTTGGACACGAAGGAGATGGTGCCGAGCATGAAGTTTGTACCCATGTTCAGGATCATGCCCACCACGAAGGTGAGGATGAGGACAGGCACCTCGGCATAGGTCTGGGACGTCAGGAGCAGGACGATGACGATGATGACGGCAACGTACACCATGATGACCCGCACCTCGGCATCAATGGTCTCCTGCTGGGTGTTGCCCAGCGAGGTGGAGACGTAGATGTCGTAGTCGGCGAGGTATTCCTTCACCCGGTCAAGGGCCTCGAGGCACTGGTCATCGTCCTCGGGGTAGTCGAAGGTGATGGAGTAAAGGGCCGACACCGCGTCCTTATTATAATGGTCGGTCGTGTCGTCGTAGTCCAGCATCTGGACGCCCTTGAGCTCGGTGAGCCGGTCGGAAAGCTCATCGGCCTCAGCGGGCGTGATGTTGGCCACCATGACATCGGCAGAGCCGTAGGTCGTGAACTGCTCGTCCATGATGTCAAGGCCCATGCGGGTCTCCGAGGTCTTGGGCAGGTAGGTGGTCATGTCGGTCTCGACCTTGACCCACCGCACCGAGAACACCGTGAAGATGGCAGCCAGAATGACAAACAGGAACACAAGGTTGCGGCGTTCCACGATCTGGCGCGCAAGCTTGTGCATGAAGTCTATCTGTGGTTTTTCGTGTTCGTTCAAAGCGTCCGTCCTCCTTTGTCGTGATTTTTTTGCAGTTTCATCCCCGGGGATGGGCTGCGCAGTCGTCTCATAAACAACCTCCGTCCGATAAACTACATTTGGTGATTTTGTGAAAATTCGAAGAGAAATATTTGTACAAATGATATAATAGAGCGCTGCCCATCAAAAAGCAAGCGACAAAACCGCGCGAATGATAAAATTTGCTTGTTTTTAGCCGCCCTCTCAGTCATCGCTGCGCGATGCCAGCTCCCCCAGAGGGGGAGCCACTGGCGTGCCGGGCAGCTTTCGACTGGACGCCTAAGGTCTGATATGACGCAAAAGAGCGGGCCTTGCTACAGAGGGCAGCGACTTCTGGACAACGCTCCTTGTCAAGCTGCCGTGAGCCTAGACAGCGGAGCACTACCGTTCCCGAGACATCGCGCTTTGCTCGTCCAGTGGTAACTTGACCGACATGCCAAGGGCTCCCCCTTTGGGGGAGCTGGCGCGAAGCGCCTGAGAGGGCTAGTGTTTCCGTTTCCTGCGCGGCCCCGCATTGACGTAGCCGAACACTGTGCCGCAGACGCCGCCGACAATGTGCATGAAGTTGGCCACGTTGTCCCGCACAAAGATGATGTCATAGATCTGCTGGCCCAGATAGAGCGCCGCCACCAGCAGCATGGTGACGGGGATGCCGCCCGAGAAGCCGGACAGGGATGCCAGCATGATGAGCATGAAGACGATGCCCGACGCGCCCAGCAGCGCCGTGCGGGGGAACAACGCACACTGCAGAATGCCCGAGATGAGGGCCGTGAGCAGGATGCCTTTGAGCAGGGGCAGGCTGCCGTACTTTTCTTCCATCGGCGGGCCGACGACGAGGAGAAGCAGCATATTGTTCAGGAAATGGTCCCAGCTGCCGTGGCCCAGCACATGGCCGAAGAGCCGGATGTAAAACAGCGGGTCTTTCAGCGAGGAACGGTAGACGCTGAACAGATGGGTGGTCGTCCAGCCGCCGGTGTACTGGCCCAGGAACAGCACCCCCAGTGAGAGGAGGAAAAATGTCAGGATGACCGGCGAATTGTACTGCACAGACAGCGTGAATTTGGGTCGTTTCGTAGTTGTTTCCTTCTTTCCCGGCCCGTCCGGGGCCGCAGTATGAGTGATACGACCATCATATCATACTCTTCAAGGTTTTTCCACTACGTTCGTCGGTTCAGCCCCGGGTCTGCTCCCAATAGGCCCCCATGCTCTGGCCGGGCTGGTCGGTGACTTCGTCGCTGAGGTAGCCCGCGAGGCCCACGGCGGCAGGCTGCCAGCTGCGGGCTGCCTCTACCGTGGGGTACTCCACCTCGGCGTACCAGAACTCCGTCGGCTGGCCCTCGTCCACATGATTCACTTCCAGCACCGCACCGTCCGGCAGCAGATAGCTGCGGCGGAGCTTCGGGATGAGGGGCCTGCCGATGATCTTCGTCTCGAGGTCATTGAAAAGCGCAGGGTCGATGTCCCGCTCGATCTCTTCTCTCGCCAGCCCACCGCCCGACTTGAAACAGAGGACGTAGTGGGTCTTGCCGCCCGTCAGGGCCTCTTCCCGGATGCGGACGGTGGGCCGCACGCTGATGTAGCCCTGCCGCATGGCAAACTCCTCTTTCAGCGCCAGCCCCTCCGGCCAGCCGTTCACCATCCACTTGCGCTCGATCTCCATGACGTTTTCCTTCCTTTCGGCGGTTTTTGTATTTATTCTAACATATTTTTATGGTATTATAAATGGTGAGTTAGAAGAACAACCTCTCAGTCTCGCTATCGCTCGACAGCTCCCCTACCGAGGGGAGCCTCTGGCGAAGAGGTGAAGCTTTATGAAATGCCAAGGCCTCTCCTCGATAGGAGAGGTGGCACGCCGTCAGGCGTGACGGAGAGGTTTATTTCCTACTTTTTCTATATTGCAGCGGCCCGACGCCCATCGTCTCCCGGAAGACGCGGCGGAAGTGGGCCGCAGAGGCAAAGCCGGTCTGCTCGGCCACGCTGCCGATGCTCAGCTCTGTCGTTTCCAGAAGCTTCTGTGCCGCCTCGATGCGGCGGGCGTTGATGTAGTCCACGATGGACTGCCCCGTCACCCGCCGGAACAGCCGGCTCAGATAGTAGGGCGAGATGTAGAACCGCGCCGCCACCTCGGTGAGGGAAAGCTTCTGCTGGTAGTTTGCCGCAAGGTAGGCGCAGATCTGCTCCACCGTCTCGTTGCGGGGGCGGGCGTCGGCGGCGCTCTGCGCCCGGTGCTCCTGCTCCACATAGTGGAGCGTCAGTGCCAGGTACAGCCCGCCGGGATACTCCGGCTCGCCCATGGCGCTCCGCATCATCTCCAGCAGCGTCCGCAGACGGCTGGCCCACTGGATGCTGCCGTAAAGGGCCATCTGGCTGCCCGGTGCAAAAAGGCGGAGGAAATCTTCGCCGGTGGCGTTCTTCATCTCGTGGAGGGCCGCCTGTGGGAAACTGCATCCCAGCATTTCCGGCTGGGTGTGACCTGCCTGCGATACCGCCCACGCCCCCGGCCCCAGCAGCAGTGCGCAGCCGGGGCTGACCAGGAGCGACGTATCCCCGCACTGGACCGTGCAGCTGCCGCCCGAAAACAGAACGATATGGCACATCTCGGCAGGCAGCTCGAGCCGCCCGCCGGCCAGCTTGAGTGCTCCCGCCGTGATCTTCGCGTTGAGTTTTTCCCGTTCGGCGCGCATCCGCCCTTCCCCCTTCTTGCTATGCCTGCCCCGCCGGGGCAGTGCTCTGATCTTCTTATCCCCAGTGTACCATGCCCGCCCTCTGCGGGCAAGCCGCAAATCTACGCAAATAACTCAGGAGGCTGTAAAAATGAATCTGTCTCTCATCCGTTCCATGACCCGCAGCGCCGTTTTCGAGCTGGAAAACGGCAAGTGCTTCCGCCCGGAGCACCCCTTCGCCGTGGCTCTGAACGGCAAGACCATTTACGAAAGCTGCAACACCAACGTGTTCTCCCTCTTCTCCCTGACTCCGTCCACCGCCTACACCGTGGAGGTGGACGCCGAGGGTGAGCACCTGAAACTGGATTTCACCACCGAGACCGAGAGCTTCTTTGTGGACGCATCCCGCTACGGCCTCGTCGCCGACGGCGAGACCGACAACACCGGCAGGCTGCAGGCTGCTCTTTCCACCTGCCCCAGGGGCGGCACGGTGTATGTCCCCGCTGGCCGCTACCGCACCGCCAGCCTCTTCATGAAGAGCTGCACCACCCTCTACCTCGAGAAGGGCGCTGTGCTGCTGGGCGACAATGACCGCACCCACTAC
>ERZ835051.3117-NODE-3117-length-13459-cov-3.402193_pt1 | contig 13459 bp, 21 predicted proteins | sample MGYA00519575_ERZ835051 | MGnify/ENA primary metagenome ERZ835051 (study PRJEB31850, sample SAMEA3708769) | human gut metagenome | biome: human gut; feature: human-associated habitat; material: faeces | place: China | collected 2014 ... | reverse complement strand
AAATGGAAAGGATCATCATTAAAACAAGATGCTTCTAATAGATTAGTAACAGATAGTGAAAAAACTACATGGAATAGTAAAATGGAGAATTGGGTAGATATCACTACTGATTTAGAAATAACTAATTTAACTACGCCAGGAAAGTATAGATTTATCCAACAATATGCTTCAACTGGGTGTTTAAACAATATAAGCTTTAAAGGTAATAATCTTCAATATAATGGAACGTGTTGGTATATTATTGTAGAAAAAACCAATATGTACACTTCACCAATACTATTAGATGGAACTGAAGATACAACATATCCTATTCATGAAGGGATAATAATATTAGCATATATTTCTATAACAGAAAAATGGTATTGTATGCAGTGGCATTGTGAATCAGAAAGCAATGATGGAGAAAGTACTGCATCATTAGAAGATGATAATAAGCCTGTTGTTAAATCAAATTCTAATGTGATAGCACCATTTGATACTTCAAAATATAAATACGTATGGCATGTAGACTCAGAATGCGAAAATAAACCAATACCTCTTTTGGCCGATACCAGTGATTGTATTACTAATGACGGTACTTCTAGTCTTTCTGGTGATATAGTTCCAGGACGATATTCTAGTCCAAATCTAGGATCATATGGAAGACGCTTTGGTGATATATATGCTGTTAATATACGAGCAAATGATGGATATTTTGGAGGGGATACTGGTGATTATAATGGTATTATAATATGCGAAACTCCTAACCCAAATCCTTATTCATGATAATCCGGGAATTAAATATGCAATACTCTCTTATACAGGGTCTCCATCATCTCTTCCTAACTATGGGTATTTAACTTTAAGAAGAAATGATTTTTATAGTGTTACAATTACGCCAGATTTAGATAATGGAACGTCAAACGGAGTAAACGTTGAGCTTCCTTGGCAAAGCGGCAAATTGGTAAATAATATGATTGTCACAGATTGGAATGAAGCAGTATATACTGGATTTTATCGTTCAGAAGCAAATGCTAAAAATATGCCTAGTGGTGAAACTAATGCTGCAGCTGGATATGTTTTTGCTTTAAATAACTTAATAGTTCAGCATATATACATCGATGACTCTCTTAATGGAGACTCCAAAATTCAAATGTGGGTTAGAAGAAAAGGAAATAACGCATGGGGAGATTGGCATATTACTAGCTTTTATGATCCGAAATAAAATAAGGTCGGTAGGAAAATCCTACCGACCCGTTTTTTAATAATACATATTTGATCTTGGATCTCTATCATCCATATTATTATTTGTAAGATAATTATAATCCATCCATAACCCCATTTGTTTTCTCTTATATAAAGTTTTCTTACTTAAAGTACTTCTCAGTTCTACATAATTCTTATAGCATTCTTCCCAACGTTTTCTATCAATATCATCAATATCTTCATCTCGCAGATAATCCTCCAATATCGACATTCGAGAATTAATTTGTCTCATTAATACAATTGCATCATCTTCTGTTTCAATATTTTTAACTCTCATATTATATTCAAACAAATCTTCCTCAATTGATTTGATTCCATTTCGTTTCATCTGCCAGATTAATCCTCTGCGTTTACCACTTTCTTGAATACTTACTCTGTAATAATTATTATCTGTATCTAATACCATTACATTTTGATTCATAGCATTTAATATAGCAGTTCTCACTAATTTAGAAGATTCTGTTTCTATAGACTCTCTAAATACATATTCGATATTTCTATTATCTTTAATCCAGCTATAATGATAGAAATACCAATTTAGCATTAATCCTGTAACATCTGCCATAGGTTGATTCCATGCAGCATTTTCTTTTAATATATTTATAGCAGTTGTGTAATCTCCTCCTAAACCATTTTCTACAGTAATATCTAATGGTTCAGATACATCTTCTCCGTATTTTGCAAACGCACTAGTTAAATTATGCAATGTAATCATAGCTACCAAATAAAATGTTTCGCTAGAAATGTTAATCCAGTCTAGATTAATATGCATACCTTTACTAGCAACATAAGTATCAATCATTGCTCTTAATTGATAAATAGGTTTAGTAGAATTCATTGCACAAATTTCATTAAACAGAACAGCCCATACCTCAGAAGCACTTAACAATCCATGTTTAAATAATCTGCCATCTATTTCAATCTGATAACTCTTTGCTTTGAATGGTTCAAAAGTATCATAATCTACTTTTCTACCATTATCATATAATCCAGCAAACAGATCTTCATGAAACTGCCTTGATACTCCACCAAAATCTGGTTGAATAAATACACCAAAGAACTGTTTATCTATATTAGGAGTATAAATTACTCGTCTACATTGGAAATCTGGAAATTCTTTATTTAATTCCCTCTTAATCATATCACAAATTTCATCTATAGAATATAATTTCTTTCCTTCTTCTATATGATAATCACATAAAGCACCAATTGCTTTTAAAATACTATCATGATTCATGGATATTCTCCTTTCTAAAACTTACGTATTTGGATTAATTATATGTTTTCGGAAACAAAAGAATACTCTCTAGGTTTCCCTAGAGAGTAGGATGATCTTTCTTAGCTTCAGAAATATCTTCTTTAAATTTGTTGGAATGAGTATATTCATACAAAATTCTTTCTCGCTCTTTACTATAGTTATATTCTCTTTCAATTTTATTTATATCTTCCATACAAATTCTCCTGCACCATATAATCTAAAGCAATTATTTTTCATTGCAGCTTTCCATTCATTTATAACTTTTAATATAGACAATTTATAATCATTAGGGGTACATCTCCATATAGGAAAGCAATAACTTATATATTTGTTAAAAAGTAATTCTCCAACTGTTTTTATATTATTAGATTCTCTATATTCATCAATTTTATTATCCATACCTTTATATCTTTCTTTCTCTTTATCTGGCATTTCTAAAATATCAAAAATTCCGCGATAATTATTACTTCTCATAATAATGCCTCCTCAAATTTAATTTCTATTATATAAGAATCTACAGTTTTTATTTCTGGTTTTAGTATACAATTTTCAATACTCTTTTTGCAATCTTCAGTTATCATGTGTAATATTTCTTTCTGTTCTCGTGTTAAATCTTCATATTGTACCATCATTTGCCATCTCTTATAAAGTATAGATTTCTTCTGAATTATACTTCTGATAAATAAGAGCTTTAGGATCTGTTATAGTTGGATCAAATAATGCTGGTGCTGCTGTATAATAGTATTCATCACCCAAAGTATAATTTAAAAGTTCCCATCCATTTTTAGGTATATTATCTGGATCATATGGATTCCATGGATCGTGTTTAAATAATATTTCACTTTTTATATTTATTCTTCCTAAACAACTACCATCTTCAAACCAAATTCTTAATGTTAGTGCTGGTATTTTACCAAGATTTGTGCAACACATGTCATAATTGAATTCGGCAGCAAGTTTCTTAAATTGTTCGAAAGACATATAGTATTTGATATCATCTTTGCGAATACTAACGCAAGTAACTTTACCACACATCCAATCTTCTTCGTAATCACCGTCTTTAAGGAATTCTAATGTTTCTTCTAAAAAATTAACCATTTTCTTTTCAGCCATAATATATCTCCTCCTATTATAGTATTGTTCAATTATAAGTAAAAAACAAAAACAACCCCTGAGGATTTCTCCTCAGGGGTTTATGCCTACGTCAGACTAAATTACAGAGATTTAACCTGGATGTAGTCGTAATGATCATTGAGACCAGTCGGATGAAGGATCTTTACGCGACCCTGTACAGGCTGATACTCTTTGAATTTCCATCTCTCGAATGCACAAAGGTTCGGGAGATTCTGGTTATTACTATTTCTAATCTCGTTTCCAAGATACATCTGATAATCATATATACAATACGATCTGTGGAAGTTGGGCAAAGAACTACGATAAGTTCAGTGTTTCCACGAAGTTTATCAGAACCAATGAAGTTATATACACGACCATTAGCAGTTACTACTGTATGCTGATAGTCAAGCTGAACAGGTCCAATGTTTGCTGGAGCCTGATAGTTGAAGATCTCAGCAGACGGAGCAATACGTCTAATGATTGTAGGATCACCGTAAATAGTTACGGACATATTCGGATCATTAAGAACCTGGAACAGCGGATCCATGCTCATATCGAAGAAGTCCATAAATGTATGGTATCTCCAATCTACATGGTCACCATGATATCCTTCTCTCGGTGCCCAATCATAAGAAGTATATCTCTTAGATCTAGCATCCATTGTCTTGAAGGACTCATCAAGTTTCTTCTTAATGGACATATCCTTATACTCTGCAAGAGAGGTTTTCATAAGGGACATGTACTTAGTTACCTGGTTAACGTTATACAGTGCAGCGATATCCTTGGTCTCTTCCGGTGCAATTGTTACATTGATCGGGTTAGCGTTTGGAATCTCTACATAGTCTGTAATCTCGCCCCATGCTACGGACGGAGTTGCCTGCATATGGTTGGACTGATCCAGTCTAGAAGTTACACGTAAGCCTTTGATAGCTCCACGCATAGTCTGAATGTTCAGTCTATTATCAAGCATTGTACCAGAGATAATATCTTTCATCTCTTTAACTACAACGTCTCCACCTTCAAGAGCTTTATAACGATAGTTAACCTGAGCCATAAGAACTCTATTTAACTCACCGTATCCAGCTGTGAAGTAATAGTTACATTTTACCCAAACATCCTGAGTCTGAGCTTCCTCAGCAATAGGACCATCTGGTTCAACATAACCTGTCTCTGGATCAGGAAGAATATCTCCAGCCTCGAAATACTGGCCTTCTACTTTGAAACCAGAAATTCTAGTCTCAACAGAAAGGTTGTCAGCACCAGCAAGACCACCAAGATATGTATTAACGATCTCATTCTCATCTGTAAACGGAATTGTAGGAAGTTCAAACTCTTTCTCCGGGTTAGCTCCCTCAATTACATCATAGATCATATTCTGATCTAAGAACATATCAACTTTCTTACCATCAGTATCAACAATGTATCTGTACTCCATAGAGATTGTGAATCTCGGAGAAGTAGCAACGAATTTAGGAATAGAACCTTTATCGAATACCATATTCATAAGAATATTCTTATGCATAGGAATGGAAAGTCCGATCATTGGGTTCATGGAAGCCTGAGAAGCATACTCAAGAAGAGCTGCACGGTCATTGTCATACTGCTGTTCCATTGTTGCAATATGATCTTCAATCTCATCAGGAGTCATTCCTTCTGGATCATAAGATCCCTCAACAAAGAACTGTTTAAGAGCATCGTTAGAATGCTCATTCATATAAGTACGAGCTGCCTCTGTATAAACATCTGTTCCATCACGACGGATCTGCTCTACGAGGTCAATATATGATTCAACATATGCTCGCATACCATCTTTATTATAGCTACCCATTTTCTTAGGTGCTGGTTTTTCACCTGCGATCATAATAGTGTCTCCTTTCTAAAACTTCTTTTTTAATATGAGAAAATTTAGTAAACTATTTAATTTTCATTAAATATTTTACTATATTGTTACAAAATCAAATTCTAATTGTCTTTATTTTCTTGATCTGAGGAATTCTTAACTTCTTCGAATATATTAGACACTGTATCCAAAACTGTAAGATATTTTTGTAGCTGAACCATATTTTCAATATAAGTTTTGCTATCATAAATATTAAATAGATAATCCTTAATATATTTCTGTAAATCTGTTAAAGAATTCATCACGTAATCATATACTTTAGCTTGTTCTGGATTTCTATCAGCAGCAGAAATAGTATTGATAATCTCAGCACATTTATCATATACAGAATTATATAATGTCTTTAATTCTTTAGTCTTCAAAGCTTTCTGTTCTGTAGACAATTGATCAAAAATAGATTTCTCTAATTCTTTTAATTTAGCATTAGGATCATTGCTGGAATCATCTTCAATGCCAGGATCCATTTCTTCACCAGTTCCATCATCAGTAGAAGAATCACCTTCTCCTCCATCTTCAGATCCATCCCCAGAATCATCACCACTATCATCAAGAATATCATCTTCTTGACCATCACCATTGTCATCCTGTTCAGGTGCATCATCTGTATTATCATCTGTTTGATCGCCACTCTGATCATCTGTAGTATTATCACTATTAGTATCATCATCCGCAGAAGTATCTTTTGCACCAGAATCATCGGATTGTGTATCTGTACTGGCATCGTCACCAGTATCAAGATCTAAGTCATCATCTCCTGCATCATTATTATCTTCAAATAATACAGCTTCATTAAATTCTTCCCAAACACTATTAATCATTTTTATTTCCTCCTATCTCCAACATTAACTTTAAATGTTTTTCTCTTATATCTAATTCTCTGGTATTCATGTTGAAGTTTTTTCTGCATTCTTAATAATTTACGATATTTGTCCAAATCATCTTCTTTATCCGCTAATTCAATCTCTTTATCTAAAGCTTTTAATTCAATTTCAATTTCATCCATTAATTGTTGTTTTTCTTTATTATCAAGATGATTACTTCTAGCTAATAATGCCATTGCACCAATAATAGGAACCATAACATTTGCTGTCACTACACCAGCTCCAGCTAAAGCTATTGCAGTCTTAACGCATTTAGAAAATGATGGAATAGTTTTACCCTGAATAATAGCATTACGTCTATCATTATCTCTTGAATCCTCGATAGATGTCATAAACTTATTTGCATATGCATCAAGTGTTCTCCACATCTCTTTTTGTTTTACATCGAATTTTTTAATCTTATCTTTTGCATTATGTAATGCAAGTTTAATAGTATTTAAAACAGATTCATTTACTGTTTGTAATTGGCAATCTAAAGATGCAAGAGTATTATTAGCTTCAATCATGCATAATAAATTCTCTATATCAGATTTAGATTCCATTTTTATATTACTTAAAGGTCTCATTGTTCTCTTGTCAAAAATATTATTATAAGCTTCGGTAAACATAAATTCTGGATTGGATGAATATTTGTATACTTCGTATAGTGAATCTACACATTTATTCTTAGCACAAACTTCTACCATATTTTGAAGAGAATTCTTTTCAATTCTTTTTGTCATTAAATCATATCCAGCTTCGATTAGAGAGCTACAATATATAATAGCTTCTTCATCTGTCATATCATTAAATATATCCGTATCTTCAATAACAGATGTATCACTATTTTTTTCAATAAGTCGTTTTAAATCCTTTTCAAAAGACATTACAGCATCTCTTTGTTCTCCAGGATTTAAAGACTGAGAGATTGTAGTTAAAGAAGATAAATTATCATTTAATGATTTTACTTGTCCAAAGTTAGAAGTAAGACCATATAATTTAGAAATAAATTTAAATAAAATTTTGCACACTTTGAAGATTACTTTTGCAGTTTTTGCAGCTGCAACTAAAAGAAGAATAGTTTTAATGCATTTTATAATACCAACTATTTCACCAAATAGACTTTTCTCTGGTTTAGAAGATAATTGATTCACAAATTTCATTACCAATTCTTCATCTTTATCTTGAGCAGCTTCAGTCTCAGCAATAATACTTCGGATAGACGGAGTAGAATCAAAAATATTATTATTATCTCTATTAAAATCAGGATCAAACAGGCTATCTGTATCAATATATCCATAAACATCACTATATTTAGTATTTATAAAATCCGGACTTATTCCAGTATGAGAAGGAAGCATATTGATAGAATAATGTAATCTACTGACGTCTAATGGAGATAAATCATTATTTGCATAATAATCATAAGTAGTATTAATATAAGTAACTACATCTGCTTCAGTAACAGTAGAATTGAATAATTCCCCAAATTCTCTAATTTTAGAATCTGTTGAATCTTTCATTACAGCCATTACTTTATTGGCAAAATAATTACCATCGTTTTCAAGAACAATTTTTACCATTCCTGTAGGATTGCTTACATCAAATACTTCACTTTCTTTAAGTAAAGATTGATAAGATTTATAAGTCTTATCATAAATTACTGCATCTCTAGTCATAAAATATTTAGTTACAATATTTGCAACTTGCATATCTGATTCGAAGATGATATTATTTTTTACTAATGAAAATAAAGAATTTTCAAGAGCAATATTAAATTTGTATGATAATGGAATATCATACGTATCTATAAGTTGGCACAAACTTTCTACTACAGGTTTAACAAATCTTTTTTCTTTACATGTCTTATTTATATTATATCTTTTTTCCAATATCGCTTGATTCTTTAAAATACGATCATAAGTATCGTTTTTACTTAATGCTGATTCAATAATATCTCTACTTTCTTCAGAAACATTTGAATATTTATCGATATTAGATTCTGGTACCATCCCTATAGCTAATTCGTTCGCTATATATGTAGCAATATATTTACCAGATCCTTTTTCTTCTACATCTTCTAATACACTCATTACAGTGTCAATATCAGATTTTTTTAACGTTCCGGCGGAGTATCCTTTTAATAATGCCATTGCACTATCTTCATTCATGATCTTGTATCCATGAGGTGAAGTTATTCTCTTCGATTTAGATAATCTTGATTCTCGTTGCATTGCAGCTTTAATGATACGAGTTCCTTTGGTTAATCCCATATGTATTCCTCCTTCTTCAAAGCTTAAATTACCATTATGTTGAAGCATTTGGGGATGATAAGCCTCAACATAATGGTAATATATGATGTTATAAAAGGAGGAAAAAATAAATGGTTCGGCGAACACAAAGCAATCCAAATAACCTCGGTTATGTTATTATAGAGACAGCCACTACATCCGATAGAACTGATCTTCCTGAAACAAAACTAATCAAAAAACGTGATGATGGAAGAGTATTAGCAGAAGGAGTTTTACAGGAAGCTAATATGAAAAACAGAAATGGAAGATGGTATGATTCAAGAGATTTATTTCCAGAATTAATTGCTCCAAGACAACAAGAGCTATTACGAACTGGAAATATGCGTGGAGAAAATGGTCATCCACTTTCTAAAGACTTAGTAAGACAACAGACTATTGATCCAAATAATACAGTATGTATTTACACTAAATTCTGGACAGAAGATAACTTTGTAATGGGACAATATTTTGGTACATATAATGATAAAGGGGAAGAGTTCAATACTGAACTTGAAAACGGTATGCTTCCTTCTTTCTCATTACGAGCTTTAGGAACAATTCAAAATACTGGTAGAGGAGCAGAAGTAAAAGGTATTAAAATTATTACTTATGATAGAGTAATCTATCCTTCTCATGATAAAGCTTATACAAGAGGATTAGTACAGGAAGGTTCTTTATTAGTTCCAGAAGGAAATAATTTAGTATTAGAAGAGTCTGATGCAGGATTAGTAATTCCGATTACAAATGATGAAGTAATCAATTATATCAATAGCCAATCTCTGAATATTAAACAAATTAGAGAATCTTTTGATCTTTTATATGATGATATAAAATTAGTAAAAAATAAAAGCCAGGTTCAGTTAACCGACAAAGCAGGTGGAATCTTTGTAGTAAATCTTGAAAGCTATATTCATAATGAAATTATGGATGCTTGCTTAGAAAGTGTAGGAAGAAAGTAAAAATAAAGTGAGTGGCATTATTGCCACTCACCATTTTCTATTTGCTTTTCTGCTTGATCTACTAATCTCTCAGCCTCTTCACGGCTGATATTTTCATATTCGTTCAAGCAGAATTCGATTGCTAACTTCTTTTCATGATACCGTATTAATAAATACGGATCCATATTATCCGAATAATACGGTAGCCAATTATAGCCGTTATTTACGGCAAACCTTAAAACTTCTGATTGGGTTTCTGCTCGATAATTCCCAATCAGCCATAACACTTTTATAAGATCTCGCCATGGCATCATAGCCCGGCGAGACTCGCACATATGAATCCCGATATACATATCACGATCTTTATTTTTTCTTGTTAAATTTTCAAAAATATTATTACTCATTTTTGGTTTCCTCCGTTTCTTTAATCATCAACTCGACCAGTCTAAGAGCTTCGTCTGGATTTTTATATTCTTTACGACAAAATTCTCTGGCTAAATCGAAGTTTCCTTCTTGCAGAAATTGCTGTGGGTATATACGATCTGAAAAATATACCCACCGTATATACAAATTACAAGTAGAGGTGGCCCAATAGACCAACTCTTTAGTTGTACCTTCGAATGGATATCCAAAGTACAGTAAATACACTTTGCGCATCTCTTCTCCGGTCATAAAAACATGGTTGTTTAACAGGAAGTATACTTCCTGCTCTTTTTCTTTCCTTTCTAATGAACAAATTTTGTTACAAAATTCTTCGTTCATTATCACACACCTCCTTAAATTCAAAAATGTTACCACTCACCTGCATTCTGTCATACTCGGCAATTTTTTTTCATTGCTAAACTAAAGTCCTTCATAAAAATAAAGGTGGGTTGATTCAACCCACCTTATTCTTTTTCTCCTTTCTACTTAAAGAGGTTCACCATTACAATATCTTGTAAACCTGTCAACACGCATCAGCTTTTCAGCTGGTGCTACTCTTTCAAATCCTGGAACAGGAACCATTCCACATACGGCTCCACCGTATGCTTGGGCAGCAATTATCGAACCGATAATTATTGCATCCATCCCATGTTCCTTGCGGATGCGGCTTATGATACCCCATCCATCCTCATTTGCTAAAAATCTTGGTTGAGTAAACTCAATACCAAGATCTTCATCTATGGTTACTTCCTCTTGTACCTCTGCGTTTATGAGGTACTCAAGGTTTGAATCAATAGTTACTACCTCTCCGTTTCCATCTTGGAAACGAATCGGGTGTGGTGTTGCATTTACTACAGTTACGTTGTTTGAAAAAATATGGAAATTTGTCATGGTTTTATCCTCCTTGCCTTTGTGGTTTAGGCATAACCTTTTAAATTTGTTTGTTTATGTAGATAAAACAGCTACTTATAATAGCTTATTCCGGATTCGGAGTCTCCTCCGTTTCGACTATTATGGTGAAGACTCGACGACCTGGCCAAGCCTGTTTAACAGTTATTGTACCCACAGTGACCGGAGCCATCTGTGGCTTAATCCATTTCCATTGGCTGCCATTTTTAATATACCCCCTTTTCTTTCTTAAATTGTATTTAAAAGTAACAAGTTCATCTGAGTATCCGATATGGGTGCGGCCCATATACTCAAAATCACTAACCTGTTTCATTGGGCAATCAATTGTAAATTGCACTATCATAATAGAGTTCCTCCTTTGTTAGTTAAATAAAAATTTAATAAACTTCAACACAATTTCCGTGCTGGAGCACAGACGTGGCACCAACTAAACGGTACCCGTCGTTAACTACAACTGGTTTGGCAGGATCACATTGCTGTAACCGCTCAATTAATTCGGCTACAGTAATACATCCAAAATTAGGGTCAATTGAAAAGATTTCATCTTTCATAATGAAATCCTCCTTTCTTTTTAGAAAAATTTTTTGTTCCATATTTAGTTGTAATTGAGCAAGAGTATGTGCGCACTATACTCTTATTCACTATTATAATATATAAGTATAAATATCAAGATGTCAAAAAATAAAGGTAGGTGGATTTCTCCACCTACCTTATTATTAATTATTAAATGTAATAAGTTCTTTATATTGAGCATGATCTACATAAATATGTGGATCGTTAGTCTCGCATTTTAAAAGAGCTAGATTATTATTTATTAAAGCACCAATAATATTGAATCCACCAAATTTAACTGGCTTCATTTTATGCTTTAAATTCTTCCAATAATCACCAATTTTAATATTGCCTTTGCATTTATCTCTCTGATAGCGAAGATAAATCTCACTATCCATTATCTGGCAATTTCCCATTGATAATCCACTGATAAGCTCTTTCATAGGTACTGCTACTTCGAATAATATTCTCATTTTATTTTCTCTTCTTTCGTTAATAGTAAATTGGCACTGCACCATCATTAGACCAAGTTTCACCACTTTTATTAGAACTAAAAATATTTACATAAAAATTCTTTTTAATAATAGCATCATGATAAATATCAAAATATGTTTTCATAGCGTTAAAAGTTTCTGCTAATACAAACTCATGCTTATTTTTATAATAATATCCCGAAGTTAATACTGCTATAATCGCAATTTTTAAATCTGTATCGTAATCACTAATATTTATAGGAGTATTAGAATCTAGAGATTTTTCCTTTCGAAATTCGAAATTTTTAGTAACTTCATTTTCTGCATTTTTTATTAATACTACTAACTGCTCAAATACTGTCATATTATTTTTCCTCCTAATAGCATTTCCATATTCTTATCATCATATATATGCAGAATATAATCAATACTATTCTCACACTTCTATCTTCACGAAAATGATATACTTTATATCCTGCTCTATATATTGTATATAATAATACAATATAAGTCGATATTAAACTAAAAGTTCTCATCGTTAGTATCCTTTCTTTTTATTTTAATCCAGCAATAGATGTTATTGCTATAATAAAAATAATAATAAGAATTATAACAAATGTAAAGTAAAAACTTTTTGTATCTTCCTTACCATAATTAGTTAAAATCATCTGAAGAACTGTCATCGTGAATAATAATCCTCCAAATATTGCGAATACTGCAATTAAATTATTTGCCATGTATAGTCTCCTTTTCCAAACCTACAAATTTACCGATTCCTCTTGTACCCCATTCAATTCCTTTATTGATACTATCACAATCATGATTAGCATACATTGGAATATTCATAAGTAAATCGCTGTTATAAGGCATTCCCATTTTTCTCATTATTGCGCTATCTACAATACGAATAGCTTTAGAATCACTAATGTTTTCTCCACCAGTAATATCTCTACAGAATCTCTTTTTACAGAGCTCGCATTTATAGCAAGCTCTGTATTTGTATTTATTACCATTCCTATCTTCCATCTGGCACCTCTTTTAATCCAGCAAAATATGCAGCACCAATATTATTATTTGCACAGCGATGCGGCAACATTAATGGTGATCTATAAAACTGACTTCCTATTAATTGTTGATCCCTTAATACTTTTGCAATTACACCAACACATTGTTCTTTGGTCATTTCTTTCGGATCACCGTAAGCAATAAGCCCATTGCATAATGAACATTTATAAATCGCTTGATATTTCATGTTAGTCCTCCAATACAGATTCGATAAGATTTTTAGCTTCAACAATACTGATACCAAACTCTTTTGTACAGAATCTGATAGCAAGATATTTCTGGCCATATTTTAAGAAATCTTCTGGTGTCATATCACTAGATTTAATTATACTCAAAACACCATGGGCATTTGTTGCAAATCTAATTAAATCTTTTTCATCATTTGGATTTATTTCCTCACCCATGATCTCTGCTGCTTTTTCAATATCA
>ERZ835051.3113-NODE-3113-length-13487-cov-22.103112_pt1 | contig 13487 bp, 14 predicted proteins | sample MGYA00519575_ERZ835051 | MGnify/ENA primary metagenome ERZ835051 (study PRJEB31850, sample SAMEA3708769) | human gut metagenome | biome: human gut; feature: human-associated habitat; material: faeces | place: China | collected 2014 ... | reverse complement strand
CTTGTTTTTCTCCATGCCATGGAGCTGATCATCTTCCTGTAATTATAATCCCTGCCCATATTGTTCTTTTTTTGTTTTTAAGATGAATATATACGAAAAACGGGGGCAAGTTCCATAAAAAAACGTCGCACCCGTATGTTTTGGCAAAGTCTAAGCTTTTTTAAGCTTAAACCTTCACGCTAATGACTTGCCTGCCTCTGTATGTGCCGTTGGAGGGATTTACTCTGTGGGGCATATAGAGAGTGCCGTCAGTCGAATCTTTCATCAACTGGGGAAGTTCAAATTGATTTGCGCCGCGACGCTTGCGTGAACGCTGCTTGGACTGTTTGCGTTTTGGTTGTCCCATATATTACCTGTCTATTTCTGAAATATTGAAATTGAAAACAAGCAAAAGTAGGTATTCTTGCCTGTCTGTCAACTATTTTTACCGATTTTTTTAAAAAATAAGCTTTTTTGTTCAAATAAAGGCTTTGACTTCTTTAAAAGCTTAATTTTTTATGATTTTGGTAATGATGAATGTTTTTAAGTCGTTTGCAACGTTTTTTTTGTGCTTCGCGTTTTCGGGCTTTTTGCGCGCATATGAAGTTTTTGACTGCAAGGGCAGGAAATTTGAATTCTCGGAGCCTCCGAAGGCGGTTTCGATTTCCCCTGCGGTGAGCGAGACCATTTGCGCTGTCGGGGCGGGCGGCAGCCTCTTGGGCGTTTCAAAATTCTGCAAATATCCGAAATCTCTTTCAATCACTGAATCCGGAAAAGCCATTCGCGAAGAGCTTTCAAAGAAGGAAGTGGTCGGCGGATTTGTGGACGCTGATTTTGAAAAGATTTTGGATTTGAAGCCCGACATTGTTGTTTTGCACGATGTCTCTGCCGATTTTTTGATGAAAAAATTTGAAAGCCTTGGCATCAGGGTATTTTTGGTTTATGCCGACGGTCTTGAAAATATCGCAAAGAATGCCGAAATAATAGGCTCTCTGTTTGGAAAGGGGAAAGAGGGATTTGCCTTGGCCGAAAAAATAAGGCTCGAAACCGCCGATAAATCTTCTTTTAAAAATCGTCCGCGCGCGATTTTCCTTTTCGGGAACATGTCGGCAGGCGTTGATACATACGCAGGCAGGCTTTTGCAAAATTGCGGCTTTGAAAATGTCGTAAAAAACACGAAAGCGGCATGGGCTGTTTTGCCGAAGGAGTATATTTTGGTTTCGTCTCCGCAGGCGGTCGTGGTGCAGTCCGACGATGAAAGCGATTTTGAAAGAAAGAAGACCGAACTCAAAAAATCCGCGGTTTGGTCAAAAACCGAAGCGGTAAAGAAGGGCAATATTTTCATGATGCCCACCGATTTAATCATAACCCCGTCTCCCCGTATCATTTATGCGGCGGAAAAGTTGCGCAAGATTAGAGCCGAAATGGGCGATTAGCGCATGGTAAAAATAAACAGCACGGGGGAATTAGGGTTTTTCTCATCCCTGAAAATCCGAGGGGAATACTTTTTTAGATATTCTTTCACGCATTCAAGCTCGCTCCTGCCCCCATCGTGGGCGGGATAGGCAAGGACGCTTGCCATGTTGTTTTTATCGGCGATTTCGGCGAGCGATTCAAGGGCTTTTATGGTGCTTTCGGGTTTTGTGATTACTGCTTTGTCGGATTTTGGAAGCCAGCCGAGGTTAAACATTGCGGCGTTGATTTTCCCAAAGTATCTGCTTGGTATTTTCTCTTTCAAGAGAGCGTGCGACGCTTCAAAAATTTCCGCTTTTTCGGAAAGTCCGTTTTCTTTTAAGATTTTTTTTGTCTGCAAAACCGCGCTTTTTTGTATGTCGAAAGCAAACACTTTGCCGTTTTGCTTGGCGTTTTGCGCAAGAAACAAAGTATCGAAGCCGTTTCCGCAAGTGGCGTCGATTGAAACGGGGGCTTCTATCGGAGCCAAAAAGTCCGCAAGAATTTCCTTCGCTTTTTGTGTCAAATTCATTGTGTCAAATGAATCTGCCGTGAATGCAAAAGCAAGCCTTTTTGGAGGATATTCAAGTTATTTCAACTTTTTCGAGCCGTCCAGCGCACCCTGCACCAAAAGCGCGACATCGTGCTTTAAAACTTCGGGATTTACGTTTACGGAGAGAATTTTTCGGCATACGGGGCAGGCGTATGAAACTCCTTTCCATGGACCTCCCGCGTCTCTTTCAAGCTCTATTTCCTCTACGTTCAAACGGGTTATTGTTGCGTTGCAATAAGGACACTTTGATTTGTTTGCCATAGTAAAATATCTCCTTTATATACAGTATCATAAATATAAATTTGCCCGCCATGCAAACATATTTTTTAAAAAAATGCCTCCAAAGTGGGCAGTTCTTTGCAGACAGATAAAAACCTCTGTTTATTACAGTCTTGACGAAACGAAAGGCGACATTTTAATAGTACGGCTTAAAGAATTTTATTATGGCAGTTGACATGGCAACAATCGAAGGCCTTTGCAAGCGCAGAGGGTTTATTTTCAGGTCGTCCGAAATCTACGGCGGCTTTAACGGGTTTTTCGACTACGGGCCTCTTGGCGCGGAATTGAAAAACAACATCAAGCAGGCTTGGTGGAAAGACTTTGTGCATAAGCGCGACGACGTTGTGGGCTTGGACGCTTCCATTATAATGCACCCCAATGTTTGGCGGGCTTCGGGGCATGTTGACGGATTTTCCGACCCGATGGTTGACTGCAAGGAGTCGAAATTGCGCTTCCGCGCCGACCAGCTCTTCTTTGCGGAAGTTAAGGTTGACGGCGAAACCATAGGCTATGTCTCTGTCTTGGAAGACGAAAATATGCAGCGCGACGCCGAGGAAAAAGCGGCGGAATTAAAGCGCAAGCTTGCAAAGCAAGGCTCGTTGGGGGAAATCGTCCTAAAAAATTACATGGACGCAAAGCCGTTTGAATACGAGCTTATCCCTTCTCCCGCGACAGGCAAGGCGGGTTCTCTCACTCCTCCGCGCGACTTTAATTTGATGTTCCAAACCTATGTAGGCGCGCTCCGCGACGAAACCGCGATAGCCTATTTAAGACCCGAAACGGCGCAGGGCATATTTGCCGACTTTAAAAACATTGTTGACACTTCGCGCGTCAAGCTGCCGTTTGGCATTGCGCAAATCGGCAAGGCTTTCCGTAACGAAATCACGCCGCGCAATTTCATATTCCGCAGCCGCGAATTCGAGCAGATGGAAATCGAGTATTTCATTTCACCATATGACGCAATCCCATCAAACGGACGCTTTCGGCGAGTTTGGCGGGTTCTGAAGGATCGGGCGGCAGAGGCCGGCCCGAAAGGGTGGCGCAGAATCGACAGTTGCGCGTACAGATTTCACCCAGTATCATGAAGGTCGCTGTCCTGCGGCTCCAGCATTCGGCTTTGTTCGGGCATAGACCGCTGCTGCAGATCGTGTGCAGGGAGTGGTCCCTGACGATGCGTTGCACGTCCGCGTATTCTGCGGTGCGGTGAAGCCGGATTTTCAGCCATTCCGGTTTTTTCAGGACGTTTACCTTCTCTTCATGCAATTTCGGCATTTTAAGTTCATTATTTTCCCAATTGATGCAAAAATACAAAAAATATCAATCGCTTCTCCTTTCTGTTGCGAAAAAGATGAAAAAAGCCTTTGCAGGCGCAGGGGAGGCGGTCGGTCCGGTGCGAAGGACCAGCCGGGGCCGGATGTCGGAGCGGGAGGGAGGAGTATGCGGAGAGCGCATCCGGAACGGCTCCGGATGCGCTCTCCGCAATATCTTCTGTTTCTGTCTGAGGGAAGGTTATCTCTGCCCGAGGTGCAGTTGCCATTGCCAGGCCGTGCGGAGCGTTTCTTCGAGCGGCCGCTCGGCACGCCAGCCCAGGAGGGTGTTCGCCAGCGTGGGATCGGCCCAGATCGCCGTGATGTCTCCGGCGCGGCGCGGCGCAAAGCGGTAGTTGAGTTTCAGTCCGTTGGCCCGTTCGAATCCGCGGACCAGCTCCAGCACCGAAACGCCCCGTCCGGTGCCGACGTTGAAGACCTCGTAAGGGGCGGCGCCGCGCTCTTCGATCAGGCGGTGCAGGGCAGCTACGTGGGCGCGGGCCAGATCGACGATGTCGATGTAGTCGCGGATGCAGGTGCCGTCGGGCGTCGGATAGTCGTTGCCGAAGATGCTCAGGCATTCGCGGATCCCGGCGGCGGTCTGCGTCACATAGGGGACCAGGTTCTGGGGGACGCCTCTCGGAAGCTCGCCGATCAGGGCCGAGGGATGCGAGCCGATCGGGTTGAAGTAGCGCAGGGCGATGCCCCGCAGACCGGGATGGGCGGCGACGGCGTCGCGCAGGATGTCTTCGGAGATCTGTTTGGTGTTGCCGTAAGGCGACGTGGCGGGCTTGCGGGGCGTCTGTTCGGTGACGGGCTGGGCGTCGGGTTCGCCATATACGGTGCAGGAGGAGGAAAAGAGGATGTTGGGCCGTCCGAAATCGCACATCAGCTCCACGACGTTCAGGAACGAAAGCAGGTTGTTGCGGTAGTATTTGAGCGGTTCGGCGACCGACTCCCCGACCGCTTTCGACGCGGCGAAGTGGATGACCGAACGGAATTCGTGGCGTTCGAACAGCCGTCGCATCGCCTGCAGGTCGCAGCAGTCGATCTGCTCGAAGGGCACTTCGGCGCTCGTGATGCGGCGGACGCCCTCCACGGCCTGAAGGTCGGAGTTCGAGAGGTTGTCGGCGATCACCACATCGAATCCGGCCTGGATCAGCTCGACGGCCGTGTGCGATCCGATGTATCCGGCGCCGCCCGTTACCAGTACTGTTTCTTTCATAAGGCTATGTCGTTTGAATTTCTGAATTTTTAGCATTGTTCTTCCTGCCTTCCCTGTTGCCGGATGGTTTTCCGCTGTCGGCTACTGCCGTTTCGCGGCATTCGGGTCGTTTGTTCCGGCTTCTCGCCCCTTCCCGGTGGTAGAGGCCTTGAGTTGCGATTCCGAAAAATCGGGACGGTACGATTTCATAATCGGGCCTGTCTTTCGTCTGCGGGGCCTTTTACAGTTCCTGCATGGCCAGGCAGTCGGAACGGTCGTCGGGTGAATCCCCGTTTATTTGGCGGCGTACACCACCTTTTTGGTTTCGAAGAACGCTTCGTCGAAGAATGCGGGGATCGGGTACTCCGTCCACTTCATACCGGTACGGCTCAACTCGTCCGCGAGGTCGCCGCCCTTGAGGTAGAGGATGCCGTTGGGCAGGGCGCCCTTTTGCCCCCGGTCGATCTTATCCCAGACCCAGCCGACGAAGGTCGGCATCTCCGTCACGGCGCGGGAAACCACATAGTCGTACCGTTCGGGAAGCGTTTCGGCCCGGGCGCAGAGGGGGGTGAGGTTGGCGAGGCCGAGTCCCTCCGCAACGCCCTGTACGACCTTGATTTTCTTGCCGATCGAGTCCACGGCCGTGAAATGCGCCTCGGGGAAGAGGATCGCCAGCGGAACGGACGGGAAGCCGCCGCCGCACCCCACGTCGAGCACCCGCGCTCCCGGGGCGAAGGGGCAGACCTTGGCGATGGAGAGCGAGTGCAGCACGTGCCGCAGGTAAAGTTGGTCGAAATCCTTGCGCGAGATCACGTTGATCTTGGTGTTCCAGTCGGCGTACAGTGCGTACAGCGCTTCGAATTGCCCGCGCTGCGGGCGGGTCAGGTCGGGGAAGTATTTGTCGATCAGGGCAATCATAAGGTTTGTGGGCGTTGAAGTTTTTTTTAGGCAGGTCGGAGTGGTTCGTTCTGCGGCGTTCGCCGGTCGGAAACGTCAGGATTTTTCATCTGCGGCGATCAGGCGGCACATCTGCTCCCGGGCGCGGTGGATCTGGGTCTTGACGGTGCCCAGCGGGAGTTCGAGCTTCATGGCGATCTCTTCGTAGGAGTACTCTTCGAAGAAACGCATGACGATCAGTTGTCGGTAGCGCGGCGGCATGGCCTGGAGGTAGCGTTCGATCTGCGTGCGCTGCTGTTTGCGGATGATGTTCTCTTCGGGCGTGGGGTTGTTGGAGGGCGGTGCCGTGAATTTGTCGTCGATGGGCAGGTCCTCCTGGCGCCGCCGGATGAAATCGACGAAGGTGTTCCGGGCGATGGTGTAAACCCACTGTCCGAAGGTGTAGGCCGGGTTGTAGCGGTGGATGTTGATATAGACTTTGATGAAGGTTTCCTGCAGCAGGTCGTCGGCGTCCAGGGGGTTGTTGGTGCGCTGTATGAAAAGCCGGTGTATAGCCTCCTTGTAACGCTCGAAAAGGTATTCGAAGGCGATGTTGTCGCCCTGCAATACCAGCTCCACGAGCACCCGGTCGTCGGCTATGATATAGTCGGCTATCTCCATACCCGCTCGTCTTTGCGCAGCAGCAACAGCCCCAGCAGCAGGGCGAAAAACGGACTCAGCAGGTCGTACAGGAAGTAACGTCCGCAGATTTTCTCTTCACCCAGGCGGCGGCTGATGCGCCGCGCCTCGACGAGTACGATCGCAAAACGCGCGAGCAGCAGTACCCCTGCGGCGATCTTGAATTCCCAGGGCATCACCGCCAGGGCGACGATCGCCGCCAGCCAGAAGAGAATGCGGCTGCCCAGTTCCCACTGGATGAAGTTCTTGACCCACAAGGGATAAAAAGGAATGGCTCCCCCGAAGAAACGCTGGGTGCCGATCCACCACTTGAGCCCTCCCCAGCTCTTTTCACGCAGGGTGGCGCGGGGAGAGAGGACCACGCTGACATTGCCGGGGGCGATGATCCGCGACATGAACAAATCGTCTTCGCCGATATTCATATTGAGGTGGCTGAAGCCGTTGGCGCCGAAATAGAGCCGCTTGGTGAATCCGTAGTTCTGGCGCATGCCCCGGTAGGGTCTGCCGCATACGGCGCTTGAGATCCAGTCCACCGAGTGCATCATCCGCCAGGTGCGGATCAGGTAGCTCGCAAACCCTTTCCCGCGCTCCATGCCGCAGTAGCCGAGCACGATTTCGCCGCGCCGGAAGCCGTTCGCCATGAGCGAGAGCCAGCGGTCCGAGGAGGGGTACACGTCCGGTGTGGTGAAGAGAAGGTGCTCGTAATGGGCCGATTTGATCCCGACGTTGAGCGCCATTTTGGGCGAGATCGGGAAGCGGGGATTCAGTTCGATCTTGGTGGCCGTAATCTGTGGGAACGACTGTTTGATGCGGACCAGGTCGTCGTAGAAGTCGGTGTCCCGGCCTACATAGACGATCACCACTTCGAAGTCGGGGTACTCCTGGGCGACGATGAGCGGCAGGATCTCCTCCACGAAGGCGTAATCTTCCGAGAAGAGGGGAATCACCACCGATACCGGAGGGGTTTCGGAGAGGATCTCCGGACGCCGGGTGTCCTTGTATTTGGGTATGCGCCCGTAAACGAACAGGTAGTAATATAACTGGATCCCGAACATGACCAGAAGGACGCCCGCGAGGGCCGTGCCTTCCCAGCCGTAATGAGTGATGATGCGATTGAAAAATTCCATGGCGTATGCGTTATGGCGCGTCCGGGACGGTGAAGGTCGGACGCGGAGCCGAATTCGTTCGAATCGTGCCGAAATGCGGCCGGTCGATACGGAAAACGGATTCCACGCAAAGATAAGGATTTTATCCGAATCGGTGTCCTGCCGCCGGAAAATTCGCGGCGGTGGCCCGAAGCGAACCACGCCGTCCCCGAGGTGCGGGAGAGGACGGTTTGCAGAGGCGGAAGCATGCCTTTGCGGGTCGGGTCGGATGAGGTTACGCCGTTACCGAAACGGCTGTTTCCCGTACGGCGGCTTCGGCTTGCGGTGTCGGCTGCAACTCTTCGGGTCCGCGATGCCGGTTGCGGTAGGTCGCGGGTGTCATGCCGTATTGTTTGCGGAAGAGTTTGATGAAGTGCGAGGTGTTGGGAAAGGCGCATGCGGTGCCGATTTCGGCGATCGCCTTGTCGGTCGAGATCAGGAGCAGCCGGGCATGGATCAGACGTTGCCGGATGAGCCATTGGTGGGGCGAGGTTCCGTAGATGCGGAAAAATTCCTTTTTGAAGGAAGTCAGGGAGCGGTTGCAGCGTTTTGCGATCTCTTCGACCGAAATATCGGAAAAGATACTGGCATAGACGGTTTGCTGGAGGTTGTCCCGGGCCGCATCGACGTTGCCCAGCAGCTTGCTTTTGATGCAACAATCCCCGTGCGAAACGATCAGGTAGAGCAGTTCGGTCATTTTGAGGTTTTCGGCGGTCGGGTCGTCCAGGAGCGATCCTTCCGTGAGGCAATCGTCGATGTGGCTGAAAAAACGCCGGATCGAACTCCAGCCCGGCATCGTGGCGTGGTTCAGGGTACGGCAGTCGTCGCACTGGTGGTTGTTGGTGATATTCAGCTTGTAGGCGATGTTGAGGTGCAGCAGGATGCGTTGCAGCTCTTCCGAGGTATAGCGAACGAGGATCTGTTCGTAGGGATGTCCCTGCGCGGGGATGTTTTTGGTATAGTGGCAACCCATACCGAGGAAGAAAAGATCTCCCTGGGAGAACTTGTAGCATTTATCGTCGTAATAGACGTATTTTTCTCCGTTGAGGATATATCCGATCACGCAGCGGGTGAACTTATGGGTTTCGATGCCGTTGTTGGAGGCCGATACATACTTTTCGATCGACGGATTAACGGTTTGGGTGTCGTAGGATTCGTTCATAATCGGAAGATTTTATGGCTCGATGAAGGCCGGTGTCCATAGCCTTTTATCGAAGATTATGAATCAAATATACAATCTAAGGTTGTATATTTCAAATTAAAATAGGAAAAAATTAGATCGAAAATGTTAAAATATATACTATTTCAACATTTTACGCGTTTTTTATTGCAATATATTTACAATGCAAGTGATGTACAAAATGAGATACAGCAGAGTTCCGACGGTACGTTGGATGCGGATGAAGGTCAGGGGCATGAGCAGTGCTGCGGGTACGGCTGCGACGGCCAGCAGTCCCGGCGTGACGCTCGGTACCGCTATCAGGCAGCCCGTCACCGTAAAGAGCAGGATGGTGTAGGTCAGCATGCCCCGGGCTTTGATGCTTACCGTGCGGAAACTGATGAGTCCGAAGAAGATGGCGCAGAGTACGATGAAAAGGACGATTCCGAGAAGTGCGGGGACGAGCGGAGGCGTATTGGCGAAAATCCGGTATCCGCTGTCGCTGACGAAGGAGTGCCATAATCCGGCGGGGGTATCCAGGGGATTGGCTCCCTGCCCCCAGGCGATGTAGCAGACAGCCAGAAAAGGGAGTACGACGCTGCACAGCGATACGAAGACTTCGCGCAAGGTCCGTCGGAAACAGAATGCTGCGGCCAGGACCAACAGCGGCAGGGGAAGCAGCGGGGCATAGAGCAGTGGCAGCAGCCCCAGGAAAAACGAAGCCCGGAACACGGCTCCGATCGCGTAGCCGTTGCGGAAGCAGGCGAAGAAGTTCTGGGTCGATAACAGCAGGACGAACGCTGCGACGGATTCCGTCAGATACTCCTGCCCCAGGAGGATTCCGCAGGCGACCAGTCCGTACAGGGGGATGGTCAGCGTACTGCTGACGGGGTAGAGTCCGTAGCGGACCGCCAGCCTCCCGCAGAGAATGCCCGTCAGTAGGAGCAGGCCGCCGCAAAGGATGCGGGAGCAGCGGGGGAATCGTTCCTGGAACAAGCCGATCAGGTCACCCAGCGGGGTGGAAATCATCGTTTCCGGAGCCGGTGAAATAGTTGTCCCGGTCGTCATGGCGGCTGCGATGACGACCAGTATGGACGCGATGGCCAGCAGTAAGGGTTGGCGGATAATGTCCGGTTTCATGGTTCGACGATGGTTTTGTCCGAATGCGGGCTGCGGTTTCTGTTCCCGGCAAGGTGCCGAAAATTCAGCATTGCGTTCGCTTGTCGGAAACGGCCGCTACAAAGGCAATTATATCTTTCGATGCACACTCTTATCCGACGATTGCAGCGCCGAATCCGAGGGGCGCTTATTCGTGGTCCGAAGCCGCGCCTGTAAGGCTGCCCTCCCCTAAATTTCCTCCTCGGAGGGAACTCGGGGCGCAACACTCCCCCAAAGGTACATTGGAGTATATAATCCCGGCTACAAAATTAGGAAAAAAGCGGAGAAACCGTAATTATTTTGGAACCATATACGATTTTATTCCGGATCTGTTTCTGGTCCCGGGACTTTGCCTCGAACGGCCGTTGTCTGCCGCCTTGGGCGGTAGTTACGGTTCCGTACTGAAGCCTGCCTCCTGCCTTTCGGAGGAATTTCGGGGAGGCTCCGGCAAATCCGGGGCGATCGAAACGTCGGTGTAAAATTGGATATGATTGCCGATATTTTTAATTTTGCAAAAATGCGTGCGGTATTTCGGGGAGGTCCGAAGCGTTTCGGCGCATACCCCGGGTTCCCTTGTTTTTGCGGAGATCGGCGCTGGCTTGTCCGTTTTCGAAGGGGGCATCGAAATCGTGCGATAATAACTTTGTTTCGGATGTTGGAGAACTGCTACCAGAAAGAGCTGCCCGAAGCCGGGTGCGACGAGGCGGGGCGCGGGTGCCTCGCAGGGCCTGTTTTTGCCGCTGCGGTGATGCTGCCTCCGGACTTCAGCCATCCGTTGCTGAACGATTCGAAGCAGATGACCGCGCGTCAGCGCGATTTGTTGCGTGCGATCGTCGAGCGCGAGGCCCTTGCCTGGGTCGTGAAGGCCGTTTCTGCCGAGCGGATCGATCAGATCAACATCCTGAACGCTTCGTTCGAAGGGATGTCGCTGGCGGTCGCGGAGTTGCCGATCCGTCCGGGATTTCTGGCGATCGACGGCAACCGGTTCCGCACGACGCTCGATATTCCGTATCGCTGCATCGTCAAGGGGGACGGCAAATATGCGGATATTGCCGCCGCGTCGGTGCTGGCCAAGACCCACCGCGACGAATATATGGAGCGCCTCGCCGGAGATTTCCCCGAATACGGTTGGGAGCGCAACAAAGGTTATCCGACCCGCGAACATCGCCTGGCGATCCGTCGTTACGGGCTTACGCCTCACCACCGGCTGACGTTCAATGCCGGAATCGACCAGTTGGAGCTGTTCTGACGCCGCTTGTGCGAAATTCTGCCATGCCCTCTCCTCCGGGGCTGAAATAAAGGCAATCATATCTTTCAATTTACACTCTTATCCGACGATTGCAGCGCCGAATCCGGGGGCGCTTGTTCGCGGACCTGCGCCGCGTCTGTAATTCGGCTCATCCTTTAGGAGGGAACTCGGGGCGCTGTGCACCTAAAGAGGTCCGCTGAAGCAGTAAACGCAAAAATAAAAAACGCCCGAGAATCGGGCGTTTTTCTATCGGATTGCAGGCCGTCGCAAACGGGCGGCCGTCGTTATTTTACCGGTATTTGTTGCTAATCAGCGTCATGAACTCCTGGCGCGTAGGCGGGTGCGAGAGGAATACTCCGGTGAATGCCGAGGTAGTCGTGGCCGAACCCTGCTTTTCGACGCCCCGCATCTGCATACACATATGGCTGGCTTCGATCACGACGGCGACGCCCATCGGGTTGAGAGCTTCCTGGATGCAGTCGCGGATCTGTACCGTCAGGCGCTCCTGCACCTGCAGGCGGCGGGCGAAACTCTCCACCACGCGGGCGATTTTCGAGAGGCCCGTGATGTAGCCGTTGGGGATGTACGCCACGTGCGCCTTGCCGTAGAAAGGCAGCATGTGGTGCTCGCAGAGCGAGTATAATTCGATGTCCTTCACCAGCACCATCTGCCGGTACTCCTCCTTGAAGGTCGCCGAGCGGATGATCGACAGCGGATCGTCCTCGTAACCCTGCGTGAGGAACGACATGGCCTTGGCCACCCGTTCGGGGGTTTTGAGCAGTCCCTCGCGTGCCGGGTCTTCGCCCAGCAGTTCGAGAATCGCCTTATAGTGTTCGCGGAGTTTTGCGATCTTCTCGGGCGAGAAGTTCTCCTCCTTTTGGTATCGTTTCATTTCCATAAGCGGGGCAAAGGTAGCTTATTTCCCCCGGTTATGCAAAAATTCTGCTAATTTACGCACGGCGCGGCCCCGGTGCGAAAGAGCGTTTTTCTCGGCAGGGGTCATTTCTGCGTAGGTCTTGGTACTCCCTTCGGGAATGAAGAGCGGGTCGTAGCCGAAGCCTTCGGAACCGGAGGCGCATTGGGCGATGTGTCCCTCGACGATTCCTTCGAAAAGATGCTCCTCGCCGTCGAGAATCAGCGAGATCACGGTGCGGAACCGGGCCCGGCGGTCGCCGACGCCCTCCAGGTTGCGGAGCAGGAGTTCGTTGTTGGCGGCGAAGTCGTGCCCGTCGGTGGCGTAGCGGGCCGAGTGCACACCCGGTGCACCGCCCAATGCTTCGACTTCGAGTCCCGTGTCGTCGGCGAAGCAGTCGCAGCCCGTGCGGTCATGAACGTAGCGGGCTTTCTGCGAAGCGTTTCCCGCGATGGTGTCCTGTTGTTCGGGTATCTCCTCGGTGATGCCGACCGAACGGGGTGTGACGAGTTCGAAATCCGGGCCGAGAACGGCCTGCACTTCACTCAATTTGTGGGCGTTATTGGTTGCAAAGATGATTTTCATAGACGTATCGTATTGTTCGGTTTCGTCGAATTTCCGGATCATTTCGGATTGCTTGCGTGTGCTGTGTGTTTTTGCGGAACCCGGGTGATGGCTTTCCGTCGAATCGCAACGGATTCCTTTGTGCTACGTGCGGGGAGTTTCGAGCAGCTCCAGCCGGTGATCCGCCTCGATCTTGTCGATGATCGTCTTGACGAGCGTATCCATTTCGGAACCTTCGGAGTAGTCGGCCGGGCAGACGTGGCTTACGCGATTGTCGCGGATCAGCCCGTTCAGTTCGCGCCGGGCGTTTCGGATCTCGGGGTTATAGACGGCGATCGAATGTCCGCCGGAGTTCTTCACCAGCCGCATGCAGGGGATGTCGGTCGTACCGTCGCCCACGTAGATCATGCGCCGGAAGGGTACCGGGCGCTTGTCCTCCTCGATGTACTGGTTCACGAGCTTGCTGTCGAAGACCGATTCGACGCCCTTGTTGATCTTGAAGATGAACTGAGTCTTGTTGGTGTAATTGACCGCTACGGCGGGCCAATAGGCGACTCCGTCGATGTCGTACAGGAACGAGCAGGCGTAGATCCGCCGGAATTCATGGGCGATCTCCGTGCCTTCGATGATCTCCTTCAGGCCCGAGGAGTTGATGTAGTGCAGGATGCGGATGCCCCGCGCCGCGCCGTAGGCGTTGATGCGTGCGAACCACTCCCGGACTCCTTTGTAGAGGGTCACGCGGCGGCCCGACTCCTGGAACGCTTCGCGTCGCAGGGACAGGCCTTTCGACCGCGCCTCCTGGATCATGCGGGCCATGTAGGTCAGCACCATGTCGGCGTCCTGCTCCTCGGCCAGTTGGTTGGCGTCGTGCCAGAACTCCTTGTTGCTCTTGCCGACGGCGGGGATGAAGTCGTACTCCTGCATGTTGCCGGGGGCGAGCGTGCCGTCGA
>ERZ835051.3108-NODE-3108-length-13506-cov-3.586425_pt1 | contig 13506 bp, 8 predicted proteins | sample MGYA00519575_ERZ835051 | MGnify/ENA primary metagenome ERZ835051 (study PRJEB31850, sample SAMEA3708769) | human gut metagenome | biome: human gut; feature: human-associated habitat; material: faeces | place: China | collected 2014 ... | reverse complement strand
TGCCATTCAAAACCGAAGTGATCGTTGCAGAAACGTAAGTCAAATGTTTTATGAAAACATCCTTCGGCTATCATTCTAAAGAAAGCTTCAAGCGAAACCGTTTCATCCCATAAACTACGGTCTGGAGAATAGATGTCGTTTCTTAGAATGTTGGCAAGGCTGGTATAATCTTGTTTTGTATTAATTAATTCCGGATTCATTGAATATTTAAGTATATCGACGCTTCCGTCTTCCAAATAGATAGTCCAGATCGTATCCATGAGATATTGATAATTAGCTAATAGCTCGTTTTTATTTAACTTTTCTTTTTTGCTTTCGCTTGTCATGTTTGTATTCTTGCTCGTTTATGAATGCACTTATATCCTTGTGCTTTCAAGGATATTCCGCGAAAGTAGGTAAATAATATGTATATAAGAGATAAAATCATTGTAAATCAAAAAGAATTGATCATTTTCCTTTAAGGATTTATATGCTCTGCAACATACTTAACACCTTTTTACATATTTCGTATCTTGTTTAAATTCATCACTGCTATATTTGATTCAAATCTGAAACGCAATTTCAAATATGGAAAACACGCTGCCAAATATGGAAAAAGTGGATGAGAACTATAAAGTGCCTAATTTAGAGAAGGGCATTGCGGTTCTTGAGTACCTTTCCTTGCGGTCGGCGGGAGAAACATTGCAAGATATTAAGTCGGCGCTCGATATATCTCAGACTACGGCTTACCGTATTTTGAATACATTGGTGCGGCTGGAATATCTTAATTTTAGTGAAGACACGAAACGCTATAAACTTTCCCGAAAATTATTGACCCTTGGTTTCAGATCCTTGAATGAACACAATCTCTTAGAGACCGTCTTGCCACATTTGCGTGATTTACGTGATCAAGTGAAAGAGACCGCTTGCTTTGGTGTCTTGGGAGATGAGAAAGGGATTTTTATCGAACAAGCGCAAGGACATCATACGTTCCGCTTCGTCCTGTCGCCGGGAAAGCCGTTTGAGTTGCATTGTTCGGCTCCCGGAAAGGCGATTATGGCTTATTTGCCGAAGACGGTGCGAGATCGTTACCTGTCCTACATGACGTTTACACGGTATAATTCCCGGACGATCACTTCTCGTGAGGCCTATCTGGAGGAATTGGAGAAGGTTGGTAAGCTGGGATATGCCATGGATAATGAGGAGGAGCTGAGCGGCGTGATCTGCGTAGGCGCCCCGATCTTTAATTATACGGGATATCCTTGTGGAGCGATTTGGATCTCCGGCCCGAAAGACCGCTTATCGAAAGAGGTGGTGAAAAATACGGTGAAGGCGATCAAGGAGGTTGCCGGGGTAATCTCGAACGAACTAGGATTTAGAAAATAAGGAATACAAAATATACCATGAACACACGAAAATACTTGATAAAAAACTCATTGGTGGCTTGTCTTGTCGGCTGTTGCGTTTCTCTCGCTTCAGCCGGCAACCCACCTTTCTTTACTACGGATGCCGTATTGAACGCGAAGGGGGAGCTATTAATGACACAGAAAGGAACGAGACATCTGGATATCTTTTCAGCGGACGGTAAGAGCTTGCTTCATTCGTTTCCGTTTGATGAGATCCCGACCGGATTGCTTCCGGATGGGGATAAGGTGTATGTGACGACCTTCGAGAACACCGGCCGCCTACAAGTTCTTTCCTTGGAATCGGGTAGGGTGGAAGCGGCCATACCGACGGGATCGGGAGCCTGCCATCCGATGTTCGGGCCGGATAAGAAACATATATATGTATGTAATCAGTTCGATAATTCGGTGGTCGAGATAGATCCGGTGATGCGTAAGGTAGTCCGGAGCGTGAAAGTGTTGCGTGAGCCTAAATCGGCGGTATTCAGCAAGGATGGCAAGTATATGTTTGTTACGAATTTCCTGCCCGCACAACGGGCGGACGTGGATGTGGTGGCCGCTTGCGTATCGGTAATCGAGATGGATGGGTTTACGAAAGTGAAAGATATCCAATTGGCGAATGGTAGCAATGCCTTACGAGGGATGTGCATCACGCCGGACGGGAAATATATATACGTGTCTCATAACTTGGGACGATTCACGGTGCCTACTTCCCAACTTCAACAAGGTTGGATGAACACGAGTGCTTTTAGCGTGATCGATGTGGCGAAGCAGGAATTCGTTGGGGCGGTATTGGTGGACGAGCCGGATCGTGGCGCTGCCGGTATCTGGAGTATCGCTTGCGATGACAAGCATATCTTTATCACGCATAGCGGTACGCATGAGGTAAGCGTGATCGATCATCCGGCGATGTTGGCGAAGTTTGAGTCTTATAAGGATAAGAGCCGTCTGGATTACGACTTGAATTTCTTGTATGGACTTCGTGAGCGAGTTCCCTTACAAGGAAACGGTCCCCGAAATTTTATATTTTCGGGAGATAAGTTGATAATCCCTACTTATTTCGCCGATATCTTGAATACCGTCGATATAAATACATTGGAGGTAACGGCTACCGACATGAATCCGGGTCGTACGGAAACGCCGGAGAACAAGGGCGAGAAATATTTTAACGATGCGAATCATTGTTATCAAGGCTGGCAGAGTTGTAATGGTTGCCATCCGGGGGATGCCCGTACGGACGGGATGAACTGGGACTTGATGAATGATGGAGTTGGTAACTCGAAGAATTGTAAGAGCATGTTGTATTCGCATGTGACTCCCCCAAGCATGATCTCGGGTGTTCGTGAGAGTGCGGAATATGCGGTACGTGCCGGTTTTAAGTTCATCCAGTTTTTTGAGCCAGAAGAGGAAATGGCGAAATGTGTGGACGCTTATATGAAATCCTTGCGTCCGGTGCCTAGTCCGTATTTAGTAAATGGGGAATTATCGGATAAGGCGAAAGAGGGAAGAAAGGTGTTTGAGAAACTGAAATGTGGCGAGTGTCATAGCGGTCCTTATTATACGGATATGAAGATGCACCGTATCGGCGAGGATATCGAATTTGAGAAAGGGTGGGACACTCCTACTTTGATTGAGGTTTGGCGTACGGCTCCTTATCTGTTTGATGGGCGTGCGGCTACCATGGAAGAGGTGTTCGAGGTCCATAAGCATGGTATCGATAAAAAGGTCTCCAAGAAAGATGTCGAGGCATTAACGGAATATGTAAACTCCCTGTAAAATAAAAGGATATGAATTATTGTGAGAAGATACATTATACGATATTAAGCACCAAGCGGGCCGAGTTCGCCGTTATGGTGGACGATCTATTGTCTCAATTACCTCAAAACGAGGTGATCATGAGACTGGCCTTTTTCGGTACTCCGGGTACGAATGAGGAATACGTGGCACGCCGGGTTTTGCTGCGGGAGAAAATCCGTCGGTATTATGGGGATTGCGAACCGGCTTTGAGCTATGTCTCCCAACCGCCGCTGAACGCTCCTTTGCTGATGGAGGTACATAGCTATGTGCCCGATGCGCAGGATCGGATTACTTTCCGTCATTATCAAGGTGTTCCTTATGTCTTGTTGGAGAATGCCTCGGGACGTTTCCTTTTTGCCGGCGGTTTTCAAGGGGATGTACTCCATTTTGGTATAGAGCCTCAGTCGGTGGAAGCTTTCCGGTTATTGGGGGATGTGCTTCGTCGGGAGGGTTTTCCGTTGAATAGCATTATCCGTCAGTGGAATTATATCGAGCGTATAACAGCTTTCGACGGTCAGGATCAGCATTATCAAGCGTTTAATAACGCCCGGTCTGATTTTTATAGTAAAACGGAATGGACGAATGGTTATCCTGCCGCTACGGGTATCGGGGCGAATCTGGGAGGTATCTTGATCGATGTGGATGCCGCCGTGTTTACTACGCCGGATGCTTTCGCTACGCCGATCGATAATAAGTTGCAGGTGGCTGCCCATGCGTATTCGGAACAAGTACTGGAAGTTGCCCGACAAAAGAAGACGACTCCTAAGTTCGAGCGTGCCAAGAGTATGTCTTTTCAGGATCGTAAATTGATTTATATCTCCGGTACAGCCGCTATCCGTGGTGAGGAGAGCTTGAAGGGAGTAGGTCTGGAACGTCAGCTACGGATCACGATGGAAAATATAGCGGAACTGATCGCTGACGCTAAATTGGTTAAGTTACGAGTCTACTTGAAGAATAAATCCGACTACGAGGAGGCTGAGCGTTTGATGAATACCTACGGATTAAATATCCCGATCTCTTATATGTGGGCCGACGTTTGCCGGGATGAGTTATTGATCGAGATCGAGGGAATAGCGATACGTTGAAACAAATAGTACTAACAAATATACACAAAAACAAATGAGAAAAGGTTTGAACATGAAAATGGCGGCTATGGGATTGGCGTTGGCATCTATGGTCGCATGTACGGGAAAGACAACAACAGACGCTACTTGTTGCGCCGCTAACGGGGAGGGCAATTGTCCGGAAGGAACTTGCCGCAAAGAATGCACGAACGCATGTAATACTAACAATCAAAAAAATAAAACAATGGCTTATTCAAAGAAGTACACGAACGCCGATTTTTATAAAGACGGCAAGTTTCAACAAGATGTCGCTATGGAAGCGATGAAAGATATGTTTGCTTTCTACGATGTTCCTTTCACGGAGTTGATGGCGAAAGATATGTGGGTGACAGACTTTGGTTTGGGTGATTTCGAGAATGTAGGTATGGGTGGTATTTTCTGGATCAACGATCCGGAGTATAAGTATTTCGCTCACGCTATCTATTTGTTGCCGGGCCAGATGATTCCGGAACACGCTCACGTAAAGACTGACTTTCCTGCTAAACATGAGTCTTGGATGGTAGAGAAGGGTTGGGTATACAACTTCTCTGAGGTAGGAGACGAGACTCCGAACGCACCGGCTATCCCCGCCGGACACGGACCGATCAAGAGCAAGAATTTCGTGGTTCAGAAGGTCGGCGACGTATTACGTCTGAAGAAATTGGAGACATTCCACTTTATGATGGCAGGTCCGGAAGGCGCTATCGTAGATGAGTGGGCATGCTATCACGACAACGCTGGCTTACGTTTCACGAACCAGAAGGCCGCTTTATAAAAACCTCTAGGGTTATGCTTCGTAATTCTAAGGGTTGCCGATCGTGATCCTTAGGGTTTCAATAAACAACCTTCTAAATTTAAATTTAATACATGAATAAATACTATATAATGGTATCACTCTTGTTGTCGACCTCTCTTCTTGTTTCGGCAGGTCCGAAGCAAAAGAAGGTGGATAACTGGATTGACGCCTCAGTAAAACAAAAGTCTGAGCTTCGTGCCTCTTTGGTGAAGGCGAACATGCCGATCATGTCGGCTTGGATCAAGGCGAAGCAGAAGGCTGTCCCGATGTCCGCCGATTTGACGGGGCTGGATCAGTTGGTGCTTGTTACGGCCGCCGGACCGGACGGTACGGATTGGGATTGGGGTACATGGGCGAATGCCCGTTTAATCAAGGCGGACGGTAGTTCGGTTTGGTTGGATGAGTTAGACCCGGATTATTGGGTTTCCGGTTCGAACAGTATCCGCAAGAATACGGATTTATACGGGAATCCATTGTTGATCGGTGGTAAGAAATACGACCATAGCGTATTATGCCATGCCAATGGCGTGATGGTGTACAATATCAATAAGGAATATGTACGCTTCGAGGCTGAGGTGGGTTTGGCCGATCAGTCGACGGTAGGTAGTGTATTCTTCCGTATCATGAATGTTTTCCCGAAGGAGGAGGCCGCACGCTTGCTAGCCGCTTATCCGAAGGAATTAGGAGCCTTAAACGCTAATATCGATGGGTTGGAGAATTGGTTGACTACTAGTGACGCTTCCGCTGAGCGTGATATTGTCTTGAATCTGGCTTCTCGTCTGAAAGACGCTGCGTATGTAAAGAACGCTGTTAAGCAGATCGAGACGGAAAAAGATATTGATACTCAGATCCGTGAGTATTTGAAACTTTATGAGAAAACTCAACGTATCTGTAATTTGCAGAGCGACTTGAGTTGGTTGAATATGGAGGCGATTCGTTTGGCTTTCAACGATATGAAAAAGTTGAAAGGCTTCGACGCCACTAAATATCAACCGGTTCTGGATGAGTTGGAACAGCAGGTAAAGAAAGGTTTCGATGGCATTTATAGTGGTGATGAGGCCGCTTTGGTTAATGCCGAGAAAGCGATCGCGAATAAACGTACGATCTTGCTGGCGAACCCGTTCTTGGATGGTGATAAAGTCTTGGCTGCCCGCTTTAAATTAGGTGTAAACGCTCATAAGGCAATGGCTCCGGATTTGGGTACGCAGGGTAATAACTGGAGTAACCAAGAGTCCGCCCGCCGTATGGGCTTCGACGCCGATATCGTGGAGTTGAGTAATTTACGCGGGGAGGATGTACAGGTACGGTCGATCTATAAACCGGAAAACGGTTCCTCTGTCGCCGACTTGCGGATGCATTGGGATGGCGATCGTGCTATGTTTACCCAGACGATGCCCGATAAGCGTTGGAACGTATTCGAGGTGAAATTGGATGGCTCGGGCTTTAAGCAATTAATACATAACGAGGAACCGGATCTGGAGTTTTATGATGGAACCTACTTACCGGACGGACGTATCATCGCCAACTCGAATATCGGTTATCAAGGCGTGCCTTGTGTAAGCGGTGATGACCCTGTCGGTAATATGGTACTTTATACGCCGGACACGAAGAACTTGCGCCGTCTGACTTTCGATCAAGACGCAAACTGGAACCCGGTAGTGATGAATAACGGTCGTGTGATGTACACTCGTTGGGAGTACACGGACTTGACGCACTATTATTCCCGTATCGTGATGAACATGAATCCGGATGGTACGGAGCAGAAAGCGCTGTATGGTAGCGGATCGATGTTCCCGAACAGTACGTTCGATATTCAGCCGTTGCCGGGCCACGGTTCCGCTTTCGTGGGAATTATCTCCGGTCACCATGGTATTGCCCGTTCCGGTCGTTTGATCGTGTTCGATCCGGCGAAAGCCCGTAAAGGCGCCGCTGGTATGGTACAGGAGATCCCGTATCGTAACCGGCCGATCGTGGAGGAGATTAAGGATGAGCTGGTGAATGGCGTATGGCCGCAGTTTATCAAACCGACTCCGCTGAATGATAAATATTTCTTGGTGGCCGCTAAATTAGATCCACAGGATTTATGGGGTATCTATTTGGTGGACGTATTCGATAACGTGACTTGTTTGCGTAAGGTAGAGGGTGAGGGCCATATCAGTCCGGTTGCCGTACGTAAGACACAGACTCCTCCGGCTATTCCGGACCGTGTGAAATTGAATGACAAAGAGGCTACGGTCTTTATTCAGGATATTTACGAGGGAGAGGGTTTGAGAGGCATTCCCCGGGGTACGGTTAAGTCTCTTCGTCTGCACGCTTATGAGTATGCTTACGTGAAGACTACCTCCGATCATAACTGGCATGGAATCCAGTCCGGTTGGGACATCAAGCGTATGTTGGGTACGGTACCGGTAGAAGAGGATGGCTCCGCTATCTTCAAGATCCCGGCGAATACGCCGATTTCTATCCAGCCGTTAGACAAAGACGGTGTGGCTATCCAGTGGATGCGTAGCTGGTTGACCGGTCAGCCGGGCGAGGTGGTATCTTGTATCGGTTGCCATGAGGACCAGAACCAGATTCCTATTCCGAAACGTGTGATGGCTTCGCAGAAAGCCCCGCATGCGTTGACTCCGCCGGAAGGGGGGACCCGTTCGTTCACGTTCGATCTGGAGATCCAACCGATCTTGGATCGTGCCTGTATCGCTTGCCATAATGGTGAGGGTAAGGCTTTCGACTTGCGTGGGGGCAAGAAGGATAAATTAGGTTATGGCACTTCTTACTTGAATCTGCATCCGTATGTACACCGTCAAGGTGGCGAGGGTGATATGGTGGTTCTTCAACCGTATGAATATCATCCGAACACGAGTGAACTGGTTCGTATGTTGAAGAAAGGGCACTTTAACGTGCAACTGACGGATAAAGAGTGGAAAACCCTTTATAACTGGATTGATTACAACGCTCCGGATAAGGGTTATTTCAATGCGAATGTGCTTTCGAAGGATATCATCCCGTATCAAGGCTTCGACCAGATCAAGCGTCGTAAAGAGTTGACGGATAAGTATGCGAATGGCGCAGGCGTGGATTGGAAGAAAGAGATCTCCGATTATGCCGCTTACTTGAAGGGTAAAGGTGAGATCAAACCGGAGATGCCGGAGAAATTGGCTCCTGTCAAGGAAAAAGAGTTGAAGGTGAAAGGCTGGCCTTTCGATGCGGACCGGATCAAGGCTATGTTGGCTGACGAGAAGGAAACCCGTAAGGAGATCGAGTTGGCTCCGGGTATCAAGATGACATTTGTTCGTGTTCCGGCCGGACAATTCGTGATGGGTAGCTATCGTGGGCAATCCGATACTCGTCCGACGGCGAAAGTGAAGATTGACAAAGCTTTCTGGATGGGTGAGTTGGAGGTTACGAACCAGCAATTCAACGTGATTTTCCCGGATCACGACAGCCGTTTCGTGGATCAGCAATGGAAAGATCACGTGGTTCAAGGATATCCCGCTAATAAGCCAGAGCAACCGGTAATCCGTGTAAGTTACAATGACGCTATGGATTATTGTAAGAAGCTGAGTGAGAAAACAGGCTTGAACATCACGCTTCCGACCGAGGCGCAATGGGAATGGGCTTGTCGTGCCGGTAGCGATCAAGATTTCTGGTATGGCGATATGAATGCGGACTTCGGCAAAAAGGATAACCTAGCCGACGTAACCACGCTTCTGCTTGCCGTAAGCGGTATCGACCCGCAACCGATGCCTAAGACTTCTTATTGGTACAAATACTATACTTACTTACCGAAAGAGGAAGGCGTGGATGATGGCAATTTGGTTCAGGTGGGTGGTAAGCAATATGAAGCGAATCCGTTCGGTTTGTATTGCATGCACGGTAACGTGGCGGAATGGACTCGTTCAGATTACTTGCCTTATCCTTACAACGAGAAATCGAAAGAGGTCTCCGAGTATAAGGTGGTTCGTGGCGGTTCTTATATCGAACGACCGAAATTCTCGACGGCTTATACCCGTAAAGGATATTATCCGTACCAACGTGTGTTCAACGTAGGCTTCCGGGTAATTATTGAGGATTAATAGACAAGGTCTATTTATAGATAGATAACATGGATGCGGCAAATTAATCGCCGATTCTTTCAAAAATGATTAATCTGCGTACATTTGTCGCATCAGTGTTATTAATAAATGAGCAAATGAAAACTCTAGAAAGATTTATCTCTTCTTCCGTGACGACTATCGTCCTTCTATTGATCTACGCCTTTGGCTTGGCTATCGCTACTTTTATAGAGAAGTATCATGGTACTGCCGTCGCTAAAGCGCTGATTTACTATTCTCCTGTATTTTTCTTACTCCAATTCTTATTGGTAGCCAATTTCGTGGCTATCGTTATCAAGCACCAGTTACTTAAGCGGCGTAGATGGGGATTGATGGTCACCCATGCCGCCTTTATTGTCATCCTTCTGGGTGCACTTATTTCCCACCTTTTCGGCGAGGAAGGAATCCTTCACCTGCGTGAGGGAGAGGCTAGCGATCGTATCATGATCCGTACCTCGGACCAGACTCTCTATCATACGCTTCCTTTTAGCGTAGAACTCGTGAAATTTACCTTAACCCGCTATCCCGGCTCTGCCAGTCCCTCTGCTTATGAGAGTGAGTTGCTGGTACATGTAGATGGACAGACTCGCCATACCCGGGTATATATGAATAATGTATTAGACGTGAAAGGCTATCGCTTCTTCCAAGCCTCCTATGACCCGGATGAGCAAGGAACGGTACTTTCCGTGAACCGAGATGTGGCCGGAAGGAATATTACGTATACCGGCTACGTGATTTTAGTGATCGGCTTTATACTTTGCTTGGTAGGCAAGAACTCCCGTTTCATGAAATTAAGCCGACAGTTGAAAGATTTAAGATCGGGCGCTCGTAAAACGACCCTGTTAGTAGCGATTCTTCTTTCCGTAGGGGGCTTGCGGGCGCAAGGTGCGGCCGCTCCCGAGATGAAGGAGGCCATACAGAAATATGCGATAAGTCCGGAACATGCCGCTAAGTTCGGTGCGTTGCCGATCCAATCGGTAAGCGGACGTATGTTGCCGATCAATACATTCTCTTCCGAGGTACTGCGAAAGTTGCATAAATCGGATCAGTTCGGTTCCTTGAACTCTGATCAGTTCTTGTTGAGTGTCTTGGCTATGCCGGATATGTGGGTCCGGGTGCCGTTTATTGCCTTGTCTAATAGTGAGCTGGCTAATTATTACGACCTTACGGATAAGGATTGCGCCTATATAGAGGTATTCGATAGCCACGGACGCTATAAATTGCAAGAGAAGCTGGAAGAGGCCTACAATAAAATGCCGGCGGAGCGTACCCGCTTCGATAAAGACTTGATCAAGCTGGACGAGCAGGTGAATATCTTCCATCAATTGATCAATTACCAGATGTTGAACCTTTTCCCGAAAGAGGACGATCCGGATCACAAATGGTATGCGCCGGGCGATGATTTGTCGGCGTTTTCCGGAAAGGACTCCATGTTCGTTACCCACATTATGGGCTGGTATTTATCGGAGGTACAGGAAGGATTGAAGAGTGGTGATTGGGAGAAAGCGGACGAGGTAATCGGAATGATCCATACGTATCAGCAAGCCAAGAATAAGACGGTAGACATTCGCCCTGAGAAAATACAGGCCGAGATTAAATATAATCAAATGGATGTATTCCGGCAATGTAAGAAAGGGTACTTGATTTTGGGAGGCTTGTTGCTGGTCTTCGCTTTCGTGGCCTTATTCAAGAAGGAAAAATGGGTTACCTATACGACTTGGGTATTGAGTCTGGGCATTTTGGCCGTATTCGTTTTCCATATGTATGGGATGGGAATGCGGTGGTATATCGCAGGTTACGCCCCTTGGAGCAATTCGTACGAGACGATGGTTTATGTGGCTTGGGCTACGGTGTTCGCCGGGTTGTTGTTCGTACGCAAGAGTACGCTTACGTTTGCGTTGGCTACTTTATTCGGGGGGATCATCTTGTTCGTGTCCGGCTTGAGTTGGATGGACCCGCAGATCAATCCGTTGGTTCCGGTCTTGAAATCCCCATGGTTGATGTTCCATGTGGCGGTTATCGTGGGAGCTTATGGTTTCTTCGGTATTAGTTGTCTGATCGGCTTGACGAATCTGGTGATGATGAGCGTAAGCGGGGAGAAGAACAGCGTGATGCTCAAAGAACGGGTACGAGAATTGAGTATCGTGAACGAGATGTCACTTTGGATCGGATTGGCCCTGATGACGATCGGTACTTTCTTGGGAGCGGTCTGGGCGAATGAGTCGTGGGGACGTTATTGGGGCTGGGACCCGAAGGAGACGTGGGCGTTGATTACGATGGTGATATATGCGATCGTGACGCATCTCCGCTTGATACCGAAATGCAATAACCTGTGGTTGTTTAATTTTACGTCTATCTTGGCCTTCTATTCGGTGTTGATGACCTTCTTCGGCGTGAATTATTTCTTGAGTGGCATGCACTCTTATGGCCAGAATGACAACGTGAACGGGATATTTATTTATCTTTATCTGTCGATCATCCTAGTATTGGGGGCTGGCTTTATATCCTATCGGAAGAGAACGAATTTTAATAATATAATTGTCTAACTATAAATTGAATAGATCATGAGAACATTTAATCACGTAGGAATTGTCACTACGGAAAGTAAAGAAGGGGCGGTTTATAACGAAGGCCTGAGTGTATGGTTGACGGATTACAGCAAGAGTCCGAACCGGATCGAGTTCTTGAAATTCGAGAAAGGCAGCTGCCTACCGGAGTTGGTACAGACCAATGGCCATATCGCTTATACGGTTCCTTGTTTGGAAAAAGAGTTGGAAGGTAAGAAGGTAATCTTCGGCCCGGCTGTTTGCGACGAGCACTTGACGATCGCTTTCATCGAGGAAGAAGGTATCGCTATCGAGATCATGGAACTAAAATAATTCGTAAATCAAAATTCATAAATCTAAAGGAGGATAATACCATGTCAGACATCAAGACAAAATTCATAAATGATCCTGAGAATATTACGGCTGAGTTATTGGAAGGTTATGCGTTAGCGTATCCGAATCAAGTAAAGTTGGCGGCTGAGAATATCGTCGTACGTGCTAACCCGAAAGGCAATGATAAGGTAGCGATCGTTACCTTAGGCGGTTCCGGTCATGAGCCTGCCTTGAGTGGTTTCGTAGGAGAGGGCATGTTGGATTGCTCCGTCGTGGGTGACGTATTCGCCGCTCCGGGTGCCCAACGTTTGTTTCAGGCACTGCAATTGATGGATCGTGAGGCCGGGATCTTGCTGGTCGTATTGAACCATTCCGGCGACGTGATGAGCGCTAATATGGCTTGCCAGTTGGCTGCACGTAAAGGGATCAAGGTGAAGAAATTACTTACGCATGATGATATCAGCGCAGGTATCGGGGCGAATATAGACGATCGTCGTGGCTTGGCTGGTTGTGTTCCTTTGTATAAGATATTAGGTGCCGCCGCCGAGGAAGGGAAGTCTTTAGACGAGTTGATTGAGATAGGTGAACGCTATAATAAGAACGTGGCTACCTTGGCTGTCGCTATGCGTTCTTGTACGCATCCCCAGAACGGAGGTACGATCACGAATCTTCCCGATGGAATCATGGAGATCGGTATGGGCCAGCACGGCGAGGGCGGCGGAGTCCGCGTGCCCATGAAGTCCTCCAAAGAGACCGTTGCCACTGTGGCAGAGGCCCTCTGCAGGAATCTGGAGTTAAAGGCCGGCGACCGGGCCTTTGTGATGATCAATGGCTGCGGAGCCACCACCATGATGGAAATGCTGGTCCTCTTTAAGGATACGGTTGAGTTCTTAAAGGAAAGGGGCGTGGAAGTGGCCGCCAGCATGGTAGGCGAGATCTTAACGGTCCAGGAGGCAGGAGGCTTCCAGATGAACATTGCAAAGTGGGACGACGAATTTATCCGTCTCTGGAACACACCGTGCCACACACCGGCGTACAGCAAGGAGTAAGATTATGGCAGATAATATTGGAAATAAGGCTGCGCACGATTATCATCTTGATATTCCAGCTGCGCAGGAGGGATTTTATGTGAAGGGCAGCGCCCACTGCGACTGGGGCATGAAAAACCGTCTGGGGAAGATGTTTGATCCCAGGTCAGGAAATACGGTGATGCTGGCCTTTGACCACGGCTACATCATGGGTCCCACCGCCGGTTTAGAGCGGATCGACCTGGTGATCCCGCCGCTGATCCCCCATGTAAACGTCCTGATGGGCACCAGGGGAATGATCCGTTCCTGTATCTCCCCGGCGGCTCTTGTGGCAAAATGCGTCCGGGTGACCTACGATTCCACGGTTCTTTATGACGATATGTCCAATGGCGGAGGGATCGCCTGCGACATTGAAAATGCCATCCGC
>ERZ835051.3106-NODE-3106-length-13508-cov-3.981640_pt1 | contig 13508 bp, 7 predicted proteins | sample MGYA00519575_ERZ835051 | MGnify/ENA primary metagenome ERZ835051 (study PRJEB31850, sample SAMEA3708769) | human gut metagenome | biome: human gut; feature: human-associated habitat; material: faeces | place: China | collected 2014 ... | reverse complement strand
TACTTCAAACTCTGTGCCAATCTTTGCATCCGGATCGTTTCGGGTTTATAAACCCTTTTTAGAATCCCTCTGCCGTATTTATGAATTACCAAAATACGTGCCACAATTTCCGGTTTCTCGCCAAACTGTCGTTTCGGCACGCATATCCGGACAAAACGTCCGGTCGGCGGAACGGCATCTCTTTCCCGGCCTCCCGGATAAAAAATGCGGCAGGATCCCATACCCGCCGCATTTTCTGAATAAGACCACCTTGTTTTTACTATCTAAAACTCGGTAGTAGAACGAAAAGGACGCACCGTTTATTGTGCACTCCGTTTCTTTTTTTGTTTACTTGTCCAACGATTTACAGATCGCTTTGTTCAGCGCGCTGATTTTCGCCTCGTCCACCTTGATCAGCTTCCGGTCGTAGGTCATCAGCCCGTTCACCTCGATCTCGACGTCGCTGGTCTGCGTATAGACGCCGGCCGAAAATCCGCGTTTTATCATATCCTTCAGCATACCGGTATATTTGAGGTAGGCGTCGGTCACCTCTTCCGGGCTCTTGAACTGCACGTATCCCCAATTGCGGTCGGGCACCCACAGATGCCCGTCGACGGCATACCCGATACCGCCGTACTCGCCGAGCACCGTCACGCGCTTCGTGTCGTACAGGTACAGCTCGGGCTGCGGATAATTATGCAGGTCGAGGATATCGCCGCAGGAGGTGTAGTGGTTTCCGCCGCTGGCCGAATTCACCGACCGGGTCGGATCGTAGGTTTTGGTCCATTCGGCGATCTCGTGCGTTTTGAACTGTCCCCACGCTTCGTTGAACGGAACCCACACGGCAATACAGGGATTCGAATAGAGGTAGTCCATGATCTCTTTCCACTCCTTGCGGAAGTTGGCTTCCGACTCTGCCGAGCGGTGTTTCTCCGCGCCGTTGAAGTAGTTGTGCATCTGCCACTGGGGACCTTGGTCGCCGTTGGGCATATCCTGCCATACGATCATGCCCAGCTTGTCGCAATGGTAGTACCAGCGCGCCGGTTCGACCTTCACGTGCTTGCGGATCATATTGTAACCCAGCTCCTTGGTCTTTACGACGTCGAACGCCAGCGCTTCGTCCGACGGGGCGGTATAGAGTCCGTCGGGCCACCAGCCCTGATCCAGCGGACCGAACTGGAACAGCGGTTCGTTGTTCAGCTCCAGACGTACGATGTCGTTTTCGTCGCGGCCGATCGAGAATTTGCGCATCGCCGTGTAGCTCTGCACCTCGTCCACCTTCCTGCCGTTGCGCACCAGCGCCACTTCCATATCGTAGAGGAACGGCGATGCGGGACTCCACAACTTAGGCTCCGCCACGTTCAGCTCCACGGGCGCACCGCTGAGCGCACGGCCCTCGGCTACCTTCGTGCCGTTGTCGTAAAGACGCACTTCGATCACGTCGCCCGGCTGCGCGCCGCAGGCGGCCGTCTCCACGCGAAACAGTTTGCGGTCGAGGTCGGGCGTGGTTCGGATGTTCCTGATGTACTGCTGCGGCACGGCTTCGAGCCATACCGTCTGCCAGATGCCGCTCACGGGGGTGTACCAGATGCCTTCGGGACGGTTTACCTGCTTGCCGCGGGGCTGGCAGCCCGCGTCGGTGGGGTCCCATACGCGTACCTTCAGCTCGTTGTCGCCCTTCTTGAGCGCCGCCGTGATGTCGAATTCGAACGGCGTGAAGCCGCCGGTGTGCGTTCCCACGCAGACGCCGTTCACCCAAACGTCGGCTTTCCAGTCCACTGCGCCGAAGTGCAGCAGCACGCGTTTGCCGTTCCATTTCGGGGAGATCGTGAAGGTGCGGTTGTACCAGAGTTCGTTCCGGTCGCCCAGACGCTTGCCGACCCCTGAGAGGCTCGACTCCACGGCGAACGGCACCAGAATCTGCCCGTCGTATTTTTCGGGCGTCTCTCCCATCGGGAGAATCGCGTAATTCCAGAGCCCGTTGAGGTTCTGCCAGCCGTCCTGCACCTGCGTGCGCGTCATCTGCGGACGCGGGTATTCGGGCAGTACGTTCTGCGGGTCGAGTTTTTCGCCCCACTCGGTGCCGATGCGGTCGCCTGCGGGCTGCCACTGGGCCGCGCCTGCCAGAGTTGTCAGCAGGGCCGCGGCGGTCAGGAGAATGTTTTTCTTCATGTTTCGGTTATTATCAGGTTAATATATCGTTTCAAACAGTACAAATTTAAGTCATCTTGCCGGGAAAACAGTCCGCATCCATGCACAAAAAGTATGTTTGACACGCCCTGACGCCTGCGAAAACGTATTTTTCCGTACTTTCAGCCCCCGCGGCCGGATGTGCCGGCCGGAGATGCGGCATTTTTGGACAAACGATAAAAAGCCCTATCTTTGTAAACGTCTAACCGGAACCGAAGTGGAAGATTCGACATTGATAGCAAGGGTGAAAGCCGGCGACCGCGGCGCTTTCAACGAACTTTACGGCATCTACTGGGCGTCGCTCGTCAATTATGCCGGCCTGTTCGTCGGGGACGACGGGGCGGAGGATGTCGTGCAGGACGTCTTCGTGCGCGTGTGGCTCCGCCGCGACAACCTTCGCGACGACGGCACGCTGCAGGGCTACCTGCTCCGCTCGGTCTACCACGCTTCGCTCAACGCCCTCAAGAAGGGCGCCAACGCCACGGCCTACCGTTCGTGGGTGACGCAGCAGATCGAACAGAGCTGTTACGCCCATTACGATCCCGACGACAGCGAGGTGATCCGCAAACTCTACTCGCAGGAGATCGCCGGCCAAATCGATGCGGCGGTCGAGTCGTTGTCGCCCAAGTGCCGCGAGGTGTTCCGCATGAGCCATATCGAAGGACTTTCGAACCGTGAGATCAGCGAACGGCTGGGCATTACGCTTTCGACCGTCGAAAACCATATCTACAATGCCCTGAAGCAGCTCCGACAAAAATTAAGTCACTATAAGATGCTGATTCTCTTGACAATGTATATTCTTGGCAGATAATTTTTCATTTTTGCATAGGTGATTTGCCCCGGCGAGGTGTATTTAGGGTAGAAACCCAATATTCCGAACCGTGAAACAAGACGACACGACCGCCCGTTTCGACGAGCAACTGCTCACCGCCTACTTCTCCGGCACTGCGACTGCTGAGGAGGAGCAGGCGTTGCTGGCGTGGATTCGCAGCAGCGACGACAACCGCCGTACCTTTGCCGAGCTGCGCGCCGTCTGGCAGCGCGGCCGCATGCAGCGTCCCGATACGCAGCTGCAGGCCCGTTTCGTGCGTTCGCTCAACAGCCTCAACCGGCGGATCGACGCTCTCGGCGCCGACGCTCCGCTCCGCAGGAGCCGTCGTATTCCGCTGCGCCGCTTTGCAGCGGCGGCAATCGTCGCCGTGGCGCTCGCCGCGGCTTTCATGACCTACCGGGTCGCCACCGCACCTTTCGTCCATCGTTTCCACAACGCCGATACCGTGGCCATGCACGTGGCCATGCCCGACGGCACCGACGTCTGGCTCAGCCCCGGTACGACGCTCTCCTACGACGATACGTTCCGCATCGACGGCCGCAATGTCGAACTCGACGGCGAGGCCTATTTCGACGTCACGCACGATGCCGGACAACCCTTCGTCGTCACCGCGCCCGCATTCCGGGTCCACGTGCTCGGCACGGTCTTCAACGTCCGCTCCTTCAGCGGCGAACCGGTCGCCGAAGCCACGCTGGCCGAAGGCTCCGTGGCCCTGCAGCACGCCGGCGGCCGCAACCTGATCTGCCTGCATCCCGGCCAGCAGGCCGTCTATGACGCCGAGGCCGAGCTGCTCGAAGTCAACGAAGTGCCCGTGGGCGACCTGCTGCTGATCCGTTACGGGGTCGTCACCCTCGACAATGCCACGCTGCCCGAAATCGTCGCGCGCATCGAACGGACCTACGGCGTAAGCCTGCGCATCGGGGCGCAGCAGATACCCGGCGAACGCTACAATTTCAGTTTCCAGAAGGACGCTTCGGTCGAAGACGTCGTGGAGCTGCTGCAGTTCGTGTCGGGCTGTCGTTTCGAAATAATTCAGCTGAATCGATAAATAGTAACCCAACCCCAAATCCGCTCAGCCTATGGAACAAGAGTCTTTTGCTATCCTTTAGTCCGAACCCGCCGTTCGGACCGGCCTTAAAACAAACTTCTTCCTTTATTCTAATCTGAAACATAATGAAAAAATCGATTACTTCACTCCTGAAAGGGTGGTGTGCGGCTCTGTTATGCGCCGGCCTGACGCTCCCGTCGTTCGCGGCGGCCGATGCCGACGCCGCTTTCGCCGCGCAGCGCCACGATCTGAAACTGTCGCTGCGCAACGCTCCCCTGCGCGAGGTGGTGACGGCTTTCACCCAACAGACGGGCGTGGTCTTTTCCTATGAAACTTCGCTCGGCGAACGGACCCTGCCCCATGTGGACGTCGCGCTGAACGGCTCGACGCTCGACGAGATGCTGGCTTCGGTATTCGCCGGCACCGGCATTTCCTATAAGATCAAGGACAAGGTGGTTGCTCTGTCCGCGCCTCCGCAGTCCGATGCGCCGGCTGCGCGCAGCGCCGCGCAGCAGCGGAAGCAGACCGTCGCCGGCCGTGTGACCGACGAGCAGGGCGAACCGCTGGCCGGCGTGAGCGTGCTGGTGAAAAACACCCTTACGGGCACCTCCACCGATGCCGATGGCCGCTACTCGCTCTCCGTTTCCGGAAGCAGCGCCGTGCTGGTCTTCATGTACTTGGGATTCCAGACCCTCGAAGAGGAGGTCGGCGCCCGGAGTACGCTCGACGTGACGCTGCGCGAGAACAAGCAGATCCTCGAAGAGGTCGTCGTCGTGGGTTACGGTTCGGTCAAGCGCCGCGACCTGATCGGCGCCGTGGATCAGGTGGACAGCAGGCAGTTCGCCGAACGCTCCAATCCGAGCGTCTCGCGTTCGCTGCAGGGCGCCATCCCCAACCTCAATATCTCGATGCGCGACGGCAAGCCTTCGCGCGCGGCGACCATCGACATTCGCGGTACCGGCTCGATCGGTTCGGGCGGCGGAGCGCTGGTGCTGATCGACGGTGTCGAGGGCGACCTCGAAACGGTCAATCCGCAGGACATCGCCAGCGTATCGGTGCTCAAGGACGCATCGTCGGCCGCCATTTACGGCGCCCGCGGCGCTTTCGGCGTGATTCTCGTGACTACCAAGTCGGCTTCCGAAGGCGAGGTGAACGTCACCTACAGCGGCAGCTTCTCGATCCACTCGCGCACCGTCAAGCCCAACCTCGTGACCGACGGTTACGAGTGGACGACGGGTTATATCAACGCATGGAACGGCTACTACAACGGTTCGAAGGAGCTTAATTCGACGATCAACAACATCGTGCCCTATTCCGATTCGTGGTACAGGGAACTCGCCCGCCGCAGTACGGATTCCTCGCTCGAACGCGTGCGCATCAACGACAACGGCAAATACGAATATTTCGGCAATACCGACTGGACCAAAGCCTTCTACAAGGACGTGAACTATTCGCACGAGCACAACCTGAGCATTTCGGGCGGCGGCAAAAACGCCGATTATTACGTTTCGGGCCGCTTTTACGATCAGGACGGCATCTACCGCGTCGGCGACGAACGCTACAAGCAGTATAACGTGCGGGCCAAAGGCAGCGTGCGCATCCGCCCGTGGCTGCGTCTGAACAACAACATGGACTTCACGGTCGTGGACTACCACCAGCCGATGCTCTACTACAGCAACCAGCTCGTGCCGCGCATGGTCGAACACTCCGGCCAGCCCGTCAGCCTGATTACCAATCCCGACGGCACGTGGACCTATGCCGCCGTGCTGAACGGTTACGCCGGGTTCGCCGAAGGGACGAGCTACCAGCAGGAGGATAAATTCACGCTCAAGGACAAGCTCGGCGTCGAGATCGACCTCGTGAAAGACGTGCTCAAGGTCTCCGGCGACCTGTCTTACCTCTTTTCGCGCAACACGCGCGAACGCGTGACCAACATGTACACCGGCTATACCGGACCCGAATCGACCATCACGGTCAATGAAAGTCAGGGCAGCACGCTCCAGAACGTCCGTTACGACATGAACTATGTTTCGAGCAACATCTATGCGGAATACACCCCCAAACTGGGCGACGACCACTCGCTCAAACTTTTGGGCGGCTGGAATCTCGAAAAGAAGAAATACCGCACCCTGACCGTCAAGCGCGAGGGGCTGACCGTTCCTTCGAAGCCCAGCTTCGGGCTGATGGACGGCGTGACGAGCGACCCCACGGTCGGCGGTTACGACTGGAGCTACGTCGGAGCCTTCTTCCGCGCCAATTACGGCTACAAGGGACGCTACCTCGCCGAGTTCAGCTGCCGCTACGACGGCTCGTCGAAATTCCCCCAGAATTCGAAGTGGGGTTTCTTTCCCTCGGCTTCGGTGGGCTGGAGGCTCTCCGAAGAGAAGTTCATGGGGTGGTCCGAGGGCTGGCTCGACAACTTCAAGATCCGCCTTTCCGCCGGCTCGATGGGCAACGGCAACATCAACCCCTACAAGTATATCGACTACATGACCCTCAAGTCCTCGACCGTGGTCATCGGCAATGCGCTGGGAACCTACACCGTCGCTCCGGGCGCCATTCCGCTCTCGCTCACGTGGGAGACCTCGACCACGTACGACGTCGGTGCCGATCTGGACCTCTTCAAGAACCGCCTGACGATGGGCTTCGACTGGTACCGCCGCTATACGACCGATATGTACACCGTCGGCGTGAGCCTGCCCGCCGTGTACGGCACGGCGGCCCCCAAGGGCAACAACGCCTCGCTGAAGACCAACGGCTGGGAGCTCTCCGTAGGCTGGCGCGACAGCTTCAGATTGGCCGGCAAGGAGTTCCGCTACGGCATCAAGGCGATGGTCTGGGATTCGCGTACGTGGGTGACCAAATACATCAACCCCACGGGCAACCTCGACGACTATTACGAAGGCATGGAGCTGGGCGAAATCTGGGGTTACCGCGTCGAGGGCCTTTTCCGCGATCAGGACGACATCGACTCCCACGCCACGCAGTCCTTCCTGCAATCCTCCGACAAGGTGACGCGCCCCGGTCAGGTCAAGTTCGCCGACCTGAACGAGGACGGCAAGATCGATCAGGGCGCCAAGACGCTCTCCGACCACGGCGACCTGACCGTCATCGGCAACACCTCGGCCCGCTACCATTACGGCATCAACGTCAATCTGAACTGGAACGGCATCGGCATTTCGACCTTCTGGCAGGGCGTCGCCAAGAAGAACTGGTATCCACGCTACGATTCGGGTTACTTCTGGGGGCAGTACAACCGTCCGTTCGGCTACATGCTCAAGGCCCATACGGGCAGCAACGTCTACAGTGAGGAGCTGGACAACTGGGACACGGCCTACTGGCCCCGCTATTCGGCTTACCAGACCAACGAAAGCTCGGTGAACCGCGTGCTGACCACGCCCAACGACCGCTACATGCAGGACGTGTCGTACATCCGCCTGAAAAACCTGACCGTCGATTACACCTTCCCGGCCCATATCTGCCGCAAGATGCGGATCAAGGGGCTGAAGGTCTATGTTTCGGGCGAGAACCTCTGGACCTCCTCGCCGATGTTCAAATACTGCGACAACTACGACCCCGAAGTCATCAACGCGGGCGACTCCGACTTCCGTACGGCCGAGGGCGACGGTTACAGCTATCCGATGCTGCGCACCGTGACGCTGGGTCTCAACCTCACGTTCTAATTCTCAAACCATGCAAACGATGAAAAAGCTGTTTCTGATTCTGTCGGTCGCCGCGGGGCTTGTCTCCTGCGAGGATTTCCTGACCGCCGGAGACCCCAATAAGATCGACGCTCCCTCCTATTTCCGCAACGAGAGCGATCTGGAGGCCTATGCCAACGGATTTCTGCAAACCATGATCCCGACCGCCATTTCCGTGGCCACGGGCGACGCCCGCGCCGACTACATGGCTTGGCGCGGCGAGTGGCAGTACCTCACCGACAACTTCGACGCCGACGACCAGTCGGGCTGGTCCACGGGCAGCTGGGAGGACCTGCGCAACATCAACTACTTCCTCGGCAACTTCCGCCGGGCTGCGGCCGGCGAGGCGATTCTCGACCATTACGAAGGCGTCGCACGCTTTTGGCGCGCCTATTTCTACATGAACAAGGTCAAGACCTTCGGGGCCGTGCCGTGGTATGACAGGGAGATCTACGCCAACGACCGCGAGGCGCTCTACAAGCCGCGCGATTCGCGGGAATACGTCATGCGCAAGGTGCTCGAAGACCTCGATTTCGCCTCGACGCACTGCATCACCAACGCCAAGCTCGAAGTCAATTCGGTGCGCATCACCCGCAACGTGGCGCTGGCCTTCAAGGCCCGCTGCTGTCTCTACGAAGGCACTTTCCGCAAATACCACGCGAACGATCCCTCGACCGGCAAGCCGTGGACGGCCGACGAGTCGGAGATGTACCTCCGGGCCTGCGCCGACGCCTGCGAAACGCTGATGGGCGAGGGCAAATATGCGCTGGTTTCCGATCCGGCCAAGGTCGCCACGCAATACCGGAGTCTGTTCACCAGCGAGAGCGTCGCCTCCGGCGAGGTCATCTGGGCGCGCGCCTACGACGCTTCGCTCAACGCCACGCATATCCTCAATACCTATTTCGTGAATATGCAGTACGGCAGTTACTCGCTCACGCGCCAGTTCGTCAATACCTACCTCAACCGGGACGGCAGCCGTTTCACCGACAAGGCGGGGTATGAGAAAACCCTCTTTGCCGACGAGTTCGAAAACCGCGACTACCGCCTGATGCAGAGCATCCGCTATCCGGGCTATACGCGCAGGAACAACAACGTCAATACGCCCTACGCCCCCGATTTCGGCTACTGCGTGACGGGCTACCAGCCCATCAAGTGGGTCATCGACGACACCTCGATGGACAGCAATACGGCTCCCTGCGCCACCAGCATCCCGATCCTGCGCTATGCCGAGGTGCTGCTCAACTACGCCGAGGCCAAGGCCGAACTGGGCGAATTCAGCGAGACGGTCTGGAACGCCACGATCAAACTCCTGCGCGAACGCGCCGGGGTGGACGGCGCGATGCCTTCGGCCTACGATCCCTACATGGCCGAATACTTTCTCAACACCACGACCGACATGGCCATCTTGGAGATCCGCCGCGAACGCGGCATCGAGCTGCTGCTCGAAAACTGCCGTTGGGACGACGACATGCGCTGGGGTATGGGGCGGCTGCTGGAACGCCCGTGGTATGGCGTCTATGTGGGCGAGCTGGGCAAGGTCTACGACATGGACGGCGACGGTTCGGGCGACGTCTGCTTCGTGCGCGAAAATCCCCCGGTGACGGAGCCGGGCGTGACCTACCGGGTGCTGGGCGGCGACTATGCGCTTACCGACGGCGACAGCGGCTATATCGAGTGCTACATCCGCATGAACCGCAAGTGGGACGACAAGAAGTACGTGCGGCCGATCCCGACCACGGCCCTCAACGACAATCCCGCGCTGGGCCAGAATCCGGGCTGGAAGAAATAAACGATTGCGAACCTGAAAAATGAAAATCATGAAACGAATATATCAGTTTTTGCTGCTGGCCGCCGGGTGCGCGGCGCTGACGACGGCGTGCAGCGACGACGATGACAGCTATCTGGTCCGCGAGACGGATTCGATCCGCTTCGCCAGCTGTCTGGCCTCGTCCAAGCAGATCACGCTCCGCTGCAACGGCAGCTGGCGAACCGTGATTCCCGAAGACGCCGGATGGCTTTCGACCTCTCCCTCCGAAGGCGTCGGCAGCGGCGCGTTCGAGTGGATCGCCGTTTCGGCCACGCACAACCGTTCCGCCGAGCGCACCGCGACCATCTACCTCGAAAGCGGCGGCAGGCAATATCCGATCACGGTCACGCAGGCCGACGGCGCCGTCGTTTACGGCGCGCCCTATGTCGAAGGCAACCTCATCGAGCAGGAGCCGTCCAAAGCGCGCCTCTGCTTCACCTACGCCAATGCCTATGGCGACGAAACGATCGACGTGAGCTGCGCCCTGGGCGGCGATTCGCAGGGCCTTTCGGTGGCCGGCGCTTCGGTGTCGCTCGTCAACGGCGGCGCTACGGTGGCGCTCGACATTGCGGGAACGCCGACCGTGCCGGGCTATGCGGCCTTCGCCGTGTCGGTGGACGGCGTGCAGATCGGTACGGCCCGCGCCAAGGTGTACGCCATGAGCGAAATGCCGATCGAGGGGCTTCCCGTGACGTGGGAGTTCTGTCCCGTCAAGGGCAGTACCGAGGACGTCAATGCCCTGAAAGCCCGGCAGCCCGACTGGGTAACCGCGTCGCACAGTCTGGTTTCGGAGGACGGCCGCGCCTACATCACGGTCGTCGAAGCCGATGCCAAGACGGCTTCGGCGGTCAACAGCTGGGGCTACAACGACGGGCACGCCTATCTCAAGGGGCTCTATACCGGCGATTACTGGCTGCAGAAGATTCCGGTGAAATACCTTGTCTCCGGCACGAAGATCAACTGTACGGGCAGCATCGGCGGTTCGGGTTCTTCGGCGGGGTTCTTCCTGATCGAGTATTCGGCCGACGGGCAGACTTGGCGGCAGGCCGGCGGCGCGAAGAGCGGAACCTTCAACAATACCGAGGTGACCTACCATGTCCGCGCCTACGACAGTCCGCTTTTCGAAGGCGAGAATACGGGTTATTTCTCGTACGATTTCCCCGTCGATCTTACGATCAATTCGGGTACGCTCTGGATACGCTACCGGGTTTCGGCCAACGTGCGCATCACGGCGAACAATACGATCACTACGGGCGGAGGCGGTTCGACGCGCCTGAAGGGCACCTTCTCGGTGTCGGTCGTCGATGAGAACATGAATTGATGAAAACAACGAACAGTATGAAAAAATACCTCACTCTGCTGTTGCTGGCCGTCGTTTCGGCCGCAGCGGGCGCCGGATGCTCCTCGGACGACAGGCCGGTGCAGATCACGTCGCTCAAACTCAACGAGAAGGATCTGGAACTTACCGTCGGGCAGTCGTTCCAACTGGTCGCCGCGACCCGTCCCGCCGACGCCGGAGTCACGCTCAAGTGGAGCTCTTCCGACCAGACGGTCGCCACGGTCGATCAAACCGGACTGGTGACGCTCCGCGCCTTCGGCACGGCCGTCATTACGGCCCGCTACCGCAGCTACTCGGCCCGCTGTACGGTCGCCACGTTGCAGGAGCCGCCGCTCGACCCTTCGGCTGCGCTCGCGGCCCCGCTCTCCGACGGGATTATCTACAGCAAGAACGTACTGCTGTACGCTCCTCGGCGCATCATGCAGGGCTTCGACCTGACCGAAAGCGGCAGCATCTATTATTCGCAGGTCGGCTCCGACGGCGCGACGCTCAACATCTGCCGCGCCGCGGGTCCGGGGCTGAACGCGCAGACCGACTACATGATCCTCAAATACTTCGGCCACGGCACGCAGATCGTCGCCGAGGAGGCTTCCGACGGCAAGACCTACATCTGGCTCAACAGCAACGCCTCGGTGGACAAAAGCGGCGAATACGGCGACAACTGGTCCGTGTCGCGGGTCGAATTCGTTCCGGGCGCGACCTCCGACGCCGGCTATGCGGGAGAGACCTTTTTCCTCAACAAGGACGGACAGTACGACCAGCAGGTCTCGATCGACTTCGGGGCGCGCCGCCTGCTCATCGGTTCGCGCAGGTCGGGCGTGCGCTACTTCTGGATTTTCGACCTCGACGAAGCGTTGGCCCTGCCGCTCAAGAAGATGACGGCGACGGTGACGGTCGGTTCGGCGGGCAGCGAACCCGTGACCCGCGAGATCGAGGCCCGCGACCTGAACGACTGCCGCGTGCTGGGCGGTTTCTCGGTGCCTGCCGGTTCGGACAAGGAGAACGACGTCTACTCCTATTCGCATCAGGGACACGAAGTGGCGGGCAACTACGTCTACTTCTACGAAGGCAACGCCGTCGAGACGGGCGCCGATTCGTTCGAATCGAAAGCCTATGTCACGGTCTTCAACTACAGCGGCAAGATCGTCGTGCCGCGTACCGAAGTGGCGGCCGTCGCCGACAAGGCGGGACTTGCCGCCGCGGGACTTACGACCACGGGCTATGCCGAGGGCGAGAGCCTGAAGGTGCGTGACGGCAAACTCTATCTGGGCGTGGCGTGCCGCGACGGATCGTCGAGCAACCGCCGGGCCAATATTCTTGTCTACGACTGCGTGCAGGGCGAATGACGCTCTGCGCCGTAAAACGACGAAGCCGGGGTTCGATCCCCGGCTTCGCTGTTTTCTATGGGCGAGTGTGGTTTTTTCCGTGCGAACGGCGGTTCAGTTTGCGCCTGCGTATGCGGTTTATCCTGTCCGGGAGGGCTGCACCCGCCTTTTCCTGTGCGCCGGATTTTCCCGGTGCGGCTGCTTCCGGCTGCTCTTTCCCGGCTGTATCTGCCTTTGCCGGGGCTTCCGGCTGCGGTGCGGCTTCCTGTCCCTCTCTGGTGGGCTGCTCCTGTCCGGCGGTCTGCTCCTTGTCCTGTGCCTTTTGCAGCTCCGCTAAGTTCTCGTCTATGGAATTGATAATCTCGGCGGCTGCGCTGCGTATCGTTTCAAGGGAGCTTTTCAGCTCGGACAGCTCCCGCCCGCTGCTCCACCCGGCAACATAGCCGAAAGAGTAGTCCGACGTATCAAGCCCGTAATGTTGGCAGACAGTATAGGCGACGCTTTCCGCTTCGACTTCGCGGGTGCGGCGGTCAACGTGGGGCTGCTGCTCGTCCTTTGGCGCGTTGAGGTCAATGTCGTGCAGCTTCGCATGGGCGATTTCGTGAATGGCGGTCTTTAAGGTCTGCAATTCGCTCATGCCCTCGTTGATAGCAATGCGCTTGTCCTCCAAGTGGTAGTAGCCATGAGAGCCGCCCTCGATATTCTCAAAGGCGATAGGAACGGGGGAAGTCTTTTCAAGGGCTGCGAAAAAATCCTTGTAGCGGTCAACGTCGCCTGTCAGCTCGTCAACCGCAATGTCCGGCAGCTCCTTTCCCTCGGTCTGGGAAACGTCAAAGACGGATACCACCTTGTAGGCGGGTATGGTGACTTCCTTTTCCTCGGTGACGGGCTTCCCGTCCTTGCCGATTATGGGCTTCTGCGTGTGCGGGTCGATTTTCTGCATTTCCTGTTTGATTTTATAGGGCGACGGGGCAATGATTTTAATTCCCTTTTGCCCTTTCATCACGTTTCGCTCAAAGTTGTTCTTCCAAGCGGAAAAGCCCGCCACAAGGGAAGCGTCCGGCTTCTGCATGGCGATAAGGACGGTGTTTCGGAAGCTGTAATTATGGAATTTTGACATGACTTTCAGATATTCCCGGTAACGCTCGCTGTCAAAGAGTTCCGCAATACCCTGTTCCAGACGGTCGGTAATCTCTTTTAATTTCTCGGCGGGCTTCTCGCTCGTCAGCACGATAGGGATAACCGGGCGCGGCTCCTGTGGCTGCTCTGCGGTCTGCGCCGTTCTCT
>ERZ835051.3105-NODE-3105-length-13518-cov-3.849068_pt1 | contig 13518 bp, 7 predicted proteins | sample MGYA00519575_ERZ835051 | MGnify/ENA primary metagenome ERZ835051 (study PRJEB31850, sample SAMEA3708769) | human gut metagenome | biome: human gut; feature: human-associated habitat; material: faeces | place: China | collected 2014 ... | reverse complement strand
ATAAAAAACTATGCAATTGCATGTTCTTCATTTCCAACTTTGCATCTTGAATTTCGTTTTTTCGGCTTAGAGTGTCTATTTCGAAACGTAAATTTTTATTTTCCTCCTCTTTCTCAAAATAGGCATTCTCGCTTGTTCTTATATGTTCAACATATTCAATAAATTCAGAAGTTGGCATAGATACAAGTCTGTTAGCTTCCGTATCATCGATACATCCTTCAGACATTCTAATACACAGTTTTGCTATTGCTTCCTGTGTGACAAGACCGTTTATTTGCAATTTTGCTATTCTATTTTGAATTTCGTCAACAATTTTTGCTGTCGGTCCTTTTTCAGATCTGTAGCGTAATATATTTGCAGACAAGCTGGACATTGCCAGCATAGAAGTGGCATTTTTCAAATCTAACGAAGGATTAGCATACCATAGTAGTAAAAGCAAATCTGCAGCATTTATACTTTTCCTTTGCCATACAGGGATCTCCAGCTCATGTTTGTTAAATGAAATTGAGTTAGTAAGAAACCAGCAATTTACATCTGAGAATTCCGCTATTTTTTTTGAGGATCTTTTGTGTTCTACATATGTTTGTGCAATAACATCATTTAGCGCACTTTCTGCATTTCGTCTGATGTTCTTCAATACGCGGTATTCATCTGATTTCGATGCTTTGTCAATTAAAGATCTGATCGCTGTATCATAAATAACATTGATCCCTTTTTTAGCCAAGTCATTCATTATACCATCCTTGTACAACTGAAGGTCTGAACTGCTGTCTAGACCTCTGCGTACACAAGCTGCATGTATATCTGATTCATCCCATGCAGCTCTCGAATCTTTATCTTCAAAATTTATTATTCTGTTAGTGAGAAGAATTCTTATCTGCTCAATAGTTCTTTGTAGAATACTAAATCTAAATCCAAGATTTCTTGCTGTTTCAAATAACTGAAAACAGGTCTCATAAGATTCTTCTGTATTCAAATTACATAAACTGATATAGAAATTGGTATCAAGTAACAATTCTGTATCCATTACTTTTTCCGTAATAGTAAAGGACAGATAGGAGGTGATTATCCCCCCAAGATAGATATTGCAAATGATTTTGTAATATTTGTCTTTTGATCTAATTTTCTCAGCAACATACTTTGAAACGTAATATTTTTGATCGGTAATTTGAGTAGGATTACCTTCAAAGATTCTATTCTTTTGATCTTGAATGAATATTACTAATTCTTGGAAATCGAAATCAACATTTTCTCTATCACAATAAATCTTATAATTCTTTTTTAACAGAGAAATCCTCTCCTTTTCTTTTGAGTATTGTTCATTAACTTTAGTTGCATAACCAGCTTTTATAATAAAAGACTTATCAGAATTAATAACAAATCTATTCTTATCCGTATCGATAAGAGAAAGTATAGAATTAAGTGCAACTGGAGGTATTTCTAGTTCAAAACGTGCTTTAATAGCATCTCTAATTTCTAGAGTACTTTTACCCATAATTACTCCGTTGGTTGCCTTCTGAGACAACATCCAATTCAAAGTTTCTTGTACAATTGGTATAAACAATTGCAAAATACTTTTCCCTTTGTTGACTTTTTGTGAGTCTTGAATGAATGACAATAACGAATAAGTTGCTAACAAATTTTCTGAAACCATATTGTTGCATTTTTAAAATGACACATTGTGTATTATTATCTTCTTTTGGCCTGTAGCTTCTTTTTATATCCTTCTTATTTGTAGTAAACATTCAATTCGTATTAAACCTAAAAGTACAGATTCTCATTTTCTGGCACCTTGTTCTCCAGGAACATAACATAGTAGATCGGGAGATAAAGGATATTTCCTTTCGTTTTTATTTCCCTTTCGTTTGAAAGGACAATAGATGAAACAATATGGTAATCCGGAATTGACATCAGGTTATCCAATGCACTATGAACCGTATAATCCTTTCCGGATTTAACCTCGATTGGCAGCACACTCATGGTGCCACTGTCATCAACAAGGAAGTCTACCTCTCCTTTCTGCTTATTGTCGTAGTAGAACAATTTTTCGTAATGTGCTTTCAGTTCCTGGGCAACGGCACTTTCATAGACAGAGCCAAGGTTAATGCTGGCAATGTCGTTCAGTATTGGCTGGATATTGTAATGATACAACTGGGAAGTAAGCATACCTACATCGTTCATGTACAGTTTCAACAAATTTTTCTGCTGGGATTCTGCCAAGGGATATTTCGGATTGCTGATTGCATGGGATGCTATCGTAATACCGGAATTGATCAGGTACTCAAACTCCTCCACGTAATTGCTGAATCTGTCTCCTTTACAGTCCAATATATCTTTTGCCACAATTCGCTTCTTCTTGTTCTCCATCTGAGAGGGAATCATATCATAGATACGGCGGATATACAGTTTCTTGGCAGCGTCCTCTTCGTAACGTGAAGCATCGACACCATACAATTCTCTGATAGCCTCCTGAACCTCTCTTACTTTAACGATATTATGACTGTTCAAATATTCATTGACCGCATCCGGCATACCTCCCACGAGCAGGTATCTTTTGAAAAGACTTAGCACCTTATCATGAACCTCCGGAGCCAAAGACTGTTTTTGCTCAAAAGATTTTCTTAGATGCTTAATTGCATCCTCGCCGAAATCATTTGCAATCAGGAATTCTTCAAAGTCCAGCTGATACATTTTCTTGGGGATAATACTTCCGACTGGAACCGAAACAGTCTTTTTCAATGCAATTCCCAACAGGCTTCCGCTGCAGATAAACCGATACCGATGCTCTTGTCTTAGGAACTTGAGCATCGTCAGAAATTGCGGATAATGCTGAATCTCATCAATGAATACCAATGTATTTTCATATCTGTCCAGCTTGGATCCTGCGACCATACTTAAGTTCAGGTAAAACTCTTCCGTGGTACGGACATTTTTGAATATCTTGTCTCCTGCATCGTCTTCCACGAAATTTATCTCCACATAGTTGTCATAGAGTTCCGTCCCTACATCTCTTATGATGTAAGACTTGCCTATCTGCCTCGCTCCTTCAATAAGGAGAATCTTGTCCTCATTAGACCTGAGGTGGTCATCTATATATGATCGGATCTTTCTGTACAGCATTACTTCTACACTTTTCTAAAAGATTTGATTATGCAAATATACACTTTTCTATTGAAACGCATCTTTCAATTCTACACTTTTTCTACATCCTTTCAATTTTCAACGGTACAACTTATGTCGAAAGTGACTTTACTTTATCCCCGTATTCATATATACGCCAATTAAAGTAAAGTCAAAATAAGGGAAGAAAAGAGATGACTTCGCCAAACAGACCAGCCGATTTGCCGAAGTCTACCAATGATACAGCCTGTTTTTCTTTTGGCTGCAAAATCTTCGTGAGTGCATCTTGTTTTTAGTTGACATCAGTTGGTGAAAATCCCACTTATTTTCGTACCTTCGCAACGGATAGGAAACAGGTGGACTTCGGACGGGAAAATGGAGTTTTCTCGTTGGTTCTGATTCAAGTGAAAAGTGCGGCAAAACGGACGGTTTTTGGCCTGAAAAACAAGCGGAAAAAGGCTTTTCTACCGTTTAAAACGCAACTCTTTCACATTCAGGTTGTTCGGTATGCTGCGTCGGCAAATAAAGCGAAATAAAAATTCATTGGAATTTTTGACAATGATATTACAGACAATAAGGATCTTAGCAACTGCTCAAAAAAGATAATAATAAAAAATTAAGCATGCAAACTATAAAGATGCGGCTGCATCGAATAACTTCTACGTTTTCTGTTACCTTAAGCAACTATATACAATCCGAAAGAGCAAAATTGTTATCAATCAAAAAAATATCAGGAGACGGTAAAGTTGACCGTTGCAGAAAAACATGAACATTATATAGGTCTGTCCATAGACAAAGTAACAGATGATATTAAGAATAAGTTAAAAAATATGATAGCAGCAAATTGTAAACCATTAAAAATGAAAGCCTTGATAACTTTTGAGTATATTTTGATTTAAGTTGAAATAATGATGGGCAAAACTATTCCCACCTATTTGATTGACAGTGATCTGGAGGGAACACAGTATGCATTCATTAGCAACCAGATTTCCAAATGTTTTAATTCCGCATTCGGAACACAGCAAAAGCATTGCAACAAAAAGGCAAGACTATTTTCGCAGAGGCAAAGCAATCTGTCGAAAACATGATAATTGGATAATTGAAAATGAATTTCAGACGAACAGAAAATATATTGTCTTTTTGTTTGGATAAAATTCAAGGATAACCAAGAACATCGCTAATCCACAAAGAGCTACAATATATAGATGCCCCATATATCTGTCATTTGATGAAGATTCACGGGGCATCTGTAGCATCCGAATATCCGATCAAAATTGCTCATAAAACACTACTATACTAATAGAATAATACAGAATACTAAACATTCTATTATTCGGGTTCTGTTTCCGAACTTGCTCTAAATTCAAAAGCCAATTCTGAATACGGGATATTGCACTCCGAGAACATGCCATGGATAACCCAAATCTTTGAAGATGTGTTGTTATCGGTCCAAACATATAAGCCGTCCGAAAACTCCATCCGCCCTGATCCCGGTGCATTTGAGAAACCATTTTTTTCATTAGCACAGAGCCATTCCAAGGTAGATCTTTTTTCTAACAACACGTGACCACACAACTGTATAAGCATTTCTTTCCAAGTGGCTACATTGTATTTTACGCCTCGATATATATATGCCTGCAATTTTTTACCCGTAAACTCAAAATCTTCATCATCTAATGATACAGACTCAGCCTCTGCATAAACAGGGCAAAATGGTGTTGTCGGCATCGGCCATAATTGCAGAAATACGTTTAACAATTCTGATTGACGCTGCTTCATTTCATCTTCAGTCCATTTCGTGCAAGATTTGACAAAGTTGTTCAAACGGAAAGCACTATCATTGAACCCCTTCTCCATATCTCTTTTTTCTGTAAACATCAAATTGCTATACTGCGAATTATAACCTGTTAACGTCAAATTAGCCATAGTATGCAGATACTGTTGGTGAATACGTTCCCAATCCGGTCCTAATGCCTGTTTCCATTTTTCAGACAAAGTTTGAGGCATTATATGCTCAATCGTAATCTCTTTCTCGGACAGCGATTTGACAACATCATGTCTTTCCTTACTATCCCTATTTTCCAAACGCTCTAGAATAAACATTCGAGCATTGACAGGCATTTTATATACTTGACGCGTACAAAAATCTTCTTTGACTTCATCGTCGGTTGGAAATACCGAAGACCGTCCCTTTTTCAATAGTTGATACGTCAAGACTTCAATATATGAAGGCTTTGCTCCTTCTTGTGCTTTTGTAATAATATTTAGTGCTTCTTTATGCAATGTGGCGAATACCTTGTTTAAGGCATTTGATGGTAAATTACATATTATTCTTCTTGCCCAATAAGACTCTATAATGTCAAGCACCTTAAGTTGTTCATCAATCCCCATTCCCGAAGAGTTGGCATAATCAAAGAATGCCATATAAAACGGATATGCTACGGTTGAGTCCAACGTACGAACCTGATTGATCTTTTGATTTATTTTGTCATTATCAAAATCAGCCCTATCTATTTTTCTGTAGATTTGGGCGTAATGATACATATCAGATAACAATGTTGTTCTGTCACATTGTAGAGATTCAGCATACTCCTTGAATATAAAGTAGATTTTGTCGATTTTACCGATTTTGCCTTGCTTCATTGTAAGGTAATCTCTGACAAAAGATGATGGATCATACTTTGTAGCCTCCTCAATCGGATTCCAGTATGCTGTATATAATGATTCCTGTTCCTTTGAAGTTAATGACATCAACAAATAATTGCGAATCTTATCCGCCTCACTAAGATCTAAACCTGTAGAATTGAGGCTCTCAAAAATCAATTGTGGATCATCATCTTCATCTAGTCGAATATTGATGACTTCAAGCTTCTTTATTACATTAAAAAGCTCGTCCATCGTCAAACCACAATCGACAACATTATTATAAAGACATTTATAATTTCGTGTTACATTTGAATCATTAATATATTTATTTACTGGTTTATATAACAACGCATCAAATGCCTGCATATCTTTCTTTATGGGCTTTAATTTTACCTTACGCTCGTCTTCCTGATATTCATCAACCAAATAGCGTTTGAATATCTTTTCAACGAGTTTTGGATCTTCAACAGCAATCTTATTCTCCTTACTTGCATTGACCATAGCGATCAAGAGTAGAGAAACCGTTGTAATGCGCTGTTGCCCATCTATTATATATCGATCTACAGTACCACTTTGAATACTAGAAACAATACTCCCAAAGAAATGGCTTTTTCTGTCGCTGTTATGAAGTTTAATTAAATCATGGAAAAGCTGTTCACAATTTTCTTCTTTCCAATCATAATTACGCTGGTAGAGTGGTATGATGAATCGTTTATCAGATCCATCAAAAAATTTTATTAATGGTTGAGCATCTCCTTTCATATATGTTCATTTAGCAATTACAAAGATACAGATAATCAAACATGTAGAATAAAAATAAATTGGAAAAATAGGAATAGATTATGATTGCTTCGAATAATAATAGTAGTACGCATTTTTCTATTCTGAACGTTGTAAGAAAATCACAATTAGCATGTTCCGTTACCTAAACCGACCTCCTTCTGTAAAAAACAGTTAAGGTATTGGATTACACATCCTTAATTAACAGTACTGGGAGTAGTCAAATATCATATCATACAATACCAACTTGTTTCTCAGACTCTATAATTTTTTATTTATTAAATTTCTGCAGTGAGATGTTAGAAACACCAATACTCACTTCAGATACTCGCGAATCGCTTGAATAAATTCGTCTCCATATTGTTCACATTTACGGTCTCCAAGTCCTTTAATGGCGACAAATTCCTCACGTGACACTGGCTTATCTGTAGCCAATCGGACCAAAACATCATTTTGCAGAACACGAAATGCCGCTAATTCATTCTTTCGTGCTATCTCTAGCCTCAATTTTCGAAGTTTGGCAAGGAGAACCATATCGGTCAAAACTTTTCCCTCGGAATCAACCAACACTCGGAAACCATCTTTTTCAATCGTCTGCACAGCTTTGCCTACAGTATAAATCTGTGACTTTCTACGTTCGGTGGCTGGGTTCAATGTCTGTTTTACAGGAATCATCTCAAGAACAGCTTCGTTTTGAGGGACAGAGGCCTGTTGAACCATAAAACCGGGACGAGTCAACGAGGTGTCAAGACGTCCAAAATCGTTATTTCTCCATGCAAAATAGTGCGTCGTATTTAACAGCCTTCCACATCCCGATTTATCCTGTTTGTAATTGGTACATCCCAAAATATACCCAGAGCGTCCTTGTTTAACGATTAAATATCCATCTTTGCACCAATCACATTTTTGGATAGAGAGTTCCCCTCCTCGTTTATCATTGGTCATAAAACCGCATATCTCCTGATCATTCGCACAAATCCACAATTTAAGGCCATAGTTTTTATTCCAGCGAAATTGCATAGGATAGCCACAAATAGGACAACGATCACGAACAGCTGACGACAATGTACGATCTGTTTTCAGTTCACCTTTCAAAGTGACATTCGGATAATTTTGGGGTTCACTCAATAGTTCTTTGATGAAGTCTGACGGACGTTTTTCTGGAGTAACGATGAAAACACGATTTTTTGTTCTGGTTAGAGCTACATAGAAGAGACGTCGTTCTTCAGCATAGTTGTAGGAAACATCATTCGAAATCACTAAGTTCAACACTGGATCATCATCCACCTTAGACGGGAACCCATAGGTTTCATCCTTTGCATTGATGATGATCACGTTGTCGGCGCTTAATCCTTTCGAGCTGTGAGCAGTCAGAAATTGAAGTTTTACTTTCGATCCGTATTTTGATGAATAAACCTTGCCACTTTTTTCGTCGAAATTAAAATCCTTTGAATAGCAAATATTACGAGCATCAAATCCATATCGTCCAATTAATAGGATCGATGCTACGTTGGATTTTCCTTCCGCAGCATTAAACTCCAAAACTTCTTCAATTGCCCGATTAATAGCAACTCCAAGATTATAATATTTACCTCCCTTTTGTTTCTCCTCTTTTTTCTCTGTCGTCTCAGAATAGGTATGGATGATTACCGGATTGGTAATTCGTTTTGGAGAAATCAACTCCTTTCGAATCTGTGCTGCATTCTTCTGAATAAATGTCCCAGCAATATTGATAATCTCTTGCGCGTTACGATAGGTACGGGTTATTTTCAATTCCTGACCATATCCCACTTCTTCACAGAAACGGGTAAAAAGCGGAAGTATGGAACCACTAAAAGCATAAATGGATTGCCAATCATCACCGACTGCCATGATTTTAGCATTGCACAACTGGGAAAGTTCCTTCACCAGATTATAACGTTGTCGAGAAATATCCTGATATTCATCAACAATGATGTATTGATAATCGAGACGTTCTTTATCGATTCGCTTTCTGCGGATCATCTCAGCGGATTCATTAATCATATCCTGAAAATCAATACTATGTTCCTCTTGTAGCCGTTTTTGATATTCATAATAACAGACTTTGCAGACATCTAAGAACAATTTAGTCCGTACGTTTTTGGTTGCCACCTTAAAATCGTCGAACTTTTCAGCAGAATATCCCTGTGTTTTAAAATTATTGATAAAAGTACAGATCAGCAGCGCTAACCGTGTAATGTATTTGTTTTCTTCTGAATCTACTAACTTTTTGTAAACCTCCTCAGTGGAGCGTTTCTCTAATTTATACCCTCTCCGTAGCAATTCTTTCTCCAGGTGATCTAGATAATCTTGACCGTCATTATATTGCGAATAAGTGCAGATCAGATCTGTATGATGCACTTTGTGAAGACGTTTTTTGTCTTGAATCCGAGTGATGTAACGATCAAGTTCCTCCTTTGTATATCGGCTACTTTGTCCATCCTCAGTGATACCAAAATGCTCTATATAGGTTGTTTTATCCTGCTGTGTGATCTTGAAATCGGGAGTATACGGTTTATTGGCATCTAAAATTGGATATTGATAAATTGGTTCGTATTCGTACTCAATCTGATGCATATACAAATAATTAGCAATCCGCACTTCTTCTATCGACCGTACAAATTCAGTATTGAGTGTCTGGGCTTTTTGCGTCTTTCGATCGACAATTTGCCTGACATATTCATGAAGATTGCTCTTTAAGGTTGAAAAATCTGCTTTAGCTATAAACTGAAAATATTCATTGACTTTATCACCTTCATAAGGTGCCGTAAAATAGGATCCAAAAAATAGAATTAGTTTGTCGACCATTATGGGATCCTGAAGTACGACTGATTTGAGATAAGTATTGATAACTGTATACAAAAATCCTCCATCTACAATTTTCTTTCGATTTTCTTCTCCTTGTCTCAAAATAGCATATCCGATAGAGTGAAACGTGGTAATTGGACAAGCTATGCGCAAATTATGATTGATTCGTTCGCGTAATTCTTCAACAGCTTTGTTGGTAAATGAGATAACTAGAATTTTGCTGGGATCAAAGCCTCGTTTCTCAACCAAATAACGAACCTTAGCAGCCACGGTTGTGGTTTTGCCAGCCCCCGCCCCCGCAATAACCAATGTGTTGTCTTCTTCCGACAATACGACTTCCCGCTGTTCCTGATCAAGCAATATAGTTGGATCGCACGCCTTGAGAATATGATCCAAATATGCTTTTTCTGACTCCATATGACGAGCTACATAAGCGTCGTTATGCTTCTTAATTGTCGGAGAGATAGTCGCAAGGTCTTTGATTTCAGTATAGGCCTTACAAAATGCTTTTATTTGTGTACTATCAAGCCCATGCTTTACCGCATATTCATCCAACATTGCCGATTGCGCTAAAGTTTCGAAGAATTGCTCAACTTTACAATAGGTCTCGATGAGCACTTTATAATCACTCCGAGCAATAAATTTATCCTGGGATAGAAGGGCTGCAAAGGCATTATTGAATGCCTGAGCTTTGATATATTCTGATGTTGTTCGAACCCTCTCGGTGGTATTACCCTCCAAAGAAGGTTGAATCTTTGAGCGCCCAAAACGTTTCAGAAAGTTTATAAATCCCATCACAACAATCTAATCCTTTTATAACAAAAGGTGGAGATTAACTCAAACGGCTTGCTGCAACCATTCACCCATAAAACGATCGTAAATGATATACCCGTAAGGTGTCTGATAGACCAATTCTTTATTGAGCTACTTTTTCAATGAGGCACTTACGCTACTTGCTGCACGAAGTTGATGCCTACTGATAAAATTTCCTGCAAATACCTCTTTAACCAAACCTTCACGAATGATAGCCTTTAACAAGCGCACATGACCAGCCGTATAAGCTTCCAACAGATCAGCATACGAATAGCTCTGTTCAGAAACGATCTGTTCCGTAGCATATGTTACCAACTCCGTATCCACCTTCCGATTATAGTCATACAGGCGATTACGAAGACACTGGATATATCAAGTATTTCTGTCAAATTTATCTTAAATCGTATCGAAAGCATCATATGGAAACTGCACACCATGTTCTGCAAAGTGTCCAACGGCAAAACAAGCATACGCCTTACAATCAATGGGACCGATGGTCAGCAATTGCGTACTCTGATTGAACGGCCTTTTCAATAAGGTAAACATTTCCTGCATCATATATTGCTTACTACCCGCAAAAATGAAGTTCACATTAGGCAAAAACTGGATAGAGCACCACAGAGCGTCTATTCTTTTCTCTATGTATTCGGGAATCTACTGGAATTCGTCGATGGCAATATCACATCGCATCTCCGAAGAACCCAGATAATCCAATATCTCTTTCAATGTACTCTCTTCCTCGTAGGGCACTACGTCAATCATCACTTTAGGAGACTCCGGTCAGTTCGTCAAGAGTGAATACCGACAGCAGCTGAGAATAAATTGCCCTAAGCAACTTAACGCTTTCTGGAGTACAGAATACAGTTTACCCAATACTGTATATTGGCAAACAACAGCACAAAATCACCCATTGACTGCGTGGAATAGATATCCATATAGAGCGTGACAATATCTGACTCCTGCTCTTTCAGAAGAGAAAAGGCATGACGAATCAAACCGTAGCGTCACGTCCATTATGAAGTGCAACGAGAATAGCTACTGTTTCCGCCTCACGGTCGTAAAAGAATGCAGGGCTGTGGTAACTGGCTGCCAGAAAAGGATGGTTCGGCCTCATATTTATTTCACCTATTCATTACATAATCATCGCAACATAAATATCGCAATTAAATACAAAACAAACAAAGAATTTACTATATAATTTACAACCAAAAGAAAAGACAATTTTACTTTGCCCCTGTATTCATATATTTAATAACGTAAAGTCAAAACAAGGAAAGAAAAGAAAAAAGATGACTAAGCCACTGTAAATAACAGAAGTCATTTTTCTTTTTGTTGCAAAACTTATAAGCGGTCAAAGGGCAATGGGCAGACAAAACACCACTTCAACTAAACACAAGCCTTCTCATGGAAACCTAAAGATATCTGTGAAATCATTCTCTATTTTACTGCCAATTTTAGCAATATAAGCCCGAATAGCCCTTATTTTGTGAACAGTGATTACGAAACCGTAAAGGAGAGTTATAGCCTCTTACCCCTGTTTGAAGAGAGTCGAAAAAACGTTAAATATTCGATTTTACAAAAAAATTAAGTTCTAAAAGCGGAAACATTCACATCTAAAAGACAGCCAAATGTCAAATAAAAACAATATTTCAATTAGAGTATTTATAATAGTATGATTAGCTTTAAGGCAACGATTGGAATCATCAAATTCGAGACTACTAATTTTTATAACTATATACCAGTTTAGCAGTATCATACCCTCGCTCACGAAGTTGATCCAAAAGATCTCGGATCACATTCTCAGCCAAATCTGATTGTCTGCTCATAATCCAAAGGTATTTATCACTACTGCTACCTATTACTACATAACGATACTCAGGATCGAGTATCAACACATAATAGTCCGAATAGAACCAAAGAAAAAATGAGACCTTTAATTTGCCTGGATCCGCTGGATTGGGTTGTTTGGCTTTACCTTTAATCTCTTTGTACTTACCATCTTTGTATCCTGCATTTAGTACTTCAATACGTCCATCATCTAACAAGGTATAGGTAGCGCTTACACGAGTCATACCCTCTTCAAACCGATGATCATAACGTGCAATTTCATACCATTTCCCCATGAAGCGAGCCACATCAAACGTTTTTACCGTTCGATTGTCTATAACCGCTCCATCACTATTAGACTGACATCCTCCCATAACAAACAAAGTGCAAATAGCAATTAAAATATGCTTCATGACAATTCTATATTAGTTAACAAATAGTTCCCTCCACTCAATAATATACCAATAAATATACCATATCTCAAAACTTCGAATATGAAGATAAATTTATTCTTAAAAATACTCAAACAAATACCCCCTCTCCTCAGCAAGCAGTATGGAATAAAGACACCTACATTGCAATTCAACAATCATATGCTACACTATCTTTAGCCATCTAAAAACAACTGCATCCACCACAGTATAGTACAACTATTTCAACGCTAACGAATTAACAATAACCAACTTAAGATAGTGACATACTTCTTCTTAGCTATAAGACCATCTGCCTATTAGAACACTAATAGCCAATTTTGGAACAACATATCGTTTGACTAACAAACCACACCAATAAACGTCGATTAACAACAACATAGACAAATCCAGCAAGCCGACTTTATGAAACAAATTTTCCTTTGTCTATTATTGGGATGTAGCGTATATACGTCGTTATCTGCACAAGAACGTATCGACACATTATTTTACACCAAATCCGGACAAAAAGCTCCCAATCAACTCTTTGCAGAATATTATCGAATCGCATTATATCCGGCAGACTCTACAAGACCCAAGATGTTCAAAGATTTTTACCGTACTGGAGAGACTCGTTGTGAAGGCTATTTTCTAAGTATTGACTCAACAGATGACATGCGTTCTGTTTTTGATGGCGACATTGTGATGTTTAATCAAAATGGCACAGTCGCCCAAAAGGCCCATTATGCTGACGGCAAACTCACTGGCGAATTTTTACAATACTCGACAGAGGGGGCTCTACAGGTACAGACATTCTACGTTGACGGTAAAAAAGACGGTATTCAAAAAACCTACCTGAATGACGGTTCTTGTCGCATTGTAGAATATGATGCCGGAAAACTCACCAACGATTACTATCTACTTGCCGACAGCGCAGGTAACACTTTGAAATATCGCATTACTGACGATTCCCCGGTATGGGAATCACCCACCCTTGCAGAACGTATAATCGAATATAAAGATGGAATACCGTACGAAATTTATTTTAGATTTTTCTCGGTTTGACTTAACCGATTGAGAAATAAACTTTTAG
>ERZ835051.3081-NODE-3081-length-13593-cov-5.527774_pt1 | contig 13593 bp, 11 predicted proteins | sample MGYA00519575_ERZ835051 | MGnify/ENA primary metagenome ERZ835051 (study PRJEB31850, sample SAMEA3708769) | human gut metagenome | biome: human gut; feature: human-associated habitat; material: faeces | place: China | collected 2014 ... | reverse complement strand
CGATCTATCCGGTCTACATGCGCGACGGCAACGGCAACATTATGATCGACGAGTACGGATTCAAGATGTACGATACCGGCGACGGCCGCAACGGCGGCGCACTGCGCACCAACGGCGGCAAGAGCAACGACCTGCAGGACATTCAGCTCAACAAATACATCAACGAGGGCAATGCCTTCATGGCCAACGGTTTTGCCGATTTCTCCCTGTACAAGGGCCTGAAACTGACCCTCAACGGAAGCGTGTCGCTCGACGAAACCCGCGGTACGCAGGTGTCGAACCCCTACTACGGACAGTTCGCCGAATCGGGCGGCGCCGTTTTCAAGAGCCACAGTCGGGAGATCGCCTACAACATGCAGCAGTTCCTGACCTACACCAACACCTTCGCCGACGTCCACAACCTCGACCTGCTCTTCGGCCATGAAATGTACAACCGCAAATCCTACGGTCTGTACGGCTCGAAGACCATGATGTTCTCGCCGGACAACACCGAACTCAGCGGCGCCGTCGTCGACTCGTCGCGGTCGGGTTCGTCGGTTCTGGAGTACAACAACGAGGGCTACTTCTTCCGCGGACAGTACGACTACGACAACCGCATCTATTTCTCGGGATCGTACCGCCGCGACGCATCGTCGCGCTTCCACCCCGACCACCGCTGGGGCAACTTCTGGTCGCTCGGCGCAGCCTGGATCATCAACCGCGAGAGCTGGTTCAACGCTTCGTGGGTCAACATGCTGAAGGTCAAAGCATCGTACGGTTCGCAGGGTAACGACAACCTCGGATCGAAAGCGGAATCCTATTACCGCTATACCGACTACCGCGAGATCCTGAGCAGCGGCGACGGCGTTACGAGCGTACTCTACCAGAAAGGCAACCCCGACATCACCTGGGAGACCAACGCCAACCTCAATGTCGGCGTAGAGTTCGGCCTCTGGGACAACCGTCTGTCGGGTAGCATCGATGTCTTCAACCGCAAGACCACCGACATGCTGTTCGAGCTGGCCACTCCGATCGAGTCGGGTTACACGACCATTTTCACCAACATCGGCGACATGGTCAACCGCGGTCTCGAAATCGAACTGAACGCAGACCTGATCCGGACCAAAAACCTCGTGTGGGACTTCTCGCTCAACATGACCCACTACAAGAACAAGGTGACCCACCTGCCGGAGCAGTTCAAAAACAACACGACGGCCGACGGCAAACACGTGGGCCGCTGGCAGGACACCAAATTCCTCACCGAAGGGGAATCCGTCTTCTCGTTCTACGTTCCGACCTACGCGGGAGTAGACCCCGAGACCGGAAAATCGCTGTGGTACACCTACAAGACCGATGATGCCGGCAACAAGGAGCGCATCAAGACCTCCGATTACTCGGTGGCCTCGCAGGAGGGCCGCGAAATGCACGGAGACGCCCTGCCGGACGTTTACGGCGGTTTCGGCACGTCGCTGCGCTTCTACGGCGTCGATTTCTCGATCGGCTTCACCTACCAGCTCGGCGGACAGGTTCTCGACCAGGGCTACAGGTTCTACATGAACTCCCCGGCAGGAACGTCGACCGGAAACAACTACCACCACGACCTGCTCAATTCGTGGACTCCCGAGAACTCCGGTTCGAACATTCCGCGTTTTGCTTACAACGACTCGAATCAGGCAGCCGTCTCGGACCGTTTCCTCACCAGCGCATCGTACCTGAACATCCAGAACATCACGCTCGGATATACGCTGCCCAAGCGTATCACGCGCAAGTTCCTCGTCGAGAATCTGCGTATCTACCTCGCCTGCGACAATGTATGGTACTGGTCCAAGCGTCAGGGTCTCGACCCGCGTCAGTCCATCAACGGAATCACGAACCCGTACTACTACGCCCCGATTCGCACCTTCTCGGGCGGTGTAACCGTAACGTTCTAATTTGTTAAACGACGAATATTATGAAAATGAACAACATACTGAAAACAACGGCGCTGCTTCTCGGTTCATCCGTGCTTCTTTCGGGCTGTATCAAGGAGACCTTCCCCGAAAGCGGATACGCCACCAGCGAGCAGACTGCCGAATCTCCGTTCGCAAAGGAGGGTCTTATCACTGCGATGCCGACGGTGCTCATCACCAACTATATAGACCTCGGCGAGCACATCGACTTCGGCTACCCGGGCATCTTCGGCGCCACCGACCGCATGGTCGGCGAGGTGTTCCCCGTCAGCGGCAACCTGCCGGGCGGCAACCAGTACTACGACCGCTGGCAGGCATGGCTCTATCCGGGCAACTCGACCGGATTGGCAGCGAACGGCAAGATGTCCCCGTTCTTCTACACCAACTATTACAAGTTCATCTTCACGGCCAATGAGGCCATCGACATCGCAAACCAGAGCGAAGGCGCAGAGGAGATGATGGGCATTGCCAAGACTTTCCGCGCGCTCTGCTACCTCGACCTGGCCCGTCTCTACGACGCGCTGCCGGCCAAGGCTCCCGAACGTCCCGCCTACGAGACCGAGCTGGAAGCCGTCAAGGGGCTGACCGTTCCCATCGTCCGGGAAGATACGAGCATGGAGGAACTGGAGAACAACCCGCGCGTATCGCGTGAGGAGATGTTCAAGTTCATCTTCGAGGACCTCAACACCGCCGAGACCCTGCTGGCCAACTATACGCCGGCGACGAAAAATCTGCCCTCGCTGGCCGTGATCTACGGACTCAAGGCCCGCGCCTACCTCTGGCTGGGCGGATTCACCGAATCGTATGCGGAAGTTCCGACCGGCGACGCCGCTTACCGTCTGGCCGCCGAATACGCCCGCAAGGCCATCGACGCTTCGGGCTGCACGATTATGACCGAAAGCCAGTGGCTCGACCCGAAGACCGGGTTCAACACGGTCAATTCGTCGTGGATGTGGGCCATGATCCAGACCACCGACACCGTGCTCAACAACCTGCTGTCGTGGTCGGCCCACATGGCGACCGAGGCTATCTGGGGTTACGGCTACGGAGCGCAGCCGGGTATCTCGGTATTCAGCTACAACCGCATTTCGTCGGGCGACTTCCGCAAAAAGAGCTTTGTCGGAGCCGACCGCTCGTTCGACGCCATCGCACCCTATACGACCCTGACCGAGGAGGAGTTCGCAACGATAGCCCCCTACGCATCGTTTAAGTTCCACGCGGCCAACGGCGAAAAACGAAACTATTCCACGGGTAACGTGACGAGCATCCCGATGATGCGTGTCGAGGAGATGTACCTGATCGAGGCCGAGGCTACGGCGCACTACGACGCCACCACCGGCAAGTCGCTGTTGCAGTCGTTCATGGCCAACCGCGATCCGGCCTATACGGTTCCGGCGGCCAACGACCTGATCGACGAGATCATTTTCCAGAAGCGGATCGAGTTCTGGGGCGAGGGCGTCATCTTCTACGACCTGAAGCGTCTGAACATCGGCATGCACAACGGCGACACCGGCACGAACGCTCCCCCGATGGCCCAGCTTTCCACGGACGGACGCGCCCCCTGGTGGAACTGCGTGTTCCCGCTGAACGCCGTACAGCAGAATAAGGCGCTTGCGGGCAAGAACAACCCCAACCCGACCCAAACGGTCAAGTCTGTTAAATAAAAAACATCGCTATTTATGAAAAGTATAAAAATATTCTTTCTGGCGACTGTCGCCATCGTCGCGGGGCTGTTCACGGCCTGCAGCGACGATGACTTCAAAGCAGGTCCCGAGGTCGACGGCGCACAGGTCTACTTCCCCGAGAATGTGACCACCCAGCATAGCATCAGCGACGACGTCTCCTCCATCGCCATCCCGGTAAAACGCATCGCCAAGGACGAGGCGCTGACCGTAGCGGTTCTCGCCAGCGACGAGTCGGGTCTGTTCACCATTCCGTCGTCGGTATCGTTCGCAGCCGGCAAGGAGACTTCCGAACTGCTGATCACCTTCGACCGCACCAAACTCGAAGACGGCAAGGAATACCCCCTTTCGTTCCTGATCAACGACGAGGACAACACGACGCCCTACGGCAACCGCAGCCTCGATATTACGGTTATGCCCTGGCCGTGGGTGAAAATGGGAACCGGCAAATTCCGCGAAGGCTGGTTGAGCGATGTATTCACCGGCAATATGTTCGAAATCGATGTCACGGTACACAGCCATAAGTCGAAAGAAGGTATCTACATGGTTGAAGAGATGCTCGGCTGGCCTTATATGACCGAATTCTTCGGAGCTACGCAAGAGGAGCTTTCGGAGCAGTTCAGCTACACTCCGTCCAATATCGTCATCGATTGCAGCAATGCGACTCAAGTGACGATTGAAGAACAATGGTCGGGTATTACCGAAAACAGTAACGGTTACGGAAACTTTATGATCGCCTCGGCGGAACCCGGCACATTGGTCAACGGCGTCATCACCTTCCCGAAGGACGGATTGACCGCAAAACTCGTCGGATTGGATCGCGAATTTCCCGCTAACAGTCAAGGTACGTTCCGCATCATGCTGCCGGGCGCCGAAATAGTCGACTATACGCTCTCCGCCGTATACGACGGCATGAAGGTCAGCGCCGACGGAGAGACGGCGAGCGCCGTCATCGACTTCACCTACGGCGCCGACGTTACGAACATCCGCTATGTTCTCGTCGAAAATGAATTGACCGAGGCCGAAACCGCTACACTTGTCGCAGCGATCGCCGACGGATCAGCCGAAAACATCAACGAGTTGCAGGACTTCACCGTAGGCGGCGAGAAAGTCTCCGCCGAAGCCGTACTGCCTGGAGCCGGAACCTATACCGTAGTCGCCCTGCCCCTTGACAAAGCGCAAAAACCGGTTTCCGGCGAAGCTTCCGCAGCATCGTTCTACTTCCCGGGCATAGGAGGGACCTCGGTCCCCAACGACATCGCCGGCTCGCTCTATAAAGTCAGCGCCTATCCCGATGCCGCAGCATATGTATCGAAGTATCCCGATTACTCATCGGCCGTGTACGAGATCACCGGCACGGAGATGAAGGAGAAGCTCTCCGGCTATCTCCAGGTGCTCTTTGACGCGGACCCCGCCTCTGTGGGCGCGGACCCCACCGACGAGAGCTCAGGGCTCCCCGCCGACGACTTCTACTATGGTGCGTAAAAACGCCGTCCGCCTTTGGGCGGTGGTGTTTTGGCTGGTGGTGTGGCAGCTTGGCAGCATGGCCTTTGGCCAGACGCTGCTGCTGCCCTCCCCACTGGCTGTGCTGTTGCGGTTGGCATCGCTGGCGGCCACGGTGGAGTTTTGGTCGGCGGTGGGTTGGTCCGCAGCGCGGATTTTAGGGGGCTTTGCCCGAAAACTTCATTTGTTCTGGCCCGATAGTGTAAGTACAGGCATTTTTTCTTTACCTTTGCGTCAATAAATTATCAAATTAAGCGCGTATGAAAAAGATAGCTTTACCTACAAGAAACGGTCTGATAGACGACCATTTCGGTCATTGTGAGTTTTACACCATTTTTACGGTGGATGAAGAAAACCGCATTTCACGCACACAAGTACTTCCTTCTCCGCAAGGGTGTGGATGTAAGTCGGACATCGCTTCCAAATTGCAGGCCGACGGAGTGACCGTGATGCTGGCTGGCAATATGGGGGCTGGTGCACTGGCCAAACTTTCAGCTTGTGGCATAGAAGTAATCAGAGGATGCCATGGCTCAGTGATGGAAGTGGCTGAGGCCTATCTGGCTGGAAAGATACAGGATTCCGGTGTAGGATGTGACCATCATCATGAGGATGGAGAACATCAGTGTCCGAATCATTGATTTATAATCTCCTTTGTATGTAGGGAGAAATGAAGCACGGCATTTTATGTTTTCCTTACGCAAACCGTACGTTTCTCGTGGCGGAGCTATACGTTTCCCGTCCGGAAAACATAAGGTTTCGCGCAGGGAAACATAGAAAGTATAGAGTGACTTTAAAAACAATTTATGTGCGTATGAAAATACTGTTTTGAAGAAAGTGAGTAGCGTGCATTCTTTCTTGTAAAATCCTTATATTTGCAAGAGATTTTCAACCAATTCGTTATGAACAGAATAATGAAAATATGTCTTGCAATCTGTCTGTGGGGAATGATTTTGCAAGGCAGTGCACAAACGCAGATTGCATTTATTTCAGATGCACATATTCAGGATGTGGACGGCCATGCCGAACGGGTGCGTTCTATGGAGGTACAGGTACAGTCCACCCGCTTGTTCAATGAAAATTATTATGCATTTTTAGCTGCTCTTGATGATGTAGCTCGCAGAGATATACGCTGGGTAGTGTTGCCGGGCGATTTGACGGATGACGGGCAATTTTTCAATCAGCAAAAAATAAAGGAACTGCTGAATTCGTATGCCGCAGCGAAGGGAATGCGTTTTTTTGTGACTACGGGTAATCACGATCCGGCTCTTCCGTTAGGGCTCGTGAAAAAGAATACGCATTTTTTAGTCGCCGATGGAAGCCGTGTGACGCGTGAGGATTCGTGTGCGGGTTATGTGTCGCAGATGGAGTGTTATACCGATTTCGGTTTTTTTCCTCGGAAGGACGACTGCTATTGGGAAAGTCCTTTTACCTCTTATACGTATGACAAGTATGCTTACGAAGAAGCCTGCCGTGAAAGCGTATTGGATAAGCGGACCTACACACTGTGTGATTCGTTGACGGCTACAGATGCCAGTTACCTGGTAGAACCGGTAGACGGACTTTGGCTGCTGGCTATTGACGGGGGAGTTTATCTTCCAAAAGAAATGAAGGATGGAAAGTGGACCTATCAAGGTTCCAGTGCCGGATATAATCTTGTACTGAAACACAAACCCTTCTTGTTGCCTTGGGTGCGGAAGGTAGTAGAAGAAGCACGGAAACGCCATAAGACGTTGGTAGCATTTTCACATTATCCGTTGGTCGATTTCAATGACGGAGTGTCGGAGTCTGTACATCGGATGTGGGGGGACCGTCGCTTCGATTTGCACCGTGTGCCGGAGGCCGAAGTGAGTGAGGCTTTTCTGCAAGCCGGACTTCGTTTGCATTTTGCCGGACACATGCACGTGAATGATACTGGTATCTGGGAGGGAAAAGACGGAAAACACCTATATAATATACAGGTTCCTTCAATTGCAACCTATGTGCCGGCCTATAAGATTCTGACCATTGAAAGCGATGAGGCATTTCGGGTGGAAACGGTGACGCTGGACACGGTGCCAGGATTCGATAGCTTGTTTCCTTTGTATCGGGCGGAATACCAGTCGGATAGTTTGAGAGGACATTCACCTGTATGGAATAAGGAAATTCTTTCCGCCCGAACGTATGGAGAATTCTGTGATTATCAGTTTCGTGATTTAGTTCGCTTGCGATTCATACCGCGCGACCTTCCGGAATCCTGGCGGGCCTGCCTGGATTTCACCGGTGCCCGGATGCTGGAAGCCGTGTCGGGAGAAGATAAGTCGGATGATGCTGACTGGACTGACTGGTGTATGAAAGATTTGGTTCTGGATTTATATCGTCTGCGTTATGCAGAACGCCTGGCGTTGAAAGATATTCCGGAAACTCGTTTGGCGGCTTATCGTTATCTGTTTGAGCGTGTGCGTATTTCTCCACTTCGTTCGGGTGAAGTGGAGATTGTGAACGGGCTGGGTACGCTTTTTCTTGCTTTTCTGAATGGAGAACCTTGTCAGAATTTTGTGATTGACCTGGAAAAAGATACAATCACAGGCGATTAACTTCCTGAAGTGTACTATTTCCCTCTTAGTTTGCATTATTTTCCTCTTTAGGCTGGGTGTTTCTCCTTATTTTTGCCTAAAATGAGAATTAAATGTTTGCTTAAACTTTTGTTGAAACTATATTACTTATGTGGAACACAAAATCAATATGCTTGTTTCTACTGGGGTTCATTGGAGTAGGAACAGTGGAAGGACAAACTTCCGTAGATTCTTATGAGTATTCTTCTTATGTCGACCCTCGTATCGGTTCCGAGGGACTGGGACGTGTGTTTATCGGGCCGTCGTGTCCGTATGGCATGGTAAAGCCTTCACCCGACTGTACGCCTTCACCCAATAGCGGATGGTTGCCTATGCCGGAACGGGTGGATGGATTTGCTCAGGTACATGTCAGTGGTACGGGGGGAGGTCCCAAGTATGGTAATGTGCTGGTCACTCCATTTGGAGATGGAATGGACCGGGTCAACCATTATGATTACCGTGAGTATGAAACCATTCGTTTGGGATATTATGACACGCAGTTTAAGCAGAACGGCATTCGTACGGAAATTACTACTGCCAATCGTGCTTCTTTCTATCGTTTTACTTATCCGGAAGATTCTTTGAAATCGCTGGCAGTGGATGCGGGTTTTTTCTTGGGAGAAAATCCGGTGCCGGATGCACGCGAGGCGCAGCAGTTTGTCGGTTCTGAAATTCAGGTACTTTCCGACCATGAAGTAGCAGGTTATACACGTATTCGTGGCGGATGGAACAATGGAAAAGCCTATACGGTATATTTCTATGCGGAAACAGACCGCCCGTTTGTGCAGTCACTTACCTGGAAAGGTAACCGTATTACGGAGGCACAGTCGCAGTATGACTCTGCAGAAAAGACCGGTGCCTTGTTGCGTTTTGCGAAGAACGATAAAGTGGTGCAGTTGAAAGTGGGCATTTCTTTCCTGAGCATGCAGAAGGCAAAATTCAATGCACATTCCGAAATACCTCACTGGTCATTTGAAAAGGTACATCAGGATTTGTTAGGACAGTGGGAGCAACTGTTTCAAAAGATAGAAATCGATCCGTCTACTCCGCTTGCAAAGAAACGTATGTTCTATACCGGATTGTATCACACCATGCTGATGCCGGTAGACCGTACGGGCGAGAATCCGCTGTGGAGTGATCCGGAACCTTATTACGACGATTTTTATGCCATTTGGGATACGTATCGCAGTTCTTCTCCGTTGATAACCTTGATTGACCCGAAACGGGAAGCTGACATTGTGCGTTCGCTGGTAAACATTTACAAACGTGACGGTTATATGCCTGATGCACGTAGCGGTAACAGTAACGGCCGTACGCAGGGTGGTTCGAATGCGGAGATTGTGATTGCCGATGCCTTTGTGAAAGGATTAAAAGGAATTGATTATGAACTGGCATTGGAAGCCATGCTGAAGGATGCTACGGTACCTCCCGGTGGAAATGAAGAGGCAGAAGGCCGGGGTGGACTGATTCCTTATCTGGAGTTAGGATATATACCTCATGGTATTGACCGTGCAGGTAACCGTACGGTAGAATATTCTTATTGTGATTATGCCATTGCGTTGGTAGCTAAAGGCTTGGGTAAAGAAGACCTGTATCAGCGTTATTTGAAGCAGTCGGAAAACTGGAAAAACTTGTGGCGTAGTGATTATGAGCATGAAGGGGCGAAAGGCTTTATCATGCCGCGCGACAAGGAAGGAAACTGGTTGGACTCTATTCCTTTCGGTCATTCTACTCGCATGCAGCCGAAGTTTAAATATACACCGGTCACCTTCGAAGGACCGTGGTACACTCCCTGGTGGGGCATGTTTTTCTATGAGGCCAGCTCTTGGGAATACTCGCTGAGCATTCCGCACGATGTGCCGGGGCTGATAGAGAAATGTGGCGGGGCAGCCGATTTTGAAAAACGACTGGATATTTTCTTTGATAAAGGTTTCTTCAATGTCAATAACGAACCGTCTTTCCTGACACCTTGTCTGTATCACTGGCTAGGTAAACCCTGGCGTTCAAGCGACCGTATCCGTGAGATTATTGCAAAGAACTACAACGATGGTCCGGTAGGTTTGCCGGGTAATGATGACTCGGGTGCCATGTCTTCCTGGCTGGCTTTCCACATGATAGGTTTGTATCCGAATGCCGGACAGGATTATTACCTGATTCATACACCGCTACTGGAGTCTACGACTTTCCATCTGGAAGGAGGAAAGGAATTTAAGGTAGTGGCCAAAGGACTTTCGGATAAAAACTGTTATATCCAGGGTGTGACATTGAATGGAAAAGACTATCCATATTCTGCTTTGCGTCACAAGGATATAATGGCCGGAGGTGAGCTGGTATTGAAAATGGGAAAGAAACCCGGAAACTGGGGAAAGGAACTGGGATTGGATAAATAAGTAAGATGCGTATGAAAAAAAGATATTTACTTGGATTTTTAACGGCATGTCTGTGGGGCACGGGCATGCTGTCCGCACAGACTGCCGTATCGGATACATTGAAGTTTGTATTCAAGTTGCATGGTCAGACCCGCCGTTATCAGGTTGTTTTCTGTCAGCAAGGAGAGAATATACAGATGAATTGGGGGATTGAACGCAACCTGCGCTGGCAGTCGGGCAGTTACACCATGACATCGGAAGCCTTGAAAAACGGAAAGCAGTTGTGCTTCCTGCAACCGGAAGATGGAAATCATCTGACGCTCTCATCTTTGGAAACAGTGTATGTGTTACCTCAGAAGGCTCTGCAGGAATTAAAAGAAAAAGGAAGCATGGAGTTTAACCGGACGGTATATGACCGGGTAGCCGATGAATCGGAAAAGAATGCCGGACGTCCGTTATTACATGTCGTTGACCGTCATGAAGGGGATGAGATGTGGATATGGGACAATCCGTCTCTGCCCGTGGTGTGGCGTATGAAAAACAACCCGCTGGAAATAAACTGGCAGGTGGAAGTGAAATAGGATTTGCTTTTTTGTCGTACCTTTGCAGGGTAAAACAGAAAAATAGAAAATCATGCATACAAGAGAAGAAAAGATGGAAGCGTTCGGACGCCTACTCGACGTGCTGGACGAGTTACGGGTGAAATGTCCGTGGGACCGTAAACAAACTAATGAAAGTTTGCGTCCGAACACGATTGAAGAAGTGTATGAACTTTGTGATGCCCTGATGAAGGACGACAAGAAAAATATTTGCAAGGAATTAGGTGACGTATTGCTCCACGTGGTATTCTATGCCAAGATTGGCAGTGAAACGGGCGATTTCGACATCAAGGATGTGTGCGACAAGTTGTGCGACAAACTGATATTCCGCCATCCGCATGTATTTGGCGAAGTGAAGGCGGATACGGCAGAAAAAGTGTCTGAAAACTGGGAGCAGATTAAGTTGAAGGAAAAAGATGGTAACAAGTCTGTATTGAGCGGGGTGCCCGATGCCCTTCCTTCATTGATTAAAGCGTATCGCATTCAGGACAAGGCCCGCAATGTGGGATTTGACTGGGAAGAACGTGAGCAGGTATGGAGCAAGGTGAAGGAAGAGATAGGCGAGTTTGAAGCTGAGGTAGGTCAGATGGACAAAGAAAAGGCAGAGGCCGAATTTGGTGATGTGATGTTCAGCCTGATTAATGCGGCTCGCTTGTATAAAATCAATCCGGACAATGCACTGGAGCGAACAAACCAGAAGTTTATCCGTCGTTTTAATTACTTGGAAGCGCATACCATTAAGGAAGGAAAGAATTTGATGGATATGTCGCTGGAAGAGATGGATGCCATCTGGAACGAAGCAAAGGCAAAAGGCCTGTAAAGAAATCGAGATAGCACCTGCAAAGTGTCATGTTTTTTTGTGAAAACACAACTTTCTTGAAAATAATTCTCATGAAAAGGTGACACATAGAAAGAATTGTCTACCTTTGTGGGGCATAAACAACAATTTATTTTAGAAACAATGGTGAACAAAGCTATTATTACAGTGGTGGGTAAGGATACGGTAGGTATCATTGCTCAGGTGTGTACCTATCTGGCAGAAAATAAAGTGAATATTCTGGATATTTCGCAGACCATCGTGCAGGAGTATTTCACAATGATGATGATTGTGGATATGACCAAGCTGGAAAAGCCTTTTGAACAGGTGGTGAGCGAACTGACGAATATCGGTTCAGGCATTGGGGTACAGATCAAATGCCAACGTGAAGAAATCTTTGACAAAATGCATCGTATCTAATAAAAACGGGAAACGGTATGATTAATATAACTGAGGTTCTTGAAACCAACAAGATGATAGAGCAGGAGAACCTGGATGTGCGTACCATTACCATGGGTATCAACCTGCTGGATTGTGCGGACAGTAACCTGGAGGTGCTTTGTCAGAATATATATAATAAGATTACCGGTCTGGCAAAGAATTTGGTGCAGACGGGTGAGGACATTTCCAAGGAATTTGGAATTCCTATCGTAAACAAGCGTATCTCGATTACGCCTATTGCATTGGTGGGAGGAACGGCTTGTAAGACTCCGGATGATTACGTGCAGATTGCCAAGACGCTGGATAAGGCTGCAGGAGAACTGGGCGTAAACTTTATCGGAGGATATTCGGCTATCGTGTCGAAAGGTATGAGCCGTAGCGATGAATTACTGATTCGTTCTATCCCGAAGGCTTTGGCTTGTACGGAACGTATCTGTAGTTCAATAAATGTAGGCTCTACCAAGACCGGCATCAACATGGACGCAGTGAAATTGATGGGTGAAATCATCAAGGAAACGGCGGAAATGACGAAAGAACGTGACTCATTAGGTTGTGCTAAACTGGTGGTGCTTTGTAATGCTCCGGATGACAATCCGTTTATGGCCGGTGCTTTCCATGGCGTTTCAGAACCGGATGCCGTTATCAACGTGGGTGTCAGCGGGCCGGGTGTCGTGAAATATGCCCTGGAACAGATTCGTGGTAAAAGCTTTGAAGTGCTTTGTGAAACCATCAAGCGCACGGCGTTCAAGATTACGCGTGTGGGGCAGCTGGTGGCACAGGAAGCTTCTCGCCGTTTGAATGTGCCGTTTGGTATCATCGACCTTTCGTTGGCTCCAACTCCGGCAGTAGGTGACAGTGTGGCAGAGATTCTTCAGGAAATCGGATTGGAATATCCGGGTGCACCGGGAACGACGGCTGCCTTAGCCCTGCTGAACGACCAGGTGAAGAAGGGTGGCGTAATGGCTTCTTCTTACGTGGGCGGACTGAGTGGTGCGTTTATTCCGGTCAGTGAAGACCAGGGAATGATTGATTCGGTAAATCTTGGTGCGCTGACACTGGAAAAACTGGAAGCTATGACTTGTGTCTGCTCTGTAGGACTTGATATGATCGCAATCCCCGGAGATACAAAAGCATCTACCATTTCCGGAATCATTGCAGACGAAGCCGCTATTGGTATGGTAAACCAGAAAACAACGGCGGTTCGCCTTATTCCGGTAATCGGAAAAGATGTAGGAGATACCGCGGAATTCGGAGGACTTCTCGGATACGCTCCGATCATGCCGGTAAACGAATTCAGATGCGATGCATTTGTGAGCAGAAAAGGAAGGATCCCGGCTCCGATTCACAGCTTTAAAAATTAAACGGAAAAACAAGACAGAAGGAAATAAATGGTCTGAGATAGTCAGGTTTAAAGTGATAAAGGGAGAATGATATGAGTAAGATTGCGGTCGTAACAGACAGTAATAGTGGTATTACACAGGAAAGAGCGAAAGAATTAGGGATTTATGTACTTCCGATGCCTTTTTTTATTGATGGTGAGTTATATCTTGAAGACATCACACTGACACAGGAACAGTTTTATGAGAAGCTCAGAGCGGATTCGGATATATCTACTTCCCAGCCTTCCCCGGGAAATGTGATGGAACTGTGGGAAAGTGTGTTG
>ERZ835051.3070-NODE-3070-length-13627-cov-5.636457_pt1 | contig 13627 bp, 12 predicted proteins | sample MGYA00519575_ERZ835051 | MGnify/ENA primary metagenome ERZ835051 (study PRJEB31850, sample SAMEA3708769) | human gut metagenome | biome: human gut; feature: human-associated habitat; material: faeces | place: China | collected 2014 ... | reverse complement strand
CCGCGACGTCTTCGGTCTGCGCACCAAGGGCAAGGATGGCGCCATCACGGGTGATTTTCATTGCTGGGCCGAATTTTATCTGCCCGGCACCGGCTGGGTGCAGGTTGATCCGGCTGACGTGCGCAAGGCCATGCTCAACGAAAAGCTCGAACTCGGGGACCAGGCCACCAAAAAATACACCGAGTTTTTCTGGAACGGTGACGATCTTTTCCGCATCGCCCTCAACCGCGGCGAACACGGCGCCCTCTTCAACGGCATGAAAGCCGAGCCCGTGGGCTACTTCATGTATCCTTATGCCGAAGTCGACGGCAAAGCCCTCGACTATTTTGATCCCAAGAACTTCGAGTTCGCGGTCAGCTTCAAAGCTGATTAGATTTTCGCGCCTGCCCGCGTCTTTCTGGAATCAGGCGCGGGCAGGTTTCCCAGAGAGGGGAATGAAAAATGAGTGTAGAAAACAGCGTGACGCGCCGTGCCTTCCTGGGCGGCGCGCTCTGCGGCGCTGCCCTCCTTGCGGGTCAGCGTGATCGTCTCGGGCGCGGCGGGCTGCTCGCCCTTGGCGCTTTCGCTGCAGGTGGCGGCGTCGATGTCAAACGCGACGTTGTCCAGCTTGCTGGCGGCGAAGTACGGGTGGAAGCCGACGCTGAACGGCAGGGCCTTGTCGCCGGTGTTGGTGACGGTCAGGGCCAGCGTGGCGGTGCTGCCGGTCAGGGTGTAGCGCATGGTCAGGGCAAAATCGAACGGGTAGACGAACTTTGTCAGACCGTTGGGGGTCAGGGTCAGCTCAATGGCGGTGTCGCCCGCGCTCTTGACCTGCCACGGCACGAGGTCGGCCAGGCCGTGGACCTCGATGGGATAGGCCGCGCCGTTGAAATGGTGCACGCCGTCGTCCGGTTTGCCGCAGTTCGGGAACAGGATGGGGATGCCGCAGCGCGGGCGATCCGTGGACTCGAAGTTTTTGTCGCGCAGCCACAGGTATTCGTCGCCGTTTTTGGTGAAGGATGTGGCCATGCCGCCCTTCTCAGGTGTGACGGTGAAAGCGTACTCGCCGTCGGTCAGAGTCAGGGTCTTGTAGGAAGCACCGTATTTTTCATAGGTGCCGGTAGTCAGAGTAGACATGATAAGGCTCTCCTTTGCATGCACGTAGGGGCCGCACATGTGCGGCCCGCAACTTTGTGGAAAGCACCCGATTGCGGGTAAGTTGCGGGCCGGGCATGCCCGGCCCCTACAGCGTAGTGGATTTTTCGTGTTTAATTATACCACAAACAGGCTTACAATACAACGCCATCCTTAAAGATCGAGATCTCGCGGAAGCCCTTCTTCTCGGCGCAGGTCTGCTTGCCGGAGGCAACGTCCAGCACGAGCTGGTACAGGTCGGCACCGGCCTCGTCCAGCGTGCGCTCGCCGTCCGCGACGACACCGGCGTTGAAGTCGATCCAGGTCTTTTTTCTGGCGGCCAGCTGGCTGTTGGTGGCAATTTTCAGCGTCGGCGCGGGGGCACCAAACGGCGTGCCGCGGCCCGTGCTGAACAGCACCATGTGCGCGCCCGCAGCAGTCAACGCCGTGGCGGAGACCAGGTCGTTGCCGGGGCCGTACAGCATGTTCAGGCCCTTGGTGGTGACGGGCTCGCCGTAGTCGATGACATCCATGATCGGCGCGGAGCCGCCCTTCTGCACGCAGCCGCAGGACTTGTCCTCCAGCGTCGTGATGCCGCCCTGCTTGTTGCCCGGGCTCGGGTTGTCGTAGACGACCTCATTGTGGCTGATGAAGTACTCTTTGAAGCCGTTGATCATCCTGACGGCCTTCTCAAAGACCTGCTCGTTCTGGCAGCGGTCCATCAGGAAGCCCTCGGCACCGAACATCTCGGGCACCTCGGTCAGCACGGTGGAGCCGCCGCGGGCGCACAGCATATCGCTGAAGCGGCCAATCGTCGGGTTGGCGGTGATGCCGGACAAACCGTCCGAGCCGCCGCACTTCATGCCGACGACCAGCTCACTGGCAGGGATCGGCTCACGCTTAAACTGCGCGGCGTAGGCGGCCAGCTCTTTCAGGATCTCGCGTCCCGCGACCAGCTCGTCCTCAACGTCCTGGCAGGTCAGGAACTTGACGCGGTCATGGTCGTAGTCGCCCAGCTCGGCCAGGAACTGCTCGTGGGTCAGGTTTTCGCAGCCCAGGCTCAGCACCAGAACCGCGCCCGCGTTGGGGTGACGCACCAGAGATGCCAGCAGCTTGCGGGTCTGTGCGTGGTCATGGCCGGTCTGGGAGCAGCCGAACGGATGGGTGAAGGTATACAGCCCGTCGATGCTGCCGGTCACAAGGTCCTGATTGTCGCGTACGAGCGCCTTGGCGCAGTCGTTGACGCAGCCGACAGTCGGGATGATCCAGATCTCGTTGCGGATGGCGGCGCGGCCATCCTTGCGGCGGTAGCCCATGAAGGTGTCAGGCGCGGCGGGGGTCAGCGGGTGCACATTGGGGTGATAGCTGTACTCGATCTCACCGGAGAGGTTCGTGTGGATGTTGTGGGTGTGCATCCAGGTGCCGGGCACGGCGTCCGCCGTGGCGTGGCCGATAGGAAAGCCGTATTTGATGACGTTTTCGCCGCTTTTGATGGGCGCAATGGCCATCTTGTGGCCCTGGGGGATGTCCTCAATGGCGGTGACGGTGGTGTTATCGACGGGGACTGCCGTGCCTTTGGCGATGGGATGCAGGGCGACGACGACGTTGTCCTTGGGGTTGATCTTAATGGCGATAGGCATAAGATGTCTCCTTAGCTTCTGATAAAAGTGGGGCCGGAGGGCAACCTCCGGCCCCAATGGGGTACGTTTTAAGGCCGGATGAGGGGCGGGTGTGCGGGGGCAGACCGTAAACGGTCAATATCGGCAGACTCGGCCCTCATCAGTCGGCTGCGCCGACAGCTTCTCCCGATGGAGAAGCCTTTGGACGCTTACAGGCAGGAAGCATACGCGGCCAGTGCGCCGTTCTCGCGGATGTTGGTCAGATTCTTGACGGTGGCCTCCTCGAAGCCGGGAACCTTGGTCAGGTCCTGGCCCCACATCTGCTCGTTGGTCATGACGGCATGAACCAGCGTCGGGACGTCGTCGTTCTTGTGCTCGTTGTAGAATTCAAGGACCCAGCGGTCATCGGAGACGGTGTACTCGTTGCCCTTGGCGCGCTTGCAGACCAGACCCTTGTCGGTCAGCTCCTGCACATCATTGCTGTAGAAGGCAATGTAGGCGGCGAAGCTCATGGTCAGGCAGGTGGGCAGCTTGCCGTTCTTGCCGACGTACTCGAGGAAGGACGGCATGTTGCGGGCACGCCACTTGGAGGTGGAGTTCAGGGAGATGCTCATCAGCTCATGGTTGACGAACGGGTTGTTGAAGCGGTCCTGCACAGCGGCGGCGAACTTCTTGCAGTCCTCCTGATCCAGCGGCAGGATGGGCACGACCTCGTCCAGCAGCATCTTGTTCATGTAGCTCAGGACGGTGGCGTCGTGCATGCAGTCACGGACGATGTCAAAACCGGCCAGATAAGCGCCCAGCACAAAGCCGGTGTGCGCGCCGTTCAGGATGCGGACCTTGCGCTTCTTGTACGGGCTCATGTCGGGGGTCACAAAGACGCGGCTCTCGAGACCGGCCTTGCGGAAGGGCAGCATGTCGTTCAGCTTGGTATCACCCTCGATGACCCAGACGCCAAAGACCTCGCCGACGTCCAGCAGGGGGTCAGCGTAGCCGTGCTTCTGCTCAAGCTCGGCGACCTCCTTCGGGTCACGGATGCGGCCCGGAACGATGCGGTCAACCAGAGAACCGCAGAAGGTGCAGTCCTCATTGACGTACTTCCTGAAGCCGTCGTCCAAGCCCCACTGGTCAATGTACTGGTTGACGCACTTGAGCAGCTCCTTGCCGTTGTTGTCGATCAGCTCGCAGGCCAGCATGATGATGCCCTTCTTGCCTGCCTTGTAGCGGTGGTACAGCACCTGGGTCAGCTTGCCGGGGAAGCTGGATGCGGGCACATCCTCCAGCTTGCAGGCGGGGTCGTAGACGATGCCTGCCTCGGTGGTGTTGGAAACGATGATCTCAAGATCGTCGCTGGCGGCGACGTCCATCATCTGCTTAAAGCCCTCCTCCTCATACGGGTTCAGGCAGCGGGAGACGCTGGAGATAACGCGCTTGTCATCGACCTTCCGGCCGTTTTCACTGCCGCGCAGATACAGGGTGTACAGACCCTCCTGCTCGTTGATCATCTTGGCAAGACCCGGGGCGATGGGCTGGACCAGAACGCACTTGCCGTTCCAGTCGGCCTTCTCGTTGGCCAGATCGAACCAGTAATCCACGAACGCGCGCAGGAAGTTGCCCTCGCCGAACTGCAGGACCTTCTCCGGGGCGTTTTTCAAAATATAGCCGTTGTAGCCGGATTTTGCAAGAACTTCATAATTCAAGGTATCCATATATGCTTCTCCTTACCATAAACAAATCTGGTGCGCAGCGGGGGGCTGCAGCACGTCCTGTTACCTGAATTATATTTTCTTTAGGCCGTTTCGTCAAGATTCATTCCGTAAACAGCGCACATATTTTGCGCAGTTTTGAGGCCAATTTTGGGATTCCGCATCTTGCACAACAAAGAACCGCACTTTTTGGCTATAATTTCGATTAACAAGCAATTTTTGCAACTTGTGCAAGGTAAAATAGTTATGTATAATAATAGCAGAGCATGCTGTTTTGGGTCATCTTTACAGCGCAAGGTATGTGCTATCAGGGCCCGGGGCGGCATTCCCCCGACTATCATTTATAACATCATTAAGGAGCGTCTGTACATGAAAGTATTTATGGACAAGGACTTTTTGCTGGAGACCCCTACCGCGCAGCATCTGTACCACGACTATTCGGCCAAGCTGCCCATCGTGGATTACCACTGCCATATTCCCCCGCAGGAAATTTATGAGGACCGCCGCTTTGAGAACATCGCGCAGGTCTGGCTGGGCGGCCATCAGGTGCTGGCCGACGGCAGCGACTACTATTTCGGCGACCACTACAAGTGGCGCGTGATGCGCTCCAACGGCGTGCCCGAGGAGTACATCACCGGTGACAAGCCGGATCGTGAGCGCTTTCAGAAGTTTGCCGAGAGCCTGGAAATGGCCATCGGCAACCCGATGTATACCTGGTGCCACCTCGAGCTGAAGAAGTACTTCGGCTATGAGGGCGTGCTGAACGGCGAGACCGCCGAGGAGGTCTGGAACCTCTGCAACGACAAGCTGCAGCATGACCCGAAGCTGACCGTCCGCGGCCTGATCGAGCAGAGCAACGTTGCCATGGTCGGCACCACCGACGACCCCATCGACTCCCTCGAGTGGCACAAGAAGATCAAGGAAGACCCGACCATCAAGGTCGTCGTCGCCCCGTCCTTCCGCCCCGACAAGGTCCTGAACATCCGCAAGGAGGGCTTCGCCGATTACATCCATAAGCTGGAGGAAGTTGTGGGCCGCAAGTTTGCCTGCGCAAATTGCGTTGTCAGTGCGCTGGAAGAACGCCTGGAGTTCTTCGTCGAGATGGGCTGCCGCGCTTCTGACCACGGTCTGGACTACATCCCCTTCGCCGAAACGAACGCTGAGAAGGCAACTGCTGCCTTCAAGAAGGCCATGGCCGGTGAGACCCTGACCAAGGAGGAAGGCGACGAGTACACCACCTACCTGCTGCTGAAGCTGGGTGCCCTGTACAAGAAGCACAACGTTGTCATGCAGATGCACTACAGCTGCCTGCGCAATGTCAACGACAAGATGTACCGCAAGCTCGGCCCCGATACCGGCTTTGATATGATTGCCGTGACCGATTGCAGCGCTACCATCAGCAGCCTGCTGAGCGCACTGACCAAAGAGGACGCCTGCCCGAAGGTCATCCTGTACAGCCTGAACCCCGCCGACTTCGACATGCTGGGCACCATTCTGGGTGCGTTCCAGGATGACGAGATCCCCGGCAAGATCCAGCTGGGTTCCGCCTGGTGGTTCTGCGACACCGACGACGGCATGTACCAGCAGATGAAGACCCTGGCCCGCTTGGGCCTGCTGGGCAACTTCATCGGTATGCTGACCGACAGCCGCAGCTTCCTGAGCTACACCCGCCACGAGCTGTTCCGCCGCCTGATGTGCAACCTCATCGGCAACTGGGTCGAGAACGGCCAATACCCCAACGACGAGAAGTCTCTGAAGAAGATTGTCGAGGGCATCAGCTATTATAATGCGAAGCGGTATTTTAATCTGTAATTGAAGTAACGCAATAAGCAATAAAACCCCGCTCCGCCTGTTGATTTTGACAGGCGGGGCGGGGTTTTATTGGGTGCGGGCGAAGCCCGAAAAAGGCTCCCCATCAGGGGAGCTGGCCGCGCGTAAGCAAGGCCTGAAGGGTTTGCGAGCTTGCGGGAGCACCGCTTTTCCGGGCAAGCAGCTCCCTGACGATTGCATCAATCTCAAAGCACACCCCATCAAAATTCCGTATTACATCTAAATTGGAAAATCGCAGCACCTGTATCCCCTGCTGCTGCAAATAGGCGGTGCGGTGTTCGTCGTAGGCCTTGCCCGCATCCTCATAGTGCTGGCCGCCGTCCAATTCAACAGCTAATCCAGCGGCACAGCAATAAAAGTCCAGAATGTAGGGCTCTACGATTTTTTGGCGTGTGAACCGTGGGACATAAGCGCGCAGAAAATCGTACCACAGATGCCGTTCTTCTTTGGTCATGTCATGGCGGAGCTGACGGGCACGGGAAATCATTTCCTTGGATTGGGCCATGGTGGACTCCTTTTCTAAATAAGGTGACGCAGTGGCAATGGTAAGGCGGCTGAACCCCTCAGGCCTTGCAAGCTCGGCCAGCTCCCCTGATGGGGAGCCTTTTTCGGGCGGCTCTGCCGCCCGTGCATGACCTTACTCACAGCTTTCCTGTTCCTCCGGCACCTCGGGCATCGTCCGCAGCTGCTCCAGCGTGATGCCATCCACATATTTATTGATCAGGTCATTCAGCCCGGACCAGAAGTCCAGCGTGTGGCACTGGCTGCGGTGGGGGCAGTCCACCGACGACGCCAAACACGGGATGGCCGTCAGCTCGCCCTCGACGGCGCGCAGGATCTCGCCGGAGGTGATCTCCCCTGCCGGGCGCGCAAGCCGGTAGCCGCCCTGCGCACCGCGCACGCTGGATACCAGCCCGGCCTTCGCCAGCGGGGTGACGATCTGCTCCAGATATTTTAAGCTGATGCGCTGCTTATCACTGATGTCCTTCAGCGGGATCAGGTCGTTGGGGCGGTTGGCCAGTTCCACCATCAGGCGCAGGGCATAACGGTCACGGGTCGAAAATTTCATGGTAAAGCTCCCTTTATCGGAATTAGTAACACTAATCATAGCATAATTCTAGGAATTTTGCAAGTTGTCAACCTATTAAAGTAGTAGGATATATGCAAAATGCCGAAATGTGTAATTTTATGCAAACAAGTGTTGACAGAATCGGTTCACAGGCGTATACTGTGAGCCATGGAAGGCAAACAACGCCGACCAAAGATTCAAGAAAGGGGTACAGAACCATGAATGCAGTCTGCTTTGGTATGATGATGTGCATGTGCATGATGCGTAAGCGTCCTGTGCCAGCTTTCTTGTGCGCAAATTACAGCGCGTAATGAAAACTTGCAGCGGGATGCCGGAAAGCCGACATCCCGCTTTTGTTTGGAAAGGAAGTTTGTGACTATGGAAAGAGGTTCCGTTTACAAGCAGCCCGGTGTGCGAATGTGACGCTTTGAGGGAAGCTGACCGTTCAAAACCAACACACCTGACGATATATAAAGGAGAATTTACCATGAAAAAACTGATTTCTGCAACGCTCGCCGCTTCTCTGGCCCTGTCGCTGGCCGCCTGCGGCTCCTCCGCTTCTACCGATTCCGTCGCTGCCTCCACCGAGAGCACCGCAGCTTCCTCCGAGGCTGCCGAGTCCACCGCCGAGACCGGCGAACTGGCCGGTACGACCCTGAAGGTCGCCGCCTCCCCCACGCCCCATGCCGAGATTCTGAACGTGGCCAAGGAGGTTCTGGCCGAGCAGGGCATCGACCTCGAGGTTGTTGAGTTCAGCGATTACGTCCAGCCCAACCTCGTCACCGAGAGCGGCGAGGTTGATGCCAACTACTTCCAGCACACCCCCTACCTCGACAGCTTCAACGAGGAGAACGGTACCCATCTGGTCAGCGTCGGCGCGGTCCACTATGAGCCGTTCGGCATCTATCCGGGCAAGAGCGATGATCTGGCAAACATTGCGGACGGCGCGACCATCGCCGTGCCCAACGACACCACCAACGAGGCCCGCGCTCTGCAGCTGCTGGCCGCCCAGGGCCTGATCACCGTCCGCGACGGCGCCGGTTTGACCGCTACGGTCAACGACATCACCGACAACCCCCACAACCTGCAGATCAAGGAGATCGAGGCTGCCCAGCTGCCCCGCACCGTGCAGGATGTTGACTTCGCCGTCATCAACGGCAACTACGCAATGGAGGCCGGCTTCTCCGTCGGCAAGGACGCTCTTGCTACCGAGGATGCTTCCTCCGAGGCTGCCCAGACCTACGCCAACGTACTGGTTGTGAAGGAAGGCCGCGAGAACGACCCCGCCATTCAGGCGCTGTACGCTGCCCTGACCAGCGACAAGGTCAAGGATTACATCAACAGCACCTATGACGGTGCGGTTGTGCCGATTTTCTAAGATAAAGCCTCGCACCGCCGTAAACGGGCACGGGCGGATATGGAATCCGCCCCTACGGTACGACAGGCAACGAAATTGTAGGGGCGCATTCCATATGCGCCCGCTGGCAGCCGCAAAGAAAAACCTTGCAACCTGCCGGAATATAGAGTACAATCAATAGCGAATGAGTTTTTGCGCTCATTCGCTATCTTTGTAAATGAGGGAGAATCACCCATGATCGAACTGCAACACCTGACCAAGCGCTTTGCCACGCAGGGCGGCACGGTCGTCGCGCTGAACGACATCAACCTGACGATCCGGGACGGCGACGTCTACGGCATCATCGGTATGTCGGGCGCCGGAAAATCAACACTGGTACGCTGCATCAATATGCTGGAGCGCCCGGACGAGGGAAATGTTATCGTCAACGGCAAGCAGATGCAAGACCTGCGCGCCGCCGACCTGCGCGCGGCCCGGCGTGAGATCACCATGATTTTTCAGCAGTTCAACCTGCTGATGCAGCGCACCTGTCTGCGCAATATCATGTTCCCGATGGAGCTGGCGAAGGTCCCCAAAGACAAGGCCGAGGCCCGCGCCCGTGAGCTGCTGGAGCTGGTCGGTCTGCCCGATAAGGCCGACGCCTATCCGGCGCAGCTGTCCGGCGGCCAGAAGCAGCGCATTGCGATTGCCCGTGCGCTGGCAACGAATCCGAAGGTGCTGCTCTGCGACGAGGCGACGAGCGCCCTGGACCCGAACACGACCCACGCCATTTTGCAGCTCATTCAAAAAATCAACCGTGAGCTGGGCATCACAGTCGTCATCATCACCCACCAGATGAGCGTTGTGGAGGAGGTCTGCAACCGTGTGGCCATTCTCGATAACGGCACCGTCGTCGAGGAGGGCGAGGTGCAGGCTATCTTCAGCCATCCTACGTCCAAGGCGGCGCGGCGGCTCGTCTACCCCGCCGGTGCGCCCCAGGCCGAGGTCCTGCCCGGCCACAAGCTGGTGCGTGTGGCCTTCGGCGGCACCCAGACCACGGACAAGCCGCTGGTGGCAAGCCTTGCCATTGAGTGCGGCGCGCTCGTCTCGATCATGGCGGCGGACACCCGCATTGTGAACGGCCAGACGCTGGGCAGCATGCTGCTGGCGCTGCCTGACGACGACAAGGCCGCCGCGGCACTGGAGTACATCAGGAACTATCCCGGCATTACTTTTGAGGAGGTGAACGGCTGATGGCAGAGCTTTTTGCAGGCAAGGAATGGCAGACGTTCTTGCAGATTTTGCCCACCATTCCGTTTGAAACATGGGAGACCGTCTGGTCCACCGTCGTCGCAACGCTGCTGGCGCTGGTCATCGGTCTGCCGCTGGGTGTTTGCCTGGTCACGGGCGAACAGGGCGGTGTGCGTCCCCTGCCCCGCTGGCTCATGGCGCTGCTGAACGGCCTGGTGAATCTGCTGCGCAGCGTGCCGTTTTTGATTTTGATGATCATTGTCATTCCGCTGTCCCGCGCTATCGTGGGCACGTCCATCGGTACGGTGGCGTCCATTGTGCCGCTGGTCATCGCATCGTTCCCGTTTGTGTCGCGTCTGGTCGAGACCAGTATGCGCGAGGTGGACGCGGGTGTCATTGAGGCCGCCCAGAGCATGGGCGCAACGCCGCTGCAGATCATCACCAAGGTTATGGTGCCCGAGAGCATGCCGAGCCTGGTTGCCAACGTGACGATTGCCGCCACGACCATCATGGGTTACGGCGCAATGGCCGGCATCATCGGCGGCGGCGGCCTTGGCAAGATCGCCATCAACTACGGTTACTACCGCTTTAATGTGGTGCTGGAGTTCTTTGCCACGGCGCTGCTGGTCGTACTGGTACAGATTTTGCAGACCGTCGGCACAAAGCTGGCCATCAAGTGCGACAAGCGCATCCAGAAGTGATTTGAGGGAACCGAGATTTAACATATTTTTCAAATTGGCGTGACAGGGCGGACATAAATGCAGTGTATAGTATAACCAGAGTTAAGGGGAACGCCCCAAGACACATTACACTGCCGCCTTGGCCATGCCAGAAGCAATCGCTTCGGCCACGGCGCAGACAACCAACAAGGCCGTGAAGCCATTTGAATAGATACAAAAGCCTCCTGCATCGGTTGTGATGCAGGAGGCTTTTATTTTGGTGCGCCCGCCACGGTAAGGCGGACTAACGTTTGCGGGAAGGCTGCGGGCCGGGCGTGCCCGGCCCCTACAAGGGAGGCAGATGCCTTACAACCCGTTCACGTCCGCTATCAGCTGCTCCACGGCTTCGTCCTTCGTGGCCCAGCTGGTGCATACGCGCACGGCGGTGTGGTGCTTGTCGGGCTTGCCCATGTGGGTCATGGCGTAGGTCTCGGCCAGCTTGTTGTACCACTCGTCGGGCAGGACAAAGAACTGCTGGTTCGTCGGGGAGTCGTGCAGCACCTTGCAGCCCTTTGCCTCAAAGGCGGCGCGGATGCGCAGGGCCTGCTCGTCGGCCTTTTTCGCCATCGTGAAATACAGGCTGCTGCCGCTGCCGTCCTCGCCGTCCAGCAGAGCCAGGAACTGCTCGCCCAGCAGGCGGCCTTTCGCCAGCATGCCGCCGTGCTGCTTCAGGCAGTAGCGGAAATCGGGCTTCAGATCGTCGTTTGTGATGACGACGGCCTCGCCGAACAGCGCACCGCACTTGGTACCGCCCAAGTAAAACACGTCGCAGAGCGCGGCGTAGTCCTGCAGGCTCAGATCGTTGGCGGGGCTCGTCAGGCCGTAGGCCATACGCGCGCCGTCCACGAACAGGTAGAGTCCCAGCTCGTAGCAGGCGGCGGAAATGTCGGTCAATTCCTCCTTATTATAAAGGGTGCCGACCTCGGTGGGGTTTGAGATGTAGACCATGCCGGGCTGGACCTCGTGCTCGTGGCTGGCGTTGGCGCGGTGCTCCTCCACGGCTTTGCGGATCTGGCGGGCCGTGATCTTGCCGTTTTTGCCGGGCAGCGCCAGGCACTTGTGGCCTGTGGCCTCGATGGAGCCGGTCTCGTGCACATGGATGTGCCCGGAGTCGGCGCACAGCACGCCCTGCCACGGCTTGAGCGCCGCCGCAATGACGGTCAGATTCGCCTGGGTCGCACCGACGAAAAAGTGCACGTCGGCGTCGGGAGCGTCGCACAGGCGCTTGATCTGCGCGGCGGCCTTGGCGCAGTATTCATCCTCGCCATAGCCGGGGGTCTGGTCGAAATTGGTCTTTTGCAGAAGCTCCAAAACCGCGGGGGCCGCGCCCTCGCCATAGTCACATTCAAAACGAAGCATATTTTTGACTCCTTAGTAAAGTATTGCACGCTTTGCAGGGGCGGACAGTATTTGCCCGCGGAGCCTTCCGGCTGCCGCAAGGCTGACGGGCCGATGCTCGCATCGGCCCCTACAGGTACGGGCAAATTTCCAATCGACCCACGCCGCGGGTGTTGCCATAATTATAACACTGTGATTCTCCACTTGCAAGTTTCGCCGCGGTACGCTATAATAATTCTACTTTTGGACAGAAAAGAGGAATTATATGGATCCCCAAAATCAACGCGAAAGCTTCGGCTCACGCCTTGGCTTCATTCTGGTCAGCGCGGGCTGTGCTATCGGCATCGGCAACGTCTGGCGCTTCCCCACAGTCACCGGCCAGTACGGCGGCGGCATCTTTGTGCTGTTCTACCTGCTCTTTCTGGTGCTTATGGGTCTGCCAGTCCTGACGATGGAGCTGGCCGTGGGCCGTGCGGGCCACGGCGCGGCGCGCAGCGCCTACAAGGCGCTGGAGCCCGGGGGCAGCAAGTGGCATATCCACGGCTGGTTCTGCATGGCGGGCTGTGTGCTGCTGATGATGTACTACACCACCGTCTCCGGCTGGATGGTCGACTACTTCTTCCGCTTCCTGACCGGCAGCTTTGACGGCCTGACCTCCGAGCAGGCCGCAGGCGTCTTTGGCGAGATGCTCTCGAACCCTGTCGAGATGGTTTTCTGGATGGTCGTCATCACGCTGGCGGGCTTTGTCGTCTGCGGGCGCGGCCTGCAGGGCGGTCTGGAAAAGGTCGGCAAATGGATGATGAGCGCCCTGCTCGTATTGATCCTTGTGCTGGTTGTGCACAGCTTCACGCTGTCCGGCGCGGGCGAGGGCCTGGCCTTCTACCTGCTGCCCGACTGGTCCCGCGCCACCGGGCAGGGCCTGGGCAATGTCATCACGGCGGCCATGAACCAGTCGTTCTTTACCTTAAGCCTCGGCATCGGCGCAATTGAGATTTTCGGCAGCTACATGGACCGCGGCTTCACCCTGCCGGGTGAGGCCGCCCGCATCTGCGTGCTGGACACCTTTGTGGCGGTCTGCGCGGGCCTTATCATCTTCCCGGCCTGCTTCTCCTTCGGCATCTCGCCCGACGCGGGACCGAGCTTGATTTTCATCACGCTGCCCAACGTCTTTACAAACATGGCGGGCGGACGCCTGTGGGGCGCGCTGTTCTTCCTGTTCATGACGTTCGCCAGCTTCTCCACGGTCATTGCAGTGTTTGAGAACATCATCGCCTGTGCGCGGGAAAATTTCGGCTGGGACCGCCGCAGGGCCTGTCTGGTGGGCGCGGCGGCGCTGGTCGTGCTGGGCCTGCCCTGCGCGCTGGGCTACAACGTGTGGAGCGGCATCCAGCCCCTGGGCGCGGGCAGCACCGTACTGGATTTTGAGGACTTCCTTGTCAGCAACATTCTGCTGCCGGGCGGCAGCCTTGTTTATCTGCTGTTCTGTGTCACCAAATGGGGCTGGGGCTTCGACAAATACACCGCCGAGTGCAACACCGGCAGCGGCCCCAAAATGCCGCAGTGGGTCAAGCCCTACTTTAAATACGTTCTGCCGGTCCTGATCGCCGTCATTCTGGTGCAGGGTCTGCTCTGAAGCAAAATGCCGC
>ERZ835051.3065-NODE-3065-length-13654-cov-3.067873_pt1 | contig 13654 bp, 9 predicted proteins | sample MGYA00519575_ERZ835051 | MGnify/ENA primary metagenome ERZ835051 (study PRJEB31850, sample SAMEA3708769) | human gut metagenome | biome: human gut; feature: human-associated habitat; material: faeces | place: China | collected 2014 ... | reverse complement strand
GCGAAGCCGAATTGGAAAGGATTTTGCATCGTAACTGTGAAAGCACTGAACAGTTGCGAACAAAAAAAGAAACGAGCAAGCCGCTTGAGCAATAGCTGTACGGTCGTAAAACTCATTTCTTAATAGAAGATTAACATATGCTTAAGATAAGGTCAAGATATTCATGAAACATATTTTGTATGTAAGGTGTACTTTTGACCATATGAATAAAACCCTCCGATTTCCACATACTACCCATACAGTATTTTTATGGAAATCAGGAGGTTTTTTAATATGAGAGCAACGGGAATTGTGAGGAGGATTGACGATCTTGGCAGGATTGTCATTCCGAAGGAATTAAGAAGAACGCTTCGCATCCGCGAAAGTGATCCGATAGAAATTTTTTCAGGAAGAGAGGGTGAAATCATTCTGAAAAAGTACTCTCCGATGGGCGAGATCAGTGTGTTTGCCAGGCAGTATGCGGAAAGTCTGGCACAGGTATCGGGAAGAGCGGCATTGATTACGGATCGAGACCAGTTCATTGCAGTTGCAGGCGGATTCCGGACGTTTTTAGGAAAATCAATCAGCAAGGAGCTGGAGGTCAAACTGGAAAACAGAGAGACGCTGATGGCAATGGCAGATGATGAGAAGTTTATTTCGGTAGTGGAGGATAACACCGATGACTATGCGGAGGAGGCAATCTGTCCGATTATCTGTGAGGGAGACGTGATCGGAGGAGTGATTCTGCTCAACACGGCGGATAAGGAGAAAATGGGAGAAGTCGAACTGAAGCTGATCCAGTCGGCAGCCGGATTCCTGGGACGCCAGATGGAGCAGTAACGTAAAATCAGTTACTGGAACGAGGTACGAGTGAGCAGCAACACTGATTTTACAGGAACTTTACAAAAACCTCTCGACAGATTTTACATTTGTTTTGTATGCTAGTAATAGTGGAGTATTTTCGGCCATTTGTAAAATCTGGAAGCGAGGTATGTAAAATGGACTTGTTTGATGTACTAACGTTAATTGGTGGATTGTGCCTGTTCCTTTTTGGCATGAATGTCATGGGGGAGGCACTGGAAAGCAGAGCGGGAAATAAGCTTCGCACCTTGCTTTCAAAAATGACGACCGGAAAATTCGCCGGATTCCTGACAGGACTCGGAGTGACAGCGATTATCCAGAGCTCTTCGGCAACAACGGTTATGGTAGTCGGGTTTGTAAATTCCGGGCTGATGAATTTAAGACAGGCGATCCATGTCATCATGGGAGCCAACATCGGAACGACGGTAACGGGATGGTTGTTGTCGCTTGGTGGAATCAGTGGTGATAATTTCTGGGTGCGTCTCATGAAGCCATCCTCCTTTGTTCCGGTACTCGCATTGGTGGGAATTATTCTATATATGTTTACAGGGTCTTCGAAGAAGAAGGATACCGGAGCAATTTTTCTGGGATTTGCTACATTGATGTTTGGAATGGAAGCCATGTCCGGGGCAGTATCCGGACTTTCAGAGGTGCCGGCCTTCCGTGAGCTGTTTATCATGTTCACGAATCCGATCCTGGGACTTCTGGCAGGAACAGTACTTACCTGTATCATTCAGTCGAGCTCTGCCTCTGTCGGGATTTTGCAGGCATTAAGTATGACCGGACAGATTACCTTTGGAGCAGCTATACCGATCGTTATGGGTGATGCGATCGGAACCTGTATTACTGCAATGCTTTCAAGTATCGGAACGAAGCGGGATGCGAAGCGGGCAGCAGTAGCACACCTGACCTTAAATATGGGGGGCGCACTGGTATGGCTTATCATATACTGTGTGATCAGATCCGTCTTTGCACCGCCGATTCTGACAGCGGTGGCAACACCACTGGGAATTGCAATTGTGAACACATTATTTAAGGTGCTTAACATTATATTATTTATGCCGCTGACTGGCCTGTTGGAGAAGGTGGTTTGCATTCTTGTACCGGGAACAGCCAAAGCAGAAAAGGATACTGAACTGGATGAACGTCTTCTTGCTACACCGACACTTGCCCTGCAGCAGTGTCATACCATTGCGGTTGACATGGCGAGGGATGCGGTAACTTCTTTAAAGGAAGCGTTACAAAGCTTTGAACATTACACACCGCAGCTGGAGGAAAGTATCCGGAACAAGGAAGACCTTACCGATCATTATGAAGATATTCTAGGCTCTTATCTTATCAAACTGAGCTCACAGAAGATCAGCAGTGAAGATGGAGAAGAGGTTACCATGCTGATGAAAATAATCGGTGATTTCGAGCGGATTTCGGATCATGCGGTGAATGTTCTGGAAGCTTCCACAGAAATGCGTGAGAAGGAGCTGAGCTTCTCTGACAGTGCCAAGGGAGATTTCAAGGTGATTTCAGCTGCTGTGGAAGAGATTCTGGATCTGTCCTATGAGGCTTTTGCAGATAATAATATTAACAGCGCAGTCAATGTGGAGCCCTTAGAGCAGGTTATTGATGCATTGAAGGAGGAGATGCGTACCCGCCACATTTTGCGTATGCAGCAGGGAAATTGCAATGTGATCGCAGGCTTCGTATGGTCCGATCTTCTGACCTGCCTTGAAAGAACATCCGATCACTGCTCCAATATTGCAGGCTGTGTGATCGATGTTGCCCATCATGAGCTTCATCTGCATGAAACCTTGCAGGCAATTCACGAGGACAGCAAAGAGTTTCAGAATAAATTTGAGATGTATAGCGAGAAATATGCTGTACATGAATTATAATTATTAAAAAGGTTTTAATAGAAATCACATATACGGTAACATGTGTCCACATATTATAAATTACAAGTTTTATAATATGTGGGCTTTATTTTTTCATACTAATGTGAGAAAATAAAAATCTATAGGGCTTTTATGGAGGATTATTATGAGAAAATTTTGGAAAAAGGGATTTACCCTGCTACTTGGTACATTACTTGCTGTTTCCCTTATAGGATGCGGCAGCAGCGCAGATGGAACAGGGAGCACGGCAGGCGGAAGCGGTACTGCCAACATTGTGAATATCGGGGTTACCGGTTCCCTGGTGAGCTTCAATCCGTTTGTTATGGATATGTCGGAGATGAATCATTACAGCAGCGGTCTGATGTTTCTGCCTCTGGTGGAGCTGGATCAGAATCTGAACTTTGTACCGATGCTGGCAGATTCCATTACGACAGAGGATAACCTGACCTTTACCGTGCATATTGATGATGCGGCCACCTGGTCTGACGGAACACCGGTTACGACTGCTGATGTGGAATATACCGTGCGGCGTCTGTGCAGCCCGGTGGTTGCCAATCCGTATATGATGTATTACGTGTTTGAAGGCGTCGATGACGAAACCGGATTTGTGGAAGAAAATGCAGACAGTGTTGCAGGAATCAGGATTGTGGATGACAAGACCATCACTTTTACGGTAAAATCTCCGATGTCACTGATCAGCTTTGAAAACGGATATGCCAGATATATGCATATTCTGCCGAAGCATGTCATCGAGAAATTCAGTGAGGCAGAGCTTACAACGAATGAGTGGTTTTCCCACCCTGATGTGGTAAGCGGACCTTATATGGTAACGGACTTTGATCCGGAGCATTATGTTTCCTATACAGCGAACACCAAATATTTTAAGGGCGCGCCCAAAATTGAAAAGCTGAACTTTAAGATTGTAGAGGGAAGTCAGATTCTCGCAGGCCTGAAATCCGGCGAAATCGATGTGACGCATCCCACGATGAGTAATATTCCGGAAACGGATTATGAGAGTGTTGAAGCACTTCCCAATGTAACGGTTACCTATGCGAAACCGGTAACCCATCAGTCTGTATTTATCCAGACAGCAAATGTGACAGATAAAAGAGTCCGTGAGGCACTGCTTTGTGGTATTGACCGGGAGAAAATCCTGAATGACTTAATGAAGGGACATGGTGAAATTGTTGATGGCTTTGTATCTTCTGTGAGCCCTTATTATGACAGCAGTATCGTTCCGACCAAGTATGATCCGGACAGAGCAAAGTCACTTTTACAGGAAGCAGGCTGGGATGGCAGTCAGATATTGCGGTTTTATATTAATTCCAGTGATACAACATTTGCCAACGCGGCAGCAATTATGGTTGCACAGTGGGCGGAAATCGGTATTCAGGTGGAGATTAAGACCGTTGATTTTGCAACGCTGATGAGCACGGCCGGGTCTGCCGATTATGATCTGCTTGCTGTTCAGTACACCTATCCGCCTGCGGATTACAGCCTGGATCTGGTTTATCTTCTGGCTGGAGAGGGAAGCTGGACCGGATATTATGATGAAGAGGTGGCAGCAGCCCTTGATGGAGTAACAACCGCCTCAGATACCGGCGAGCTGACCGGCTGCTACCGGATTATTGATGAAAAGATGCAGGAGGACGTACCTTACTTTTCTGCCTATGTAATCGGGGCACAGAGTGCCACCGCCAATCGTCTTACCGGTGTGGAACAGGGTGTGTATGGCTTCTTTAACAATATACAGAACTGGGAAATTGTGCAGTAATCCCATCAGGTCATAAAGCCGTTGAAGCATTTGGGATTACCGGGATGAATTTTTCATCGCAGCTGTGAGGATACGGAACAGCGATAATATAAATACGGATTTGGAGCAGAGAATGTCACACTTACTTACGATTTCGGATCTGACAATTGCATTTACCGGAGACACCGGTACTCATGAGGTGACAGACCATCTTTCTCTTACACTGGATGAGGGAGAGGTTGTCTGTCTGGTTGGTGAGTCCGGATGTGGGAAAAGTGTGACATCGATGTCACTTTTGGGACTGCTGGGACCGGGAGGAAGTGTGAAGGAGGGGAGTATCTGCTATGAGGATCGTGATCTCCTTACTCTTTCGGAAAAGGAACTGGATCAGATCCGGGGGAAAGAAATCAGTATGATTTTTCAGGATCCGATGAGCTCTTTAAATCCTACATTTACGATCGGATATCAGATCATGGAGGGGCTGCGGATTCATCTGGGATTAAAGAAGAGGGAAGCGTGGGTGCGTGCCGTAGAGCTTCTTGCCAGGGTTGGAATGAAGGAGCCGGAGATGGTAATGAAGAGCTATCCGCATACGCTGTCCGGTGGAATGCGGCAGAGAGCCATTATCGCAATGGCACTTGCCTGTAATCCGAAGCTTCTGATCGCGGATGAGCCGACAACGGCACTGGATGTATCGGTGCAGGCACAGATCATGGAGCTTCTGAAGAGATTACAGAAGGAATCCCGGATGGCAGTGCTTCTGATTACTCATGATATGGGCGTGGTGTCCCATATGGCAGACCGGGTTCTTGTGATGTATGCGGGACAGATCGTGGAGGAAGCAGAAGCAGAGGAGTTGTTCCGTCATCCATCCCATCCTTATACCCGGGCACTTCTTTCTGCCATTCCAACAACCGGGGACAGTGAGGATCGGAAATTGTCCTCTATTCCCGGTATGGTTCCGGAAAATTATGATACCATTTCAGGCTGCCGGTTCGCAGACCGGTGCCCATATGCACGGCAGGAGTGTCATCAGAGAGCAGGTTTGCGGGAAATTTCCAAAGGGCATACCGTGAGGTGTATTTTACAGTTATAGGCGTATTGCAAAGAACAGTTCAACAGACCACATAACAACCTGCTTTAAACGGTCATGTTGGACTTAAAGATAAAGATAAGAGGAAGAACAGTGTCCAGGCAGCAAATTCCGTTGATACAAGTGAAGAATCTGAAGAAATATTACCCGGTGAAAACCGGGATTATTCCGCATGTCACGGATTATGTAAAAGCGGTAGACGGTGTGAGCTTTTCCATCTATGAAGGAGAAATCCTGGGTCTTGTCGGGGAATCCGGCTGTGGAAAGACCACGATCGGAAAGCTGCTGACAGGTCTGGAAAAGCCGACGGAAGGGGCAATTTTGTATCGTGGGATGGATGTTCTGGACTGGACAGCGAAGGAGCAGAAAAAATACCGCACGAAAATCCAGATGATTTTTCAGGATCCGTATTCTTCTTTAAATCCGAGGAAGCATATCTATGAAATACTGGCGGCACCCATGCTTTATCATGGCATTTCCGATAAGCAGACTGTCGAAAAGGATGTGAGGGAGCTGCTTGAAATGGTGGGAATGCCGCAGTCTGCACTTGGTAGATATCCACATGAGTTTTCCGGAGGGCAGCGGCAGCGCATCGGCATTGCCAGGGCACTTTCCCTGAAACCGGAATTTATCGTATGCGATGAGCCGGTGAGTGCACTGGATGTATCGGTGCAGGCACAGATCCTGAATCTGCTTAAGAGTCTGCAAAATGAGCTGCAGCTTACCTTGTTGTTTATTGGACATGGGCTCGGTGCGGTGCATTATGTGAGTGACCGGATTGCAGTGATGCAGAATGGACGGATTGTAGAGCTTGGGGATGCCAGAGAGGTCTTTCATCATCCGCAGCAGGAGTATACGAAGATGCTGCTGAATTCCATTCTGGAACCAAAGGCTTATTCTGAAGACAGGGATAGCCAAGGGAGTTAGATAAAAGGAACATACGCTGATGGGTAAATATATTTTAAAACGAATATTAATAGCAATTCCGGTGCTGATCGGAATTACCTTGATTGATTATGCGATTATGTGTCTTGCCGGAAGTCCGCTTGAGATGTTAAAGGGTCCCAGGATCTCTGATGCGGCTTTGCAGGCAAAGGAGATTGCGGCAGGCCTTGATAAGCCGCTTATCGTACAGTATTTCGTGTGGCTTTGGCAGCTCCTGCAGGGGAACCTGGGCTACTCGATGAAATCTTATGAGCCGGTCAGTGCCATGATCGGAAGCCACATAGGTCCGACACTGCTTTTAATGGGAGCATCTCTTGCTTTAAGTCTTCTGATTGCAGTTCCTGCCGGAATTTACAGTGCGGTAAAGCAGTATTCGAAGGGCGATTATGCCGTGGTAACAGCATCCTTTATCGGAAGCAGCATACCGAGCTTTTTTCTGGCATTGATTCTGATTTATATTTTTACGGTAAAGCTGGGAATTCTGCCATCCGGCGGGATGAATACCCTTGGAATGGACGGCAGTGTGGCGGATACGATACGGCATATGGTTCTGCCTGTTACTGTGCTTGCAGTTTCTTTAGCCGGAAGCAACATCCGTTATATCCGAAGCTCTTTTCTGGAGATTTTACAGCAGGATTATCTGCGGACGGCCAGGGCAAAAGGAATCGGCTATAAGCGGGTGATTTGGAAGCATGCCATGCGGAATGCACTGCTTCCTATTGTAACGGTAATCGGAATGCAGATTCCGATGCTGTTTGGTGGTGCCGTAATTATAGAGCAGGTGTTTTCCTGGCCGGGACTTGGACTGATGACTATGACGGCAATTATGGGAAGGGATTATCCCGTGATTATGGGAGTGTGCCTGCTGTCCGCGGTTGTAGTACTTGTTTCCAACCTGATTACAGATATTTTGTATGCGCTGGTCGATCCCACAATTCAGTTGAATTAATGCTTAAAGCTTTGGAAAATTGTTTTCCTATACTTATGAAAGAATGAGGACAGACAACAGATCCGTATGCCGGGAAGGATATGGATCAGAGAGGACGGTCTATGAAGAAAAATTTATCAAATGAAACCTATCTGCAGACCGTCTGGAGGCGGTTCAGGCATCATCATCTGGCGGTGGTATCCATTGTGGTTGTGGCAGTAATCAGTCTTGCGGCTGTTCTGGCTCCGATCCTTGCACCCTACGATCCACAGGCAATTGCCGGCCCCTTTGGAGCGGCTCCGTCGAAGGAATTCATCCTGGGAACCGATGCTATTGGCAGGGATGTGTTAAGCCGGCTTTTGTATGCGACACGGATTTCCCTCCTGGTCGGAGTGATGGCGACCCTGCTGTCAACTGCCATTGGCGTTGTACTTGGTCTGATTGCGGGATATTTTGGCGGCGTGGCAGATATGGTGATTATGCGTTTTACGGATGTGGTGATGTCCTTTCCTTATATTCTGCTGGTACTTGTGGCAGCAGCGATTTTTGAACCGGGACTGTGGAATATTATTCTGATTCTCGGATTTGTGGACTGGCCGGGGATTGCACGGCTGGTACGCGGAAATGTGCTGTCCTTACGGGAAACAAACTTTATTAAGAGCAATCTGGTGGCAGGAATGCCGCTGTCCCATATTCTGTTTTCGGAAATCCTGCCAAATACCGTTGCACCGATCCTTGTATACAGTACAACCGTGCTGGCAGTGTCTATGCTGGATGAGGCAGCACTGAGCTTTCTTGGAATGGGCGTACAGCCTCCGAAAGCAAGTCTTGGCAATATGCTGAACGGTGCACAGTCTCTTACCGTGCTCACACAGCAGCCATGGCTGTGGATTCCGCCCGGTCTTGTTATTATTGTGCTGGTCGTTGCGATTAACTTTATCGGAGATGCCCTGAGGGATGCGGTCGATCCGAATTCAAAGAGCAGACAGATTTAAACTAAATTTCAAAGAATATTTGATGAGAGCACTCAAAAATGATCCACTGGATCATTTTCTCATATGCATGGCAACAAAAAAGGATCCAACAGGATCCTTTCATATAATTTATAACATATATGTGATAATAAAAAAACAAAATAAAGAACATAAATTTATTCCATACTTTATAATACAGTCTATCATATGGAAAAAGAAAAGTCTAGTTATTTCATGGAAAATCAGATATTCTTATTTTACCGGATAAAGTAAAAGCTTTTGAAAAAATATAACTGGATTTGTGCACAGCCATGGGAAGGATACTGGATGGAAAAGAGAGAACCGGATAAAAAGAGCTCTGCGGAGTGGCAGCGGGAAGAGAAATATTTAAACCAGACGCTGGATATCGTGAAGCGTAATGTGGAAAATTATGAGAGCGAAATCCGTGAGATGAGTGACCAGATTGAGGAAATGCTGCAGCACTATCACGACAATGATGTAGAAGTCTACACGCAGATGAGCAATACGGTAACGATGCGGGATCATATGCAGTCTGCCTTGAAGCGTAATCAAAGGGCGACAAAGAAGCCCTATTTTGGACGGATTGATTTTCTGGATGAGACGCTTCAAAAGGAGGAAACCCTGTATATCGGACGCGGAGGAATTGCGAAGGATACAACGCATCAGGTGGTTGTGGACTGGCGTGCACCGGTAGCAAATGCGTACTATGAAAACGGATTGGGGGAATGCAGCTATCATGCACCGGATGGCAGGGAGCTTCCAATCCGTCTTGATTTGAAAAGGACTTATGAGATTGACAACGGAAGGCTGCTTGATTACTTTGACACGGAAGTGATTGCCAATGATGAGCTTCTGACAAAGTATCTTGCAAAAAATAAGCAGGCAGTTCTTGGCGAAATTATCGCAACAATCCAGAAGGAACAGAACGACATCATTCGTAAAACGCCGTATCACAACATCATTGTACAGGGAGTTGCCGGATCCGGGAAGACAACCGTAGCCATGCACCGGATTTCCTTTATTCTTTATAATTATGCGGAACGCTTCCGGCCGGAGGATTTCTATATTGTGGGAAGCAACCGGATTTTGCTGGAATACATTACCGGTGTTCTGCCGGATCTGGATGTGTATGGCATCCGGCAGATGACGATGGAACAGCTTTTCGTAAGGCTCCTGTATGAGGACTGGGATGAGCAGAGCTGCTCCATTCTTGAAAATACAGCGGCTGCACAGGGCAGCATGGACAGAGGTACCTTTGGGTGGTTTCAGGCTCTGACGGAGTTTGGTGCAAGGATCGAGGCAGAGAGGATCTGCATGGACAGTGTCGTTCTTGACCGCAGGCAGTTCGTGGAGGGCTTAAAGGGTGGCGTGGCCGGTGTGTTTGATGAACGGGAAGGTGAGCCGCAGCCTTCGGATCTGGTGGAGCTTCTTAGTGGAAAGGCGATCCGGGATTATGTCGAACAGGCGAATGCTTCCGTGCAGACGAAGATCAATATGCTGAACGAGCGGCTGATTATTAAGATCAAGGATGAGTTCCTGAAAAATGGGCTACGTTACTCCGAAAAGGAACGGAAAGCAATTTTGAAGGAGTACCGCGGCTATTTTGGGAAAAAGATCTTTGATATTTCTATTTTCGAGCTTTATCAGCGATTCCTTCTGGAACAGAAGGAGAAGGGATATGAGGTTTCTGTTCCGGAACAGGCATACGATGTGTATGATCTGGCAGCGCTTGCTTATCTGTATAAGCGCATGAAGGAAACGGAGGTCATCAGCGAGGCGCATCATGTCGTGATTGATGAGGCACAGGACTATGGAATGATGGCGTATGCGGTTTTGAAATATTGCATGAAGGACTGTACCTATACGGTCATGGGCGATGTGTCGCAGAATATCCATTTCGGTTTTGGTCTGGCAGACTGGGAGGAGCTGCGGAAGCTGCTATGCAGCCAGGATGGGGACAGCTTTGGAATCCTGAAAAAGAGCTACCGTAACACGGTGGAGATTTCCGAGTTTGCAACGAAGATCCTGCATCATGGGAGCTTTGAACCCTATCCGGTTGAGCCCATTATCCGGCATGGAAAAGAAGTGGAGATTATGCAGTTTCCGACCAAGAGAGAGCTGTATGAAGAGACAGCCCGGAGATGCCGGGCATGGCAGAAGCAGGGGCTTAATACGATTGCGATTGTCTGTCGCACACCGGAAAAGGCAGAGCTTGTTGCAAGACAGCTTGGCAGGCTTATTCCGGTCTGCGAAAGTAATCTCAAAAAAGCAGTCTTTTCGGATGGAATCATGGTTCTTCCTGTCGTGTATACCAAGGGACTGGAATTCGATGCGGTACTGATTTTCGATCCGGATAAAGAAGAGTATCCGGTGGACGATGGACATGCGAAGCTCCTTTATGTGGCGGCAACGAGAGCGCTCCATGAACTGTGCGTGTTGTACCGCGAAGAACTGACCGGACTTATTGCCGATCCCCTTCCGGAGGAGAAGCAGAAGGAGATTGCCCGGAAGGTGCAGCAGCTGTTGGAGGAAGAAGGAACGAAGCGGATCCGGCAGGCGCAGAGTTCAGGACAGAAAGTTTCATATAATCAAAATGGATTGATTACAGATAGAAAAGAAGAGCAAGCCAGGCAAAACACTTCGGGAATATCTGCAGAGTCAAAATATGATAACGCGATAGAAAATAATAATATAATAGAAAATAATAAAGGTTCCTTGCAATTAAATAAAAAATATGGGAATGAAACAGGAAAGAATGAACCTGGACCCAAAATAAAGCAAGAAATAGGGAAAGTAACAAGACAAGGAATAGGACGAGGAACAGGACAAGGAACAGGACAAAAAACAGAAACGAATCTTTTAGAGAATGAGCAGGAAAAGGAGACGCGGCAGGAAACAGCCCAGCCTGGCGCTAAGCTCCAGGTACGTCCGCGGGTCGCAGCCACATTAAAGAAACCGCAGGTTGTGACACCTCCGTCACAAAGTATGCTGCTTACCGGTGTACAGCCCATTGTAATCAAGTCAAAAGAACAGAAAGCACTTGAAGCCATGCAGCGCGAACAGGAGGCAATTAAGGCACAGGCAGCAGAAAAGCTCCGTAAGGAGAAGCTTCGTAAAAAGAAGATGCCGGGAGTTCCCCTGTTTGGAGATATGCCGGAGAACGACAGGTTGCGTCCGGCAGGGCATTCGAAGATTGATCTTACCATCCGCTGGGTGCATGAGCGTCCGGACGGCCTGTATCTGCAAAGCCGGTATGGTATGCTGCGGATCTGCCCGGTTTCGAAAGCAGCCGTCCGTGTAAGCTTTTGCAGAGAGGACACCTTTGATGCGCAGAAGCAGATATATGATAAAAATGGTTTGCAGTATGGTATGGCTGGTACTCGCACCGGCATGACAGGGACTCATACCGGTGCAGCAGATCCTATGGATTCGTATATTGATTTGCATATAAAGTGGAAATATCGTGACAAGGGCAGTATGGTAGAGATGATGACACCGGGACTTCTGCTTGAAATTGATAAGGGAGCAGGAAATATCCGCTTTCTTACGAAGGACCGGAAAGTGCTCTGCGAGGAGCGCAAAACAGAGTGCCGTCTGATTGAGGCTGATAAGAGCTGGCAGTTCTTTGACTGGAAGAAAGAGAAGATTTCTATTCCGAACCGGGGCAACAGCCTTGGCTTTTCCATGAAGGGCAGTGCCCGCTATATTCATGGCAAAGAAGGAGAGCTGTCTCCCATGATGGTTTCCGATCGGGGCTACCGTGTGGAGGTGCTGGCGGAGGGACCGGTCATCTGCTGTGATATTCCCTCGTACGGGTCTTATTTCCAGGTGACAGGTACGGAAATTGATTATATTATGAGTCTTGAAGCAAATTAAATGGCAGCGGAGCAGATATTTGGTTTGCAAAGCTCATGAATGACCAAATATCTGAGTAATATGAAGTTTTGGATGTGTGAGACGCTTGTCGAATAAATCATACATGAGATCAAAGGCTATGAGAGGGTATAGAAACAGATACAAATTCATAATACCCATAAGAAAAGAGAAACAGGGGTATATAAGTCAGGAGGATGACACAAATGACAAGAGAAGAATATCAGAATCGTGTATTGGGATGCTTTGTAGGAAAGAATATTGGCGGTACGCTGGGAATGCCTATGGAGTGGGAACGCAGTAAGAATGACGTTACTTATTATACCCATGACATCACGGGAGATCCGCTGCCGAACGATGATCTGGATATCCAGATTCTGTGGCTGCTTGTCCTGGAAGAGCAGGGTCTGCATATTGACAGTAAGATTTTGGGACAGTATTTTAATGAATACATGATCTTCACCCATGCAGAGTACGGTGTTGCGAAAACGAATCTCCGTGCGGGACTGCAGCCTCCGGTGACAGGAACCTTCCACAACAAATTTAAGGACAGCTGTGGTTCCTACATCCGTTCGGATATCTGGGCATGCTTATTTCCGGGAAATCCGGAAAAGGCAGCAGAATATGCTTTTGAGGATGCACTTGTGGATCATGGAAACGGAGAGGGCGTCTATGCAGAAGTATTCATGGCAGCCATGGAGAGTGCAGCCTTTTATGAAAGGGATATCCGTAAGCTGATTGATATTGGTTTAAGCTATATTCCGGAGGAATGTACGGTAAGCAAGGCAATCCGCGATGCAATCCGTACCTTTGATGAAGGAATGAGCGTGGAACAGACAAGAGAATACCTGATGCAGCATTACATCGGGCATCTGGAGTGGCATGCAATAGCCAGAGAGGATGAGGAAAAGGGCTACAACGAAGGACCGATGGGCTTTGATGTTCCGTCCAATATGATGATCATTATTTACGGATTGCTTTTCGGAGAAGGAAGCTATGAGAAGGCCATGTGCACAGCCGTGAATTACGGTGAGGACACGGACTGTACTGCCGGAACCATCGCTGCTTTGTATGGAATGATGTATGGCAGGAGCGTTTTTGACGAAAAGTGGACGAAGCCGATTGGCAACAAGCTTGTTACGATCAGCATTGATCCTTTCCTGATGTATGGGAAGATTCCGAAGACGGTGGAGGAGCTGACCGAGCGGGTTACCGTTCTTTATGAGAAAGCACAGAAGGAATTCGGACTTACCGGATGGAGCGGTAATGTGGAAGATTTTTATGCAAAGCCGTATTTCCGGAATATTTACCGGGAAATGAATGTGGTACGCTTTGAAT
>ERZ835051.3061-NODE-3061-length-13674-cov-3.114840_pt1 | contig 13674 bp, 8 predicted proteins | sample MGYA00519575_ERZ835051 | MGnify/ENA primary metagenome ERZ835051 (study PRJEB31850, sample SAMEA3708769) | human gut metagenome | biome: human gut; feature: human-associated habitat; material: faeces | place: China | collected 2014 ... | reverse complement strand
GGGGACTCCGCTCCCGATGTCAAGGAATACAAGGACTTCCGCGAACTTTTGGCAAATCCGTCCGTTGACGCGGTTTTGATAGCGACTCCCGACCACTGGCACGCAATTCCCGCTATTTGCGCGGTTAACGCGGGCAAGGCGGTGTATTGCGAAAAGCCTTTGACTTTCACTGTCGAAGAGGGCAGAAAGCTCGTTAATGCGGCAAAACGCATGGGCGTTCCGTTTCAGGTCGGCTCCCAGCAGCGCAGTTCCGCCGAGTTCAAGCGCGCTGCGCAGCTTGCCCGCAACAAATATTTAGGCGAAATCAAAGAAGTTTATGTCAGCGTAAGCGCGGGCAACGCCACTCCGCGCAACTGGAAAATCGAAGAATGCCCGAGCACGGTTGACTGGGATTTCTGGTGCGGACCTGCTCCCTACAATCCTTATTCAAGCCAGCTTTTGCCAAAAATAGACCCGAAGGCAAGCAAGCCGCACGAAGCGTACGGCTGGAATTCATGGCGTCACCACCTCGACTACGGCAATGGCTCTCAGGCAGACTGGGGTGCGCACCAGTTTGACATTGCCTTGTGGGGCTTGGGCTTGGACGGCAAGGGCATCAAGTATATCGAGCTTACCGACAAGGAAGATATGCCCGGCGAAAAGCACTGGCGCATGTACCGCTATTTGACTGAAAGCGGAATACCGATTTACAGGGGCAACCACCCCGCAATCCCAAAAAGATTGCATGGCGGCTTGACTTTCGTATGTGAAAAGGGCTTGATTTCCGCCGCGCGCGGACACTTCTGGTCAGACAGGGAAGCGTTGGAAACCGCAAAGTTGAGAGATGACGACGTTTCCTTGATTTCTTCGGAAGCGCACAAGGAAAACTTCCTAAACGCCGTCTTGAAGGGTACTCCGCTTGCCGCTCCCGTCGAAGTTGGGCATTCAACCGGCACTCTCTGCATAATCGGCAACATCGCTTACAATTTGGGGCGCAGTCTCGAATGGGATTGGAAGTCCGAAAAATTCGTAAACGACGCCGAAGCCTGCAAATTCCTATCCCGTCCGAACCGCGGGGAATGGGCGGCGTACTAATAACAGGGAAAGGAGATTTTTGAACATGAAAAAGACACTCTTTGCACTTTGCTTTTTTGCCGCGGCACTTTCTTTTGCCGCTCATCCAAATTCAAAACCTGCTTCGGCTGAAGAAATTTGCAGTGCAATGCAGGATATGCGCTCCTACGACTGGGGGCAGTCTTCGGGAAAGCTTGAAGCTTATTTGTATCCGCTTTACCGCACTTCGACTTCCGACAAAAAGGCGGCTGTCGCCATTGAGCAAAAGGCTGTCGAAGAATTGAAAGGCGGACAGGGAACAACGCGCTACAAGGAGCTCCTCGGCGAAACTTTGGCTATTTGCGGAATTTCATCGACTGCAAACGACCTTGCCGACATAGTCGCAAAAAACTGCTCAAAAGAAGAAAACCGCCGCTGGATTGAGCGCGTCATGATTGCGCTTGGCAGGGCTTCCGACAAGGGCGCGAAAGACGCACTCTTGAAGCTTTCTGGAGTGAAGGGATATGTTTCGGTTGACGCGATTTCAGCTCTCGGCTCGCGCGGCGAAGCGGACAAGGAAATTGCAAAAATCCTTGCATCTGCGGGAAAAGACAAGCAGAAGTATTACGCTTCTGTGGCGGCTCTTGCCAGAATTTCCTCTCCCGTCTCGTTCAAGGCTCTTTTAACGGCAATGTCGAAGGCTCCCGAGCCTGCGATGAAGCTTGCGGCAGGGGAAGCGTTGATTTCTTCTGCAAGCTCGTCCAAAAAGGCGGCGAAGGTCTTGGAAGACAGCGCAAACAAGATTTTGTCGGACTCAAAGTCAGATCTGCCCTTGCAGCTTGACGCGTATTCTGCATTGGTAAGGCTTGGCAAGGCGCCCGCTCCAAAATCGAAAGATTTTCTAATCGCGGCGATAGACGTATTCGGCACAAACAAAAAGCTTGCGGCTCCCGCATTCTTGGATTTTTCAAAGCTTGAAGAACCCGAACAGACATTGCTTGTGCAGGCTTACGCCCGCAGGGGAGACGGTTTTGACAAGATTATCAAGCTGAACCCGAAATCTGCCCCTCTTGCCGAAGCGATTGCCTTTGCGGCGTCGAGAATGGGAAGCGAAAAGGACTTTGAAAAGCTTGCGTCTTTTGCTCCGCTCTTTTCAGGCGACAGAGAAAAGGCCGTCCTTGCCCAATACATAAGCGAAATCAGGGCAAGCGGAAAGCTTTTGAAGCTTGCCGACCTCGCAAAAAATTCCAAGAGCGAAGATGAAAAGAAAGTGCTTTTGATGGCTACCGAAAACCTCGATTCGTCGAGTGTTGCCGATTCGCTTTTGGATGTCGTTAAAAACGGTTCAAGCGACGACAAGATTGCGGCTTTGAAGACATTGAATACGGCGCAGTCGAAGAACGCCTATGTATTCGTGAAGGTTGCCGAGCTTTTCCCGACTTTGAAGGGCAAGGAAATTCAGGCGGCGCAAAGGCTGCTTGTAAATCTTTCTCGCGTATCTTGCAATGAGCAGATGTTCAAGGCGGCGGCAGAGCAGTACGCAAAGGCTTCAGACGGCAAAACAAAGGCATTCTTTGTAAGGTTTGCCGCTCCATTTGGAAGCAGGGAAGCCGCGGATTTCCTCGCAAAAGCGTATCTTGACGGCTTCAAGAACGAAGCTTTGCGCGAGTTTGCACAATTTAAGAACGAAAACGCTTTTGATGCCTTGAAAAAAATCGAGGGCGCGGACGCCGCAAACAAGGAAAAAATCCGCAATACGGGCATCAATATCTTGCAGCAAAACGGGCTTCTTAAATCTCCTTATTTGAAGTATATTTCGTCAACTGCCATAAATTCCCGCGAAAAGAATTTGGAAAACATGCTTGAAATGCCGAATATGCTTGCGGCGGAAGAAGTAAAGCTTCCAAATGGAATGAAGGGGCGCGCAACGCACGGAGCCAATGAATTGGCAAGGGCGTTTGACTCTGATATGTCTTCGCGCTGGGCGAGCGGAATGTCGCGCGAGCCGGGCATTGCGGTCATGTTTGAATTGCCGTCTTCCGAAACGGTGAAAGGCTTGGAATTTATGCTCGGCAATTCGACGGGCGACAGGGTTCTTGAACCTAAAGTCTTTGTCGGCGACGAAATCGGAAACATGCGCAAGGCGAAAATAAAGTATGAAGGCGCGCCGAAAAGCGACATCATTACTTTTGAAAAACCCGAAAAGGCAAAGTTTATTTGTGTTGTAAACACAAAGGCGGCGGGCGGCTACTGGTCGATTTACGAAGTAAAAATTCAAAAGTAGCTTGCGGTTTTGACCTTGAATTTTGGCGGCGCAAAACAATGCGCCGCTTTTTTTGGGATTTTATTCGGAAGGAATTTTGCGAAAGCGCATTTTTTTGAAAATTTGTTTGCAAAGCGAAAAAAAAGCCCTAATCTTATTTTTATATTTTTAGTAGTTCAGTAGTTTAGTTTATTCGAAACAAAAAAGGCGGTCTGATTTTCAGGCCGCCTTGCTTTTTTTCGGTATTTAAAAGTTAAAATCGGGCTTGTTCCAATATGCCGCAGGTCGGTTGTGCGAAGTTGCGAACATTTTGCGGGCAAGCTCGAACCCCGCCTCGTTTTCAATAATAATCGCGGGGGAAAATGCGCTTTTGCCGTCGCGGGGAAGAATTGTTTTGCAGTTTAACTTCTTTATATTTTCTGATTTTTCAAAATCTGAAATCATATTTGCGCGCGTCTCTAAAATTTCGGATATATTCAATTTTTTCAGCATCTCGAAAGAAAAGGGGCTTATGCGACATACTGCTTTGGAGTTGAAGAGCTTTTCCTCTCCTTTCATGAAGAGTTTTCGATAAGTTTTGTCTTCAATCCCGCCTGCTTTTTTCGCGAGGGTTTTAAGCGTCATTGCAGAAAGTATGTCTCCTGCAAAGTCAGGCATGGAGGTGCTTGGCAGGACGGCTATTTTGCGCGGCTTTTCGCTTTTTAATTTCAAGTACGCTCCGTCGGGAATGGGAAGAAGCTTGCGAAGGCTCGCAAAAACGCAGTTTGCGGCGGAGTTTGTCGCCCACTCCGAAAATGGGGCAAATGTCGCGTCCAAAATCGAGAATGTTTGCGGATTTTTCAAAATCCAGCCCTCTATTTCGGCTTGGTTGGAAGCCCCGAAGAAATCCATGAACAAAATTGCCTCCGACGCTTTCAAGCTTAAGGTTTCAATATGGTTTTCCGAGTATGTTTTTACTTCAAAAAAGCGTTTAAAAAATATCGGCAAAGACGGGCAAATTAGTTCGGGCAGAAATATTGTTTTTATGCCCGATTTTTTCAGAAAAGGAAATGCCGCGCACAGCGCGCTTCGTCCCGAGGCGTATAGTTCCGCGCTTTTTACCAAGTCGAAAAAAGTTTCGCCGCCGCCCAGTTCGTTTTCGGAGGGAAGCTCCAAATAGCAGTCAAGCGGCGACAATACTTTCATTTTACGAATTGAAATCCTCCGCGTTTCCGAGGTTGTTTTCTGCCATGAAATCGGCGAAGTCCTGCGGAATTTTCGCTTTTATCACGAGGTTTGGGTAAATTTTTGAAAAATCCAAAATCCATGCGTGCAGGGCTTGGCGGGGCATCAGCATTTTTTCCATGTCTTCCCGCGACAATCCGTTTTCTATGAAATTCAAATATACGTTTTCGTCTCCACCGTAAATTTTATCGCCGACAACCCTCATGTTTATCCATTCCGCGTGGGCGCGAATTTGGTGCTTGCGCCCCGTGATTATTTCAACTTCCGAAAGCGTGAGCGGAACGGGGGTTGAGGTTGTGCGTATCGGGGTGAAAAGTGTTTCCGCCGCTTTTGCCGAGCCTTTGTCGATTGCGGCAATCTGCTTTACTGCGACGTTTGAATTTTTGTCGTCGGCAAGCGGCTGGCTTACAACGTATTTGCCAAGCATGTTGCCGCGCAAGATGGTTAGATATTTCTTGCCCACAAGCTTGGATTCTATCGCCTTTTGAATTGTGCTTGCGCTTTTTTTGTCCTTTGCGAACACCACGGCTCCGCTTGTCTCGCGGTCAAGGCGGCTTACAAGGTGGATTGTGTCAAGCTTGGTGAGTTCGCGCATAGCCCCGACGAGGCTTGACAGAGGCCCGTTTTTGGAGGGATGGCAGACGAGCCATCCGGGCTTGTTTACGGCGATGATTTTTTCGTCTTCAAAAATTATCCAAGTTTTAAGCTCGTCCAAATCCACGAGTTCCGGGGTTTTGCCAAATTTGTCTGTCATATTTTTTGCGCTTCTGTCAAAGCCACGCAACCGAACGCGAAGCTCTTTGTTTTCGAGTTTTTAAAGCCGCAGCTTTCAATTAGTTTGTTGAGTTCTTTTTTGCGGGGGAACGCCCTTGTGGTTTTCGCCAAATATTCGTAGTCGGACTTGTCTGCGCCGAAGCGCGATGCAATGCGCGGCACAAACTGCTCCATAAAAATGTTTTGCGCCCACTCCACGCATTTGGGCGCGCGCGCGACCTCCAAAATGAAGAGCTTGCCGCCGCCTTTTAAGACTCTTGATATTTCTTTTAGGCAAATTTCTCTGTCTTTAAAGTTTCTGAAACCGAATGCGATTGCAACAGCCGAAAATCTTCCGTCTTCAAATTGAAGTTTGGCTGCGTCGGCAATCTCGAATTTCACGTTGCGGGGATTGCGTGTAAGTATTTTCGATTTTGCAAGCTCGAGCATTTCGGGGCAAAAGTCGGCGCAGGTGATTTTTTGTTCGGGGCATATGTCCAAAATGCGCATTGCAACGTCTCCGCTTCCGCATGCAAGGTCGAGTATTTCCCCTTTTTCTGCGCATTTTACCGCAGACTTTGCAAGGGCTTTCCGCCAGCGGGCGTCCATTCCGAAACACATGGCGCGGTTTATTTTGTCGTAGGACGGAGCTACGCGGGCAAACATTTTGCCGACGTCTTTCGGGTCTCTTGTTTCGGGATTTGCAATCTGCATTGTCGTAAAATAAAAAGGTTTCCGACCTTAAAAGTCCAGTTTAATGCAAAAAAAACATAACAATTTTATAATGAATGAAAAAATATTTTATTTTCTCTTGAAAAAGCTCCGATGCAATGCCATATAGGAAAATTCTTTTTATAAAAGGGATATTGTAAAAATATGCAAAACTTAACAAAACGAGAAATTGTACAGAAGATTTATACGACAAAGCCTGAATGCCGCAATGGCAGCGTGCTTCAAAACGACGTCAAGGATATCGTTCAAATGACGTTGGATACAATCGTGGAAAGCCTTTCTTCCGGTAGAAATGTAGAACTTAGAAATTTCGGCGTGCTTGAAGTGCAGGTGCGCAAGCCACGCGTCGGCAGAAATCCGACGATGCCGCAAAACGATGTAGTAATTCCAAAGCGCGCAATCGTGAAGTTCAAGTCCGGCAAGGAATTGAAGGCGGCGTTGAAAAAGCTTGATTTGGGCATTGTCGAAAACGCGCGCCAATCGAGAGCCCGCAAATAAGCTTATGTTTAAGACACTGCCGGGATTCAGAGAATTTTACCCTGAGGATTGCGCGAAGAAATCCGCAATGTTCGAGGTGTGGAAAAATACAGCCCGAACTTTCGGATTTTCGGAGTTTGAGCCTCCCGTTCTCGAGTCTCTTGATTTATTCATGGAAAAGTCGGGCGAGGAAATCCGAAGCCAGCTTTTCGAGTTTACCGACAAAGGCGGCAGGGAAGTTGCCCTGCGCCCTGAAATGACGCCATCTCTTGCCAGAATGGTCGGGGCGCGGGCAGGCGGCATACGCCGTCCCGTAAAGTGGTTTGCAATCGGCGAAAACTATCGCTACGAACGCCAGCAAAAGGGCAGACTGCGCGCCTTTTACCAGTTTAATGCCGACATATTGGGCGACGAATCCATTTCGGCTGACGCGGAAATCATTGCGCTTTTGATTGAGTCTCTGCGCTCTTTCGGGCTTACGGAAAACGAGTTCAAGCTCCGTTTGGGAGACCGAAATTTGTGGGTTCTCTTCCTCGAAACTTTGGGTATTGGCGATGACCGCATCGCCTCGGTTTTGTCGGTTGTCGATAAAATTGAGAAGGTTCGTCCCGAAGCTTTTTCGGAAATGATGGCGGAAGCGTTGACGGGTTCGGGGCTTTCGGCAGGCGAAGTTTCGGAAAATTGCAGAAAGTTTGTGGCAATAAACAGTGTCGAAAATCTTGAAGCGGCGTTTTCTTCTTGCAACGAAGAATTTAAGGCGAAAATCGAAGCCAGATTGAACGATTGGCGCAATTTGCTTTCAATCTTGGACTTGATGGGCGTCGGAGGCTTTGTGAAAGTCGATATGGGCATCGTGCGCGGTTTGGCTTATTACACGGGTTTTGTTTTCGAGGCATTCCAAACTGTCGGAACGGGTCGCGCTCTCGCGGGCGGCGGCAGGTACGATGCGCTTGTAAAAAAACTCGGCTATCCCGACATGTGCGCCGTTGGTTTCGGAATGGGCGATGTCACTGTCGGTGATTTGTTGGAGCTTACGGATAAACTGCCAAAGGCGGACTTTTCGCCCGACGCATATGCGGTTATTGGCTCACAAGAATTGGTTTCTCGCGTCTTGCCGATTGTGTTTGAACTTCGCAGAAGTGGCGTGAAAGTCGATTATCCTTTTAAAATTTCGGGCTTTGGCAAGCAGTTTAAAATGGCGGACGCAGTTGGCGCAAAATTCGCGCTGATTTTCGGCGAAGACGAACTTTCCAAAAATTCGGTAAAAATCAAGGATTTGAAGCTTGGAACGGAAACTGAAGTTGAAATTTCCAAACTTTTGTCTTTTTTTGGGAAATAAATTTTTGCAAATTCAAGTTTTGTGCTTGCAAGACGCAAAATAATCCGCACATTTGTTTACTTTAAAAAACGGGTTGGTAGCTCAGTGGTCAGAGCAGGCGACTCATAATCGCTTGGTCGTGGGTTCAAGTCCCACCCGACCCACGTTTTTTTATTATCAGTAAAAATTCGCAACGGAATTCCCGTTGCGAATTTTTTTGTACTTCAATATCCGATTTTTGTTTTTTGTTGAAAAAGTTTTTTTTAAGATTTAAATAACTTTCTGAATAGGGGAGATATATGAAAATCTTTGGAATGTTTTTTGTGGCGTTTTTTTCTTCGATGCTTTTTTGCGCTGATTTGAATGCAAAAATAAGTCGTATAATAAATTCTTCAAATTCCATAACACAAAAAATGGCAGTTTTCGATTTAAGGGCGAAAATTGCCTTTGTGTCCGGCAGTGTCCCTGAGCTTTCAGATTCTTCCGAATTATTGAAAAATTCGATTGTCATTGGGCGTCCGGACGAAAATCCGAATTTGGGCGAATTTTTGGACGATGCTGCCAAGCTCTCAAAAGGCGGATACATTATAAGAAAAATAGCGAATGGTTCTGTTGCAGTTGTCGCAAACGATGATGAAGGGGTTGTAAACGGCGCAAACGCCCTGTTAAGGCAGATGGGATATGGGTTTACGCTTGGAACGCAATTTACTCCGTCAAAGCTAAATGAAAAAATCGAAGACGAAGTAAAGTCTCCCAAGCTTGGCGTGAGGGGATTTTTGCCGTGGTACAATTTTTTCAACAGCCCCACAACTTGGGACGAACCCGACCATAGGGCTTTCGTTGACGATGCCATGGCGTTGGGCGCGAATTTCATCGGCTTTCACAACTACAACGGAGAGCCCCTCTGTGGATATGTTGATGAAAACAAAAAACTTGTGAAAGCGGGGCGTCTGCGTTCCACAAAATATCCTACTTGGGGAACTCATCCCTTGAAAACCGAAGATTTCGGTTTCGGAACAGACAAAATTTACTCCGGAGATTATTTCGGGGCAGGCACTTCAAAAATAAAAGATGATGCCAAAGCCGTTTTGGCGGAGCAGAACTTGGTGGCGAAAATGCTTGCCTATGCGGACAACAAAGGGGTGAAAACCTGCATCGGATTTGAGATAGGGGAACACCACAACACTCCGATCCCGACGGACGAGGGAGATATGGAGATTTTCGTAAACAGGCTGCGCCATGTCGTAGAGAAATATCCGAATGCAAAATATGTATGGCTTTGGCTTCCCGAAGCTTCGGGGCTTGCGGGAATGTCTTGGGGAATCGGAGGCTCGAAAAATGCCAAGCAATCGCTTGCCCTTTACGCAAACAATTCGCTTGATGTTTACAAAATGATTGGCGGCTTTAACGAAACTCTTGCGCGCCACGGAGCATACGACAAGAGTTCTGGCGGGGAATTGGGCAGGACAATGCGGGCAATCTGCCTTGAACAGTGCGCGAAAGCCGCCTTAAAAGTTTTGTCGCAATACGAAAATCCGCCCAAACTTGTCATGAGCGGATGGGGCGGCGATACTTATCTTGGCGCGGATTTATATTTTGACGGCTTGAATAAAACTTTGCCGAAAGACGTGGTGTTTTCCGCCCTCGAACACATTTCTCCCCGACCCAAGATAAGCGATGTTTACGGTACGCTGGCAGGGCGCGAGGTTTGGCCTATTCCCTGGCTTGAAAATGACGGCGACCAGTGGCAGCCTCAGCCGTGGGTAAAAACTTTCAAGGGTTTGATGGAAGATTTGTATGCGAAAAATTGCGACGGCGTGCTTGCCATACATTGGCGCACGCGATGTGTCGGGGAAGCGTTCCAATATTTGTGCGACAGCGCGTGGAACGGCGCAATGCCGCTTGAAAGCTTCTTTTTGAATTATGCCAAAACCCTCTACGGCGATGAAAACACTGCCCAAATGGCGAAAATCCACGAGGACTTGGACGCGCTGCCTTACAGATGGCTTGGCGGAAAGGGTCAGAAAGAATGCGGTTCTTTCGAGTGGGGCGAAGTCGGGGATAGTAAATTTTTGGACAGGCTTTTGGAGATAAAATCGAGAATAAAAAAATTGAAGTTTAAAAATCCGTCGGCTTTGGAAAACGCAAACTGGCTTTTGGCGCGCATTGATTGGACTGTCGCTTATCGGGAAATGACCGTGCATTCTCTTGTTGCTCAAAGCGCCATTAAGCATGGCAAATACCAAGAGGCGCTTGCAGAGCTTGCAAATCCATGCTATCCCAATGCGTTTAGAACTTACGCAAAAAGGATTTCCACAAGGGGCGAATATGGCGTCCTTGCGACAGTGAATACCAAGGCGTATGTTGACTGGCTTAAAATGCGTGAAACGGTCGAAAATGCTTTGGGCAAAAAATTAAAGATTGCTGACTGCGCTTGGGATATTGAAAAAAACGATAGGTTTGTCTCGCTTGCAAGGCGCATTACAAGTATTGAAGAAGGAGATGATTTTGAAATCGAGCCGATTGTTTTCGGGGGTGGAGATGCTTGGATTTTTTATCGCAAGCTTGGCGAAAAGTCTTGGAAGTCGAAAAAATTGGAAGAAAATCATAATTGGGTAAAGCATATAAAAATTCCCGCTTCGGAAATTGGGGATGTCGGCATCGAGTATGCTTTCGGGTTTTCAAAAAGCCCGCGGATTGCAAATAAACATCTGCTTTCGGTCGCTCCTAAAATCGAAATGGCTGTCCGCGCAAAAAAGAATGTTTCTTTTGACGGCGTAAAGTTGGAGGCGAAAGCGCAAAGAGGCAAAACCTCTCCCATTATGCTCTCATGGAACGACATTAAAAATGCAGAGTACTACAAAGTTTATCGGGACGGTGAGCTTCTTTGTTCCACGGCGTTTAATTATCTGCCCGATTCTTCCCCGAATAAGAGCGGATTTTATGTTGTTGAAGCTTTTAACAGAAACGAAAAAGTCGCCCAAAGCGAGGCCGCGCCTTACGAAATGCCAAATATGCCCGTTGGCGAAAAACCGCGCGTTAAAATCGGGCAAAATCCTTCCGGCGTTGTTTTGAAAATCGCCGCCCCGAAGTCCGATGCGGCTGTCAAATGCAGAATTTATAAAAGCGGGAAACGCGCAAGAGCCGAACGTTTGAAAAACGAAATTCTTGAGCATGTCGAAGCTTCGCAGCCTTTGAATGTTCCCGAATATATGCTTTGCGAACTGCCCTTGAACGGCGGGAACGAAGCGTTTTTCTTTGATGAAACTTCGGAGGGAGATTGGGTTTACAAGGCGGTGTTTTTAAACGCCCATAATGTCGAAGGCAAAAATTTTGAAGAAATAAAAATCATCCACAAAAAGACACCACAAACGTCTCTTGTCAATCTTCCGCTTACAGAAAGACCAAAGGGCGCAAAAGAGGTCGGGGTTGTTAAATATACTTCGGAAGGCGCGGATTTCAGCGGCGGATACGTCGTTTTGCCAAACATAAAGCCGAAGTTCGGCGCGGGGCTTAAAATCGAATTTGAAATGATGGTTTTTGAAGGGGCAATGCCTGACGGGGTAATGTTGAGCTTTGGTATATTCAGGCTTAACGGGCTCTATTTCCAGTCGGGAGGCAGGAATTTGAATGTTTGGGGAAGCAGTGAATTTAAAACTGCCGCAGGGGGATTGAAGCCTAATGAGTGGCACAAGGTTTGTTTTGAATACGACTGCAAGAGCGCGGTTTTAAAAATAGACGGAAAAACCATGTATTCGCAGTCTCTTGATTCTCTTCCGACTGAAAGCGATTATCCGTTGACTTTGGGCAATTATTCGTCTCCTGAAAAGCGTTATGCTTTCAAGGGGATGTTGCGCAATCTTGCCATCTCTTCTGAAAAAACGGAATAAAACGGGCAAAAAAACGGAATAAAACGGAATGGGCAAAAACAAAAAATCTAAAAGATAAAGAGCTGACGCTTCCGTAGTAAATAGATTTTTTGCCCATTCCTTGCCCTCCATCTTGGTTTTATTTCGGACTCACGACCGAAAGGTCGCTACGCCTCGAAATCCGCAACCCGAGGTTCCCAAAAACGTTTTTTTAAAAAAGTTTTTGGGATATAGTCATAGCAAATCCTGCCCATTTTCTAACACACGCAACGTATCAAGAAATTTTACGGATTTAACAATATATAACGTCTTTATCATGAACTGGATTTCAATTACATCAAGCGACGTCGCAAGCTATCAGGCGGGCGGATATGTTGAGGCTTTTGAAAATGCCGCTCTTTTAAACGGACAGGCAAATCCGCTTTCCGAAGCAATTTCCGCAACCGTCGCAAAAATTCGCGGATACATAAAAGCGGGCGGTTATTCGGTTGACAGCGATTCTTCAAAAATTCCGGCATCTTTGTTAAGCGACGCCCTTGCGCTTATTGTTGCAATGGCAAAAACACGAATTGCGCAGGATTTAAGCGATGCGGAAAGAACGGCGCAGGCAAACGCAATCCAGCTTTTGCGCGACATTGCCCAGGGCAAATTTGATATCGAAAATCCCGATAATCCCGAATCGGCAAGCGCTACAATTCAATCAAACGTCGGCGTTTCCATTGTGCGTCCATCCAAACACGCACCCAAACTTTCAGACTATAACGGACTTTAAAATAATGCCTTATTATACGACAGACGAAGCGTATTTAAAGCGCAAGCAAAACATAGCTACGGATTTGGCAAGCAGGCAGATGCAAGAGCTGCATTGGCAAATTCGCGAAAGGGCGTTTTGGTCCGCAACTGTCGATAATGCGAAAATCGTCGCCGACTTGCACGATGTTTGCAATGCCGTTGTTTCGGAAAGAATATCGGTTTCGGACGCCCGTTTGGAAATTGCAAAATCTTTAAACCGCAACGGATACAAGCCGTCTGACGGAACGCAAGGAACAATTCGCGACCTTTCAAGTTTCCGCCGCCAAGATTTGATAATCCAAACAAACGTGGAAATGGCGCGCGGATACGCACATTATGCCGAAGCGCAGGAAGATCTTCATATTTATCCCTGCCAGGAATTGATACGCGAACGCAAATCGAGATTTCCGCGCAATTGGGAAAACCGTTGGCTTGCGGCAGGCGGAAAATTGTATGGCGGAAGGATGGTCGCAGAAATCAATTCTCCGATTTGGCGCAGAATTTCGCGCTTTAATTTACCGTATCCGCCTTTTGATTTCAATTCGGGTATGGGGCTTATGCCTGTCGGAATTGAAGAAGCCCTAAAACTTGGAGTAATTCCAAATAATTATGTTCCGGCTCCCGTTGAAATACCTTCAATAAATGAGGCTCTCGAAGCAAATTTGCCTATTGCGGACGCTTTAAAAAAGACGATTTCGCAGAAAATGAAAGGCTTTGCCAAGTGGAACGGCGACAAACTTTTGTTTGCGGATCCCAACGGAACCAAACCGTATTCCGAAACGGAAATAGTTGAAGTTTTAAAAAATCCGCTTCCAGATAATTTTTATGCCGACGGCAAAAGCCCATACCATCAGCGCGACGCCCTCATAGAATGGACAAATAATTCAAACTACATAAAACACCACACAACAAGCGACAAAGCCTATCATTTCGGCAGGCTTTTAAAGCGCATAAAACCAATGAATTCCGATACTCCGGTTTATCGCGGCATGAGCTGGAATTTGCATAACCCTAAGCAAAAGGAAGCCTTTGATTCCTTCATGGCGCAAGTCGAAAACGGATATTACGAGCGCGCAACTTTTGAATCGTACTCAAAATCATTAAAAGTAGCGGAAGACTTCGGGGAAAGGCGTGTCGCAAAAGTTGTCATAACCGTAAAGAAACACAAAACGGCAAGGGACATATCTTATGCGGTAAAAGAATATAATACTTAT
>ERZ835051.3048-NODE-3048-length-13751-cov-4.575935_pt1 | contig 13751 bp, 10 predicted proteins | sample MGYA00519575_ERZ835051 | MGnify/ENA primary metagenome ERZ835051 (study PRJEB31850, sample SAMEA3708769) | human gut metagenome | biome: human gut; feature: human-associated habitat; material: faeces | place: China | collected 2014 ... | reverse complement strand
CTTTTGGATCTTTTTTAATGGTTATTGTGTTTTTTTACAGGATTAGTATACACTGTGCTGGCACATTTTTGTAATTCATGGTACACTGAGTCAATAAGAGAACGGAAAGAGGAGTATGAGACATGCTTGAGAAATATAAGACAGTTTACGCGGGCGGGGAAGGCGAGATCGTGGAAAAGAAATCCAGATTTATTGCTACAGTGCGTCCTGTACAGACCGAAGAGGAGGCACTGGCCTTTATAGAGGAAATGAAGAAGAAATACTGGGATGCCAGACATAACTGCTATGTATATTCGGTGGGAAAGAACAGGGAATATACCAGATGCAGTGACGATGGCGAGCCGTCAGGTACTGCGGGAAGACCAATGCTGGATGTAATCCTGGGGGAAGATATTTATAATGTGGCAGCAGTAGTTACCAGATATTTTGGAGGGATACTTCTTGGAACAGGAGGTCTTGTCAGAGCATATTCCAGGAGTCTGCAGGAAGGTCTTGCCGCCAGCACAGTGATTGAGAAAACCTACGGAATTTCTATGGAAGTAGTTACGGATTATACCGGGATAGGCAAGATCCAGTATATTGCCGGAGAACAGAAATTACCGATCCTTGATTCTGAATACACTGACAGGGTAGTTCTGCATTTGCTGGTTCCGGCGGATCAGATTGCATTTGTAGAAAAAGCAATCACCGAGGGAACAAATGGAAGAGCGAAGATGAAGAAAGAGAAAGATCTTTACTATTCAGTGATTGACGGTGAAGTGAAAGTATTTACGGACTGATAAAATATGCCCCATGCAGCCTGAAAACTGCATGGGGCATAAACAGTCAGCGAATCAGCATTTCTCCGGTTCCGGATAATCAACACCGAAAGTTTCTACTGTCATGGATTTGATTTTCTGCTCGTCAAGCGGACGGTCGCTGTAATCGGTATCTTCTTCTGCAATACGGTTTACAACATCCATTCCTTCAGTGATTTTGCCGAATGCAGCATAAGCACCGTCAAGATGCGGAGCATCTTTGTGCATGATAAAGAACTGGCTACCGGCAGAGTTCGGATTCATGGCGCGTGCCATGGAAAGAACACCTGCAGTATGTTTCAGATCATTTTTAAATCTGTTCTGAGTGAATTCACCCTTAATGCTGTATCCCGGACCGCCCATACCTGTTCCGTCCGGGCATCCTCCCTGGATCATGAAACCGTTGATCACACGATGGAAAATAAGTCCGTCATAGAAGCCTTTTTTTACCAGACTGGTATTTTTGATGGTTTTATTGTAGCTTACAACATCCTTCAGCCAGGCATCCGCTGTTTTGGCAGAGATTCCCGCTGACAAAAGGGCACTCCTTACTTCTTTTCGTGACTTTACATCTGCAAGATTGGAATATGCCGGCTTCTGTTGTTCTGCCGCCACAGACACCTCTCCTGCCGCAAACATACTGACTAACATTGCAGTCAATAAAACATAACACAATATCTTTTTCTTTGACATAACTATTACCTCATTTCTTAATTCAGCCCTGATTTTTTCACAGGCTTGTTTCTAAATATGATATCCTTCCTTTTGCAAATGTATCTTTAAGGACTTCCGCATACGGTGCAATCCCACCTTGACTGCGGACTCCGTCATATGAAAATGCTCTGCAATCTGGTATATCTCATCCAGATAAAAATACCTTCGGACAAATATCTGTCGTTTTTTTGACGGCAGTCCGTCCAGATACCGGTTGATTGCTTCCTCAAGATCCCTCCGGTCCATTTCCTCTCTCACATTATCATGCGCCAACGATGCACACTCCTTTAATTCCTCCAACGACTGATCCACACTGTCCCCACAGCGTTTTCCGGCATGCAGATGATCATATCGGTTGATTGCCAGATTTCTGGTTATTTTGCCCACATATGCCGACAAAATCTCAGGTACTGTCGGCGGAATGGACTCCCACAGCTTCAGCCAGGTATCATTCAAGCACTCCCTGACATCCTCTCCATTTCCTAAAATACGATAAGCGATGGAACTGCAATATCTTTCATACTTGTCCGCAGCATTTTTAATGGCAGCCTCATCACGGCACAGAAATTGCGCAATAATCTCCCGGTCATCCCATGCCATTTGTTCCCCCTTTGAATAGTATGATGATTCTGCCATTGTTTCCTCCTTTTGCTACTGCAGGTCTATTCCTCCTGATTCTTTGCAATGCATTTCTGGCTGTTTTTGTCTATTGCATCATAATATAGTTTTGCATAGGCTTTGCATCCGGAAGAGGTCAGATGTACTCCATCGGATACAAACCACTTTGGGTGCCCTTCTGCAAGAGATGCCCAGTCAATAATCTGCACATTTTGGTATTGCTCTGCCATGGATCGGATCTGGTGATTAGCCTCTTCCTGCCACTGCAAATGCTCCCCGAAGGCTGTGACCCAATAGATCTTCCGGTCCTTTCCAATCGCACGAATCAGCTCTTTGCCGACAGCATCGGAAAAAGTTCCGTTCGTTCCCAGAGCAAGCACGACTGTATCTCCTAATTTTCCTTTTGATTTCAGGTCTTCAACAATATCCTTCGACTGAACAACCTGTCTGGATACCTTGGCATCAATCATACAGTCCGGTAGCTTTTTCTTTACTTCCTTGGAAGCACCAAGCAGAACGGAATCACCAATTGCGGTAATACTCTGCCCACGGATGCTGGCATTGTCATCTTGATCCGTTTTCTCTAAGGGAGCCTTTTTCATTTTTTCCACTTTACCGTCGGCCGGTGCTTTTTCTTTTGAAGCTTTTCCCTCGTCAACAATCCTCCTGTGTTGTTGCTGTGACATTGCCTGTGCTTTTACGGCAGTATCCTTCACAGCGTCCCCCGGCAGCTGATGTGCAGTGATCACACAGACAGCCAGTACAATACAGGCTACAGAGAATCCGGTGCTGGTATAACCTATGACAACACCATCCCCCTTCGGGTCCTGTTTTTTCTTATATTGAAAAAATGCCATCAGTCCATGCATCGCAGATGCCGCAAAAACCATCAGTATCATCTGTACACACCAGGATACCGAACCAAAGTTTTTCTTATAATACCCAAACAGAAAAATGATCGGATACATCCACAGATAAAGCTCATAACTTATTCTTCCTACTAAGGCAAAGGGACTTTTGTCTAGCCATTTCCCCGTACTTCCCGCCGAAATCAGCAAAAGAATCAGTGCACAAAGTATTCCATCTGCAAACATTCCCCCTTGGTATATATACGGCATCTGCCCTTCCGCTATGAAATAGGCTCCCGTCATCACCACGAGCCCTGCTGCTGTCAGGCTGTTTATAAACCATAACGGCAGCCTTCTTTGTACAAAGGATATCACATCCTTCTGAATCATTGCAATAAACATTCCCAAAAACAGGGCATATATTCTTGTATCTGTCCCATAATAAAGCCTTGATACATCCTCTGTCGGACGATAGACAATGCTCATACGAAGTCCACCAAGAATCACCAAAACAAGCACAGCTGTTCTGGCAACCGTCATGGATGTATGCTTCTTCAGTTTCCGAAGAAGCCAAAACAACAGCGGCCACATAAGATAAAACTGCATTTCTATGGCAATCGCCCACAGATGTGTGTATGGTGACTGCTGGCTCATCCTTGCAAAATAAGATGCATTCTGCCGGATCTGCCAGAAATTATTATATCCCCCAACAACGCTTAAAACCTCACCGCCCTTGCCCTTTGCCACCTCCGGCATACTGACCGCCAGAATGCCCCACACTGCAATGATCATAATGAGCAGAGGAGGATAAATCCTTATACAACGCTTTTTATAAAATCTGCCTGCTGCATATTTCCCATGTTCCAGGTCCCATACGGATGTTTTATAGATCAGATATCCGGACAGTACTAAAAACATATTGACTCCGAGAAAGCCGCCCGGAAACCGCCCCGGCATTACATGGTAAAGGACAACTCCCAATATAGCAAAACCCCTTAACGCATCCATCCCTTCTATGTGCCGTTTTTTCTTTTGTTCCTTCATTTTCCTGCTTCCTTCCTACTGCAATAAGTTTTTTTTGCGCGCTATATATTATGACAGCAATTTGAAACAAAAGGTTACATTTTTATTATTTTTTCATATCATCCCGCAGGCACCTAAGATAACCGATCAACCTTTCTCGGTATTCTTCCGGAAGATATCGCATTTCGTCTTTTGTTTTTCCGATATTCACTTGGTGCGGTTTTATAGCGTTCTTTAAACACTCTGTTAAATGTTCTCTGACTGTCAAAACCGCTGTCCAGACAGATATTCAGGATCGTATCACTGGTATTTACCAATCTTGTACATGCATAGCTCAATCTGGCATCATTAAGATACTGATTGAAATTACGATGAAATGTTTTAGAAAATACTCGTGACAAGACATACTTACTTACTCCAAGATCATGCGCCATCTCTTCTAGAGAAAATTTTTTCCTAAAATTTCCCGACACATAAGATACTGTTCTGTATATCAAATCATCACTCCCCACGCAACTTTTTTCCACCAATTCCATTTTTCCTATACATCTTGCCAGCACAATTTGAACATAAGCTTGAACAATCATAGGTTCGTTTTCTTCCATTTGGATAATCGCCTGAATTGCATGATAAACATCTGGTTCAATCTGCCCCGCACGAATAACCGGATATTTAGGAGCATATCCTTGTATTTTATCTTTAAATACTCCTGCAAAAGAAGACGGAACCAAGATATAATCCGCCCGGCTCGTTTTTTCTGAAAACACTTGATAATGATGAATAATATCAGAAAAGACAAATCCGATATCACCCTTTTCCATATGATATAATTCCTGCCCCACTCCCATCTCAAGTGTTCCTTCCGTTACGCACACAATCTCCAATGCATTATGTAAATGTGGAGATACATGTTTTGACACTCTTTGCGCCGCATATACCTCTTCCTTTGTTTCCTTAAACGTCAAATGCATTGATACATCTCCCCTTTATTACTTAATTGTTGATTTCCTCTGCAACATTTGTCTACATTTTCTTTTAATTTGGCAAGCATTCTTATCCAGCCTGTCCTATAATGAACTTGCAAACAAGGAAAGGAGGAGTACAAAATGAGCAGATTCAAAAATTATATGAACAACCTTTTAGCTTTCTATGAAGGATACTTTGAGCATGTATATCATGCATAATCCGGCTAAAAGGACTATTTGTGAAAACTGAATACTGAAAAAGCAGACCACTTCACAAATGTGAAATGGTCCTTTTTTTATATGCAGTCCAAAAATCGCTGAAAAGCTGCCTTTCCTTCCGGTGTTCTCTTATAAACACCTGCACATTCCAAAACTTTTGCAAAAACAATTCCTATTTCTTTCTGCACAATTGCATGAATATTGTCGTCTGTGATTTCATAGTTTGGCATCCATTTCTCTGCCCACTCTGCATGTGATTTTGTCAAATCGCTTTCCCACAGATTCTCCTTATTCAATATTCTGCGTTCCAGCTCTGCCATTTCTTTTTGCAGTCTGGCAGGAAGAACCGCTAAGCCCATCACCTCAATCAAGCCAATATTTTCTTTTTTGATATGATGGTATTCCGGATGCGGATGATATACACCCATTGGGAACTCCTCTGTCGTAATATTGTTTCGCAGTACCAGATCTAACTCAAATAGGTTGCCCTTTTTTCTCGCAATCGGTGTGATCGTGTTATGTGGTACTCCATTGGTTTCGCTGAAAATAAACGCTTTCTCATCTGTATATCTGCGCCAAAGCATCAAGATATGATCTGCAGCCTTTACTATTGATTCAGTATTTTCTCCCTGCAGGCGAATCACAGACATAGGCCATTTTACAGTTCCTGCATGAACATCCGGAAATTGTTTTAATGAAAATTCCATCTCATAAGGAGCCTTTGCCATTGCAAATTCATATCCGCCTCCTTGAAAATGATCATGGCTCAGTATAGAACCACCTACTATCGGGAGATCTGCATTCGATCCTGCCGTATAATGTGGAAACTGCCGCACAAAATCCAACAATTTAGCAAAAACCGCTTTATCAATTTTCATCGGAATATGCTTATCATTAAAGATAATGCAGTGTTCGTTATAATATACATACGGTGAATACTGCAGATTGTATTTCTCTCCGCATAATGTGATTGGTATAATTCGATGATTCTGCCTTGCCGGATGAGAAAGATGTCCCGCATACCCCTCATTTTCTTTACACAGCAGACAGCTTGGATAACCTGACTTTATTGCCTTTCCCGCCTTTGCAATATCACGAGGATCTTTTTCCGGTTTTGAAAGATTGATGGTTATGTCCATTGCTCCAAATTCTGTATCTGCCGTCCATTTTTCATCTTTTGCGATCCGGTCGGTTCTAATATAATTTGTTGCCTGGCTAAACTGATAATAAAAATCTGTTGCAGTTTTTGGTGAAATATTATACTTTTCAAAAAACTGCCTGCGGACTACCGATGGTGGAGGCGTTAATTCTCCCATAATCTTTGTATCAAACAGATCTTTTTCTGTGACTGTCTGTTCTTCCAGCATCCCCTGTTGGTATGCGTATTCCAACATATCATTTAAAATCTGTGACAGTTTTCTCGGCTGAACCTGTTCTACCACTCCATCGTGTTCCGTTAAACGGAACAGTTCCAATAAACGGTTCGTTACATATACTTCATCTGCAGGATCAACTAAGCCCCTCTTTAATCCATACGCCACAAGTTCATTGATACACTCATTTATCATGGTACTTCCCCCCTTTACACATTCTGGTATCCATTGGGATGATTTTTATGCCAGTTCCATGCTGTATCTATAATTGTTTCCAAATCTGCATATTGTGGATTCCATCCCAACACTTCCTTTGCTTTCGCACTGGAAGCGATCAGCATAGATGGATCTCCTGACCGACGAGGTTCTTCTTTTGCCGGAATCGGATGACCGGTTACTTTTCTTGCAGTTTCTACAACCTCTTTTACAGTAAATCCCACTCCATTTCCAAGATTGAATATATTGCTGTCATTTCCATCACGAAGATATTTCATAGCAAGAATGTGTGCCTGCGCCAGATCATTTACATGAATATAATCTCTGACACAAGTACCATCTTTCGTATCATAATCGTTTCCAAAGATGGAAATATACTCTCTCTTTCCGTTCGGCACCTGCAGAATCAAAGGAATAAGATGCGTTTCCGGATTATGAGCCTCTCCAATCTTTCCATTAGGATGAGCACCACAGGCATTAAAATATCTCAAAGAAACATATCTAAGATCATGTGCAGATGCTGTCCATTTGAACATTTTTTCCATAGACAGCTTTGTTTCGCCGTAACAATTTGTCGGAAGAGTACGGTCTGTCTCCATAATCGGAATGCGTTCCGGTTCTCCATAAGTTGCTGCCGTAGAAGAAAATACAATCTTGTCCACGCCATGTGCAACCATACTCTCAAGCAGTATCTCCGTACCACACAGATTGTTATTATAATATTTCAGCGGCTTTATCATGCTTTCACCCACCTGCGAATTAGCTGCAAAATGAATAACTCCATCTATATTTTCTTTATCAAATACCGAATCAATAAAAGCCCGGTTACGAATATCTCCTTCATAAAACTTCGCTTCCGGATGAACCGCTGCTCGAAAACCTGTTTCAAGATTATCTACAACCACCACATCCTTTCCTGCCTCGATCAACTCATAAACAGTATGTGAGCCAATATATCCAGCTCCACCTAATACTAAAATGCTACCCATAACCATTCCTCCTTGTCTTTACGGAACAAAAAGCATTGCCTGTAATTGTTTATTCAATTAAGACAATGCTTTCCTGTTACCAGTTTCTGCTCATTACTGCTGAGCAGCTTCTACTGTAATTCCTTTTTCTTTTTTGATCTTTGCATTTGTCTCCTCCACATTCATTCTGGAAAGGATAAACATAATAAGTACATCAAAGATCAGTGGCAGCCAGAGATACATAAACTGCATCATATTCAACGCGGACTGTGGCTGAACAGCATGTGTTCCCACATAGCCACTAAGTTCTAAGAGCCATCCTACGACCGCCGTTCCAATACCTCCGCCAATCTTAACGCCAAGTGAAGTACAGGAATACATCGTACCATCCACACGCTTTCCCTGTGTCAGGTATGTATACTCGGAACAAGATGCGATCACTGCATTCATGTCTCCCTGCCAAGGTCCCTGTCCTAATGCTGCTAATGCTGTAAATGCCATCATCAAAGGAATACTTCCCATATATCCGGCAACAACAACAAGAGCTCTGCCAATCACGGCAAGGATGTAACCTCTCAAGTTCAGCTTATACATACCATTCCACTTTCCAACCAGTGTTGGTGTAAAGATTAATGCAATGATAAGAGGAATGTTTACCGCCCAGGCAAATTGTCCAAACAGATTTTTGTTTTTCAAAACCCAGGTCATATAATAAATACCGGCACCGATCATTGCACTGTATAACTGCTGCAAAATATAAGTACCACAGATCATCAGATAAAATTTATTCTTTACCAGCAGCTTGAATGCTTGAACCAGCCCATATTTTTCCTCTTCACCTGTTGTGTCTCCTTCATTTAATTCCTCTTCTGGAAGTTCTTTAACAGATAATGCGGAAATAGTATTCACAACCAATCCGATCACTGCATAAATAATTGCAACCATACGCCATGCGGCTGCATCTCCACCACATTTTGCAACGAATCCAACAGTAACTGCCTGAATCAGAAGACTGGTTGAAAAAGCAAAAATGAAACGGTAAGAACCCATCTGCACACGCTCTTTACTGTTCTTGGTAACAAGTGATGTCAGAGCAGAATAAGCAATGTTATTTGCCGTATAAAACACTCCATTCAACAGCGTATACGCAATAAAGAACCACGCATACTGTGCCGTCCTTCCAAGACTTGTTGGAACTGCAAAACAGGCTACCAATGTAATTGCACAACCAATGTAACCATACAGCATCCATGGTCTTGCCTTTCCCATCTTACTATGCGTCTTATCAATCATTGATCCAAAAAAGATGTCTGTAAATCCATCGAATAATTTGGAAACGGCAATCAATGTTCCCACTATACCGGATGCCAATCCAATCGTATCTGTCAGATATACCATCACAAATGATGTCAGGAATGCATACACTACATTTCCCGCAATATCACCAGATCCGTATCCTATCTTGTTGTACCATTTTAGGTATTTCTTTTCCTCCATAAGAATCGCTCCTTCACTATTTGTTATTTAGAAACCCCTGTCGTCTATCGTTTTTGTCTTTTCTAATTGTTTGTTGTCAATTTTCCAGAGAAAATTTTGACTGTCCGGACAAAATCTTCATCTTCTCTGGAAATTTGCTTTGGTTATCAAGTGTCTTGTATTATCCTTTTACAAACGGAATTAATTCAAACTGAAACTGAAATGCTTCCTCATCAAACCGATATTTATCCATGACATCCGGTCCACAGCTATTTGAACCAATTCCATTCATTGCATAATCCATACAGAATACGGTGCTATCCGATTCTTTCAATTCATAATTGTGTGATACCCGTTCCAACTCCTCCTGTGTATAAACAGAAGCGTTAAATGAAAATGGATTCTTTGAAACTGCTGCAATTCCACATTGACCATTTGTAAGCTCTACATAATCACAGTCATAATGGCTTCCATTCTCCTGTGGACGAATATAATCTTCATGCATCTGAGCCACCTTCGAACGGAACAATCCATGACAGGAAGCCTGGTGTTTATCCCGGTAGCTTTCCTGTGGTCCCATTCCAAAATAAGTAATCTCATCCATTTTCTTATTCAAAAACATTCGAATTCCAAACCTTGGCAGATCCGGGAATTCTTTATCTTTTACTGCCTTTATAACCGCCTCTATTTTCCCGTCTTCGTTGATCTTCCATGTCATTTCCACATCCAAAATCTTTTGTACGGTATCAGCTACCACTGCCAGATGCTCCATGATCAGCACACCGTGCTTGTTCTGAAGCACCTCTATACGGTATGCTCTGGTATAGGCAGCATCATAATGTGCCTTTTTCCATTCCAGTTTTATATACATATCGTTATCCGTCGGAGCCCGCCAAATATTCAATTCCATTGGATGGTTAATATAACTTCTTCCGGCAAACTGCATGTTCTCAAACAATCCGGTACGCTTATCTAAAACATAAGTAAAATCCTTTGCCTGTAATACGATCTGCTTATCGTTTTCCTTAACAGCAATGGTTCCGATTACTTTTTCCTGCTCCAGCCACTTTACAGCCTGTCTGTTTCTATCATCCTCATTTGCAAGCTTCATTTCATCAAAACCTAATTCATACCCCTGTTCAAGCAACGGCATTTCCTTTTTCAACCGGTAAATAAGCTTCAGATAAATCTTACCGGTATTTGGAACCTGCAGCTTCAACTCCACTTCCGCATCGCTATGGGGTGATGCAACAACATTTGCCAGTTTTCCTTTTTCCACAGTCAAGCCATCCTGTGTCATTTCATAGAAAATATCCACATAATCCTTCAAATCATCAAAATCCATATAATTGTGAAGAACCATCTGTCCGTTTTCTTGGTCATAAGACACGATTCTCACCGGACGATAGACATTTTTATATTCCAGCAGTCCCGTATGCGGTGTACGATCCGGATAGACCAACCCGTCCATACAGAAATTGCCATCATGAATGGTTTCTCCATGATCCCCTCCATAATAATATCTGGTCTTTCCATTTTCTGCCGTTCCATGTGCGATCGCATGATCACACCATTCCCAGACAAACCCGCCACACATCCGGTCATCCTTATGAATCATCTGAAAATAATCTTCGAAATCTCCCGGTCCGTTTCCCATACTATGGCAGTATTCTACCAGCAGAAACGGTTTGCTTCCGTCATTTTTCAGATAATCCTCTATCTCCTGCAGTGACGGATACATCCGGCTGTAAAGATCCAAATTGTCATAATCATAGGTAATATCATAATTACGGTATCTTGCACTTTCGTACTGCGTGATCCTGTCCGGATCAAACTTCTTTGTCCATGCAAGTGCCTTTTCAAAATTACATCCATACGCACTTTCATTTCCCATAGACCACATTACAATGCTTGGACGGTTTTTGTCTCTCTGTACCATAAGCTGGACACGGTCCACAATTGCCTTTTCCCATGCCGGATCATCTGCAATCTTTTCATTCCAACGGCGAAAACGGTTCTGGTCTGTATCCTCCTTCCGGTACAGCATAAATGGTCCATGTGCCTCAATATCCGCCTCGTCAATCACCATAAATCCATATTCATCGCACATCTGATAAAAATATGGTGCATTTGGATAATGACTGGAACGAATGGCGTTAAAGTTATGCTGCTTCATCAACATTAAATCCTTTTTGATCTGCCGGGCATCGATCACAAATCCTGTTTCCGGATCAGAATCATGGCGGTTGACTCCACGGAATTTAATCTTTTCTCCGTTAAAATAAATAACCTTGTCCTTAATTTCAATCGTCCGGAAACCAATCCGATCAACGATCACTTCATCCGGCATTGTCAAAATAACCTGATACAAATAAGGATTCTCCGCATTCCATAAAACCGGATTTAACACGGTCAGTTCTAACACACCATTCTCTGCTGTTTCCCCTCTTGCTACGACTGCTCCATATTTATCTTCTATAGTAACTTTCGTTTCTACTGGTTCTGCAAAATGTATATCCAATTTCACAACAACGCTGTTTTTTTCTACATCTGTCGTAATGTAATAATCTCTGATTGTCTTTTCCGGTCTTTTCAGCAAATAAACATCTCTGAAAATACCACTCATCCGAAACTTATCCTGATCCTCCAAATACGATCCATCACACCATTTGAGCACCAGAACCGCTAATGTATTTTCCCCTTCATTCAACAAGTCTGTTACATCAAATTCACTGGTAGCGTGAGGTACCTGACTGTATCCGGCATAAGCACCATTTACCCATACATAAAAACAGCTATCGACACCTTCAAAATTCAGAAATGCTTTTGATGCCTTTTTTTCTCTGTGATATTCAAAGTTATGAACATATGCTCCACATGGAATATCCTGTGGCACATATGGTGGATCGAATGGAAACGGGTAACGAATATTCGTGTACTGATGCGTGTCATAACCATCCATCTGCCATACACCCGGAACAGTTACCTGATCAAACCCGGAAACATCATAGCCTTTCTCATAAAATGATTCCGTTACGTCATAAATGCTGTTATAATACTGAAACTTCCACTCTCCGTTTAACAGCTGAAAACGATCCGATCTTTCCCGATGCTCCACTAGATCATTCATACGAACTGATGCCGGAATGTAATATGTCCTCGCTGGCATTGTCTTGTCGTGCATAACATTCAAATCTTCATAAAAGCGTGGTACGAGCATTGTGTAATCCTCCTTTAATATATATTTTTTTATTCACCGCATTAGGCAATCAATAAAATACCTTCTGTGTCTCATTATCTTCCGTCCCTGTATTACCTTGAAACCATCATACATTTTTGCAAAGAAAATATCTATAAACAGAAATGGACAAAATATGCACAAAATGATACACTAAAGTAAATACTGTTTTAGTTCTTCTCAAATATTGACTACTTGTAGTCAGATATTTAGGAAGGGCTAAAACTATATGCGCGTAGCTCTCACCGAAAAACCGTGGATTTTGAGGTGGCATTCACTTTATAACTCTGGTTCACCATTGACTGCTAACAGTCAGACATTTCACTTTCCAAAGGAGGACTCAAAATGTATATAAATTCCGGTTATCACAACCACTCCCTTATCGACTTCAAAGACAAAAGCCGACCACTTATTGTAGGAAGCTGTGGCACCTATCGCCTATCCTCACACCCAAAGCTTCCAACTTATCGTCCCAGAGGAAGACTTGACTTTCAAATCATCTATATAGCAGCCGGACGAGCTCATTTTCATTTTGACAACGCAGATGACGATACTGTCGTTACAGCAGGAAACATGGTACTTTACCGCCCCAAGGAATTCCAGAAATATGAATACTATGGCATTGATAAAACAGAAGTTTACTGGGTGCATTTTACCGGAAGTGATGTAAAGAACATTTTAAGAAATTATGGTTTCCCGAATGACCAGCGTATCTTCCATGTTGGAACATCTCTGGAATACGAACGTATTTTTAAACGCATTATTTTAGAATTGCAAAGATGTCAGGATGATTACGAAGAAATGCTGACACTACTGCTACGCCATTTACTGATCATTTTTCACCGAGAGCTTACTCGTAAACATGTACTAAAAAACGAATACCTCGATCATGAAATGGACACTGCAGCGTCCTATTTTAACGAAAACTATAACCGTGATATCAACATCGAGGAATATGCTACTTCCAGAGGAATGAGTGTCAGTTGGTTTATTCGGAATTTCAAAAAGTTTACCGGTACAACACCTATGCAGTTCATCACCTCCATCCGAATCACTAATGCTCAGATGTTATTAGAAACCACAAATTACGCCGTAAATGAAATTGCACGCATTGTCGGTTATGATAACCCACTGTATTTCAGTCGACTGTTTCATAAACAAAAAGGCTGTTCGCCATCTGAATATCGAAAACTTTTAAAATGAACCAATAAAAGAGGCTCTTTGAGTGAATGATGGGAGTGTCCCCGATACGAGCCCAGCTGGAAATCTACTTTGAAGAACGGCTGGAAAAAGCAG
>ERZ835051.3040-NODE-3040-length-13789-cov-8.250109_pt1 | contig 13789 bp, 4 predicted proteins | sample MGYA00519575_ERZ835051 | MGnify/ENA primary metagenome ERZ835051 (study PRJEB31850, sample SAMEA3708769) | human gut metagenome | biome: human gut; feature: human-associated habitat; material: faeces | place: China | collected 2014 ... | reverse complement strand
GCTATATTGTCAGCTTTCCGGATACAGAAAACACGCAGGCGCTTATTAACGACTACAAAGCGCGTCTGCGTGATTTGGAAAACAATATCTGGCAGCACTAACTGTTGTTGATAGTGGTGCTACCGTTCTAGCAGTCAAGTCTGGTTCAGGCTCAGGCAGTACAGAGCTTACCTTTAAACTTACCGGTGACGATATTAAGTATTCCGGCGAATACACCGACACGGTAACCTTTACCGTCAGCGTTAATTAAACACCACCCACCTAAAGTATAACAGCACCAGCGTCCGTGCAGCACAGGGAAAAAAGCACCTGCTGCAGCTTTCAAAGCCAATCGAAAGTAAACAAAATGGGTACCGGCCTATATCAGCGCACGGAAACCATATCCATCGGATTCACACGCACACCATTCTGCATTTACAGCGTCTGTTGCAAAAAAGCAGGATATTTGCTACAATACTTTTAACAAGCAAAAGGATGGTGAGCGCATTGTATAGGGTGGCAGTCTGTGAAGACGAAGCAATTCTATGTGCAAACCTGTGCGCACAGTGCGAATCTATTCTGGACAAGCTGAAGGTCGAACACAGAATCACATCATTTTCATCTGCCGAAAAACTGGAAAATGCGCTCTTGGCAGGAGAAGAATTTTCGCTGCTTTGTCTGGATATTCTGATGGGCGGAAAAAGCGGCATGAAACTGGCGCAGGAACTGCGGCAGCGCGACGACAAAACCAGCATCCTGTTTATCACAAGCTCTACGGAATTTCTCAAGGACGGCTACAGCGTCCGCCCTATCCAGTACCTGCTCAAGCCGGTTCAGGCGGCTGAGCTGGAACAGGCAATTACAACCGATCTGCGGTTGTACCACCGCCCTTCCACAGTGACCTTTCATGCGGGCGGCAAGACGCTTGTTATACCGACAGAGGATATTTACTATGCCGAGAGCCGGGAACACGGCACGGTTCTTCATATGACACACGGCGAGAAATTTTTGCCGCTGTCGCTGAGCCAAACGGAGGGAATTCTTCCCGGTTCACTTTTTTGCCGCTGCCACAACAGCTTTCTCGTAAATCTTTCCCACATTTGCGAAGAGGGCGGTCGGACTCTGTACCTGACGGATGGCAGCAACCTTGCCATTGGGCGGCGATATATGGAGCATTTTCAGAATCAATTTGTCCGATACCTCAACCAGAACTGAATACATTTGATTTTACCAGTGAAAAATGCGGCATCTCCCGTTTGGAAGATGCCGCATTTTCGCGCCTTATCGTTTACTGATTTTTCTTTTCCGGCAAGAGCTTCAGAGCTGTCATAACCGTAAATCGGTTTTCGTCATAGCTGATGTCCAGTACGCTGCCATACTTTTTTGCAATAGCACGCATTTTCATCAAGCCAAAGCCGTGGTCGGAAGCATCGTCCTTGGTCGTCAAGAGTTCTCCGTTTTTATCAGTGCGCAGGGTTCCGCTGTAGGTGTTTTCGCAGCGGATGGCAAGATACTGTCGGCGAATCTGCATCGAGCAGAGAATTTCTCCCTGCTCTGTCTGCGCGGCTGCCTCCAAAGCGTTGTCCAACATATTGAAAAGAAGGCTGCACAGGTCATCCTCTCTGATTTGCAGCATTTCCGGCAGAACCGCACTTACGCGGAAGGTGACATCCTTTTTCTTCGCCTGTGCCGCGAAACGCTGAAAAATCGTGTTGACTGTCGGGTTGGCAGTAAAATTCCGGGGCGAAAGCTGTTCCAACTCCCCGTCCAATCGGTCTAGATAGTTCCGAAGCTCCGTCTGATCCTGCCTCTGTGCCAACAGGTGCAGGGCGGCAATGTGGTTTTTCCATTCATGGCGAAACGACGCCGTCTGGCGAACCGATGCCTGCGCCTGCTCGTATTTCTCTTGTGCTGTCTGGCTGCTGATTCTCATCATCTGCATTTGCCGTTGACGAAGCAGCATACTGCGCACAAATTCAACGACTACCTGTACAGCGCACAGCAGGCCGGTAACATTGCACAGCAGCGCATAAAATGCGTGCGGATATCCGCCCAGCATGGATGTTACCGGGTTGCTGAACGGATAGAGTACTTCTACGCCGACATAACGGGTGACACCCCAAATCAAAAACAGAAAGGCCGCAACCGCACACAGGCACCAACTGATTCTGCGCTGCATTTCTTCGTGCGAGAACAGCATCAGAACAATCGCTACGACCAATAAAGAGAAACCGAGCCAGTCACAGACTTTTTCGGTGAGAAGCGGCACCGCCGCAAAACTCCGCAAGGCAGTAAGCAGAATATGCAGCAGGGCTGTGGCAGCCAAGCCCCAACGTTTTTTGCCCCGAAGTTCGGCTGCCAAGTAAATGTACAGAAAGTCCATGTGGATCAGGTAGACCCAGTTCAGCAGACCACTGTCGGCATTCAGCCCCGAAGCACTTTCCAGAAAGGTGTTGCAAACGCCTGACACTGCCGCCAATAAAAAGTATCCACTCAAGGGCAATAGCTTCCACAGCGGCTGTCCGGCCTGAGCACCAAGCACCAGCACCAAAAGCAGGCTTAGCGCCAACATAAGCCTTACCGTCACGGCGGTCATACACCAAACAACGCCGGTGGTCTGCACCACGGCATCGGAAAAACGGCTTGCCTGTGAGGGAAACACAGGTACGCGCAGCCCGTTTAGGGACGGCCCGTAGGTGACAATGCGAAGTGCTTTCCCCGCGCAGTCTAGCGGCAGCGGGATGCAAAGCCCGTTGTAGTTAATGTCGGCAAAATCTGCATTCTGCAAAAATACATCGACGCGGTTTTCTTGCTGCGGAAAATCCGTGTAGAGAAGTATATCCTCCAAAAACACCTGCAGACCCGCATTGACGCAGCTAAACTGCAAAAAGCATCGTTCGCCTGGTTCCTCCATGACGCGCTCCGCTACAACAGGACCGGCGCCTTCCGCCGGTACGCCGTCGATGTAGCCACCAAAACCGAACACAGGTTCGGTTTGCCCGGCTTCGGTGTAAAATGTCCAGCCACCCCGATCTGATGCCGTGCAATTCAGAAAGATGGATTGTTGCGCTTTGTCCGGTTGCGACAGACGAAACAAAAATAGCACGACCATTGTTGCCGCTGCGGTCAGCAGCACTCCGGCAGCGCAGAGATTTCTTTTTTGGGTGTTCACCGTCCCACCTCCTTGTTGCCTTAATTGTAGCAAAAACACAGAACGCGCACAAGCAGAGAAGCGCGGCTTCCTGCTAAACGACACGATTTTGCCCCTAAACGACACAGAAAAAAGACGAATAATATAGTAAAATAGATTATAGTAAGTTGCCATTGCGGTCTATGAAAATGCAACGGGAGGATCACAAGATGGACAAAAGATCTATATTCGAGCGAGGGTTTGCCATACTGCTGTCGGTTATTTTGATGGCGGCTTGCTTTCCGCTGTCAATCTTTGCGGAGGACACGACGCAAGACCCGGATTTTTCGGGTACAAATCTGATGAATCTGGAAAACGTACAGCCCAGCGGCTATACGACGACCACCAACCCTTACGGCTATGACATTGGCGAGCCGTTTCTGATGGTAGAACAGAACGAGCTGATGTATCTGAATGCCTGGGACAATAAGGTTCGGCAGGCATCCTATTTTTCTATGGGATCAGAATCGGCGCTGAATACCTTCGCAACGAACAAATCAGGAAGTAGCGGTACTTTTTCTAACCCCAACTACAAGCTGATGCAGGCGGTGTCCTTTGACCCTACCGGCAGTGGTCGCCGGGATCATGTTGCCTTTGTAGGTGTTTCCGGGCAGGATAAAAAGGGCTATATGTGGGTCATTGACACCACAAAAGGAACGGATTCAGACCTCAGCGGGCTGGTAGAGATTGGCGACTTCAGCTATATGTTTGATGCAAGCGCTTTTAAGGTTCCGACCTACTCCAACCGCAGCTTCCTCAATATCGTGGCCGGTGACTTTGACGGTGATGGCAAGGAAAGCATCGTGGTCTATACCCCGGAGTCCTCCAATGCCGGAGGCTGCCAGATTCAGCAGTGGGATTATGACGGTGGCAGCCTTTCCCGACGCGGCAAGAGTAACAGTCTGTTGATGGGCTATTATAACGACCATCCCTGGTATGATGTGGAGAGATCGAAGGGAAACCAGCGGCGCAAGCTGGGTGTCTCCATGGCCGTGGGGGACTTCAACGGCGACTGTGTGGACGATCTGGCGGTGCTGTCCTACTGTCACCGGCTGCCCAATGACGAGGCCCAGATCGACTACTACCGTCCGGTGGTCAAGATCGTCTACGGTACAAAGGGGGATACCGGCAGCTCCATCGTGACCAAATCCGCGGCACAGAGCGAGGAGTTCTACACCAGCAAGGGACGAAGCGGCGGGCGTGATCGCTATGAATTTCCTGTAGGAGCCTCTTTGACCTGCGGAGATTTTGACGGCGATGGTGATGTGGATCTGTTCCTCGCAGGTATGCTGGGGAAACTGGGAACATGGAAAAAGAATAACCAGCAGGTGAACGAAACCATCGACATGAATGCTGGGTATCTCTATATTGGGAAACTGAGCAATTCGGGAAACGGTTTTGTTAAGACTACCAATCAAACCATAGAGTCCAACGGCTGGACAGACGGCGGCTACCATGATGCCGATGATGTATGGCAACAGTTGGCTGTGGAGTCTGTTGCGATCAACGGCAAGGGGCGCGGCGCAAAGGAGCTGGTGTTCCTCAGCGGCACGCTCTATGATGCCAGCAACAATAAGCCTGTGGCGGTATATACCGGCGATTACTTCAAGAGTGCCGATGACGGTGCAGGCAGCACCACCCGAATCTCCAACTGTGATATTCAGTCCATTGCCGTGGGCAACTTTGACGGAAACACTGCCGGGCGGGAACAGGTGGTGTTTACAATTGCCCTCAAGCACAAAAATAACAACGAGTCCCACCTGCTGACGGGCTATATGCGGGGCATAAACTATAAGGATACAACGGTAAACGGCGAAATAAAGGAGTACGGAACAGCCGGCGGATATGACTGCCTTGTTCCTACGAACAGCTATGTGAACACCAATGCCGAGAATGCGGTCAGCTTTCTGGTTATCCCCGTGGACAAGAACAACGATGGTGTCCTTGCCAAATACCGGGGTGTAACCTACGCCTACACGGACCCGGATGTCAAGGCGGTCTTGCAGGCGGCGCCCTATTTTGATGAGGTAATGGATGCGGGCAATAACGAAACAGAGTATGTCCTGACGGAAAGCTATGAGCTGTCTGACTGGGACTCTGACAGCGTGTCCTTCAGTATAGGCTACAGCACCGAATTCAACTTCCTCGGCGGAAAGGCATCCATTGAAACAGGTTATGCACTGGACTGGACGAAGTCCTTCGAGCGTTCTCTGCACGAGGAGTGGAGTCAGAGCTTTTCCGCACAAGCCTACAACAGTGTTGTTGTCAGCCGTACACCGGTGTTCGTCTACGAATATGACATACAGAACGCGGACGGCACATGGAACGATAAAACTGTCATGCAGACTGCCATTCCGCAGGGACCTGTGTATGAGCAGCTTTCGGTGGATGCCTACAACAAGTTTGCCACAGAGTATAACAAGTACATGGCCGACCGCACAAATAAACCGACCTGCTACCTGTTGGAGGAGATCAATCCCGCTGCCAACTGGATGGACGGCAACGAGGGCGACCCCTACCGCTATAACCATGATGGCTGGGACGCTTTGAAGCAGGATATTCAGGCTTCCCCCATCAGCAAATCGGAGTTTGCTTTGGGCTATAACGGAACGCTGGATAAGGTGGCATGGACGAAGGAAAACACCACCACAAAAAGCGTAGAAATGTCCCACGGGTTTTTCTTCAACAGCTCCATAAAATGGGGCACTGATAAGGTAGGAATGCACGGTGTCACCACAAGCCTTCAATATAGCGATGGCAAGGGAAATTCCACCTCCAAAGGCACTGCGGTGGGAGCGAGCTGCACCGTCACCAGTCTGGACAAGCAGAGCCTTGTGGCGGAAGGAATTCCCGCGCCTGTTGTAGACGCCTATCGATTCCATTGGACGTTGGGGCAGTGGCAGCGCCACCTGAGTGGTGCAGAGAACAACAAGACACCCTTTATCGGCTACAGTGTTACCAATCTTTCCTCTCCGCCGCGAGCCATCGACAATTTGGACAAGACAATAACCCGCGGCGAAGGCTTCTTTGACCTGAAGCTTTCTTGGACAAAGCCGGACTGCGAAAACGGTCATCCGAAGATTACTGGCTACTATGTTTACAGCAAGGACGAAAGCGGTGCATATACAAAAGTATCCGAAAAGCTGTCTGCCGAAACAACGGAATATGAGATCAAAGACCTTAACCTGAATGGCAAGTACACCTATGTAGTGACGACCGTAGCAACGGTAGACAGCAAGGATTATGAGAGCGTTTGGTCCAACGAGGCGCATTATCGCGCGGACGAAGCGCCTTACATCGGTAGCAATGGCAACTGGTGGGTCGGGGGAACCGACACAGGCGTAAAAGCGGCCGGTGACGACGGAAAGCCGGGCAAGGACGGCGAAACTCCGTATATCGGTGAGAACGGCAACTGGTGGATCGGCTTTACGGATACGAAAGTTAAGGCGGCAGGCACCGACGGTAAGGATGGTGAAAAAGGCGAGGACGGTGAAACGCCCTACATTGGCGAAAACGGCAACTGGTGGATCGGTGAAACCGACACAGGCGTCAAGGCTGTCGGAACGGATGGTGCAGACGGCACGAACGGTGCGGATGGTCTGACCCCCAGCATCGGCGAAAACGGTAACTGGTGGATCGGTGAAACCGACACAGGCGTAAAAGCTGCCGGAACGGACGGTACAAACGGCACGAACGGTGCAGACGGTCTGACCCCCAGCATCGGCGAAAACGGCAACTGGTGGATTGGCGCTACCGACACAGGCGTAAAAGCTGCCGGAACGGATGGTGCAGACGGCAAGGACGGCGCAGACGGAACAAACGGTGTCGATGGTCGAACACCGCAGCTCAAAATCGGTGATGATAACCTCTGGTATGTTTCCTATGACAATGGTCAGAATTGGGAATCTCTCAATGTGAAAGCTACCGGAGAAATGGGAGCGACAGGCGCCCAAGGCGAAAAAGGCGACAAGGGTGACCAAGGCGAGCAAGGCATTCAGGGTGCCCAAGGTGAAAAGGGCGACAAGGGTGACCAAGGTGAGCAGGGCATTCAGGGTGTCCAAGGTGAAAAGGGCGACAAGGGTGACCAAGGCGAGCAAGGCATTCAGGGTGTCCAAGGCGAAAAAGGCGATGCCGGTGCCGATGGCGCTTCCGGGCAAAATGGCACCAATGGAATTAACGGAAAAAACGGTGTAAATGGTCAAGACGGACAAAACGGTCAGGATGGCAAGGATGGACAGGATGGTACTGCCGGGCGCGGAATAGACAACGCCATGATTGATAACGACGGCTACCTAATTCTTACAATGACCGATGGCACGACCATCAATGCCGGTCTTGTACGCGACACTTCCGCTGTGGCAAACAAAGAAGCAAATGACTCTGCTACGGCAAAATCGCTTGCGACAGCGGCTGTTGGTCTTTCCGGTGCATCTTTGCTATGGAACATTGCAATGCTTGCACTCTCCATCACCATGAAAAGAAAGCACACAACTTTCCACAGATGATACAGTATAAACAATAATGAAGCAGTCTTGAAAGTGCCAAAACACTTTCAAGGCTGCTTTTGTCAGGATATAACTTTATCGCTTATGGTGGGAAAGCCCGCTATTTGCTGCTTTGCGGCAATAGAAAAGCGCCACATCGCTGCGGCGCTTTTGCTTTGCCCGGAAGATGGAGCGAGGGGGCTGTTCAGTTATCTGTTGTGCTTTTTCTTGCTGGCAACAACGGCTGTTCCAATGGCTGCACTACCGCTGACAAGCATAAGGACAACCAGCAAAGCAGGGTTGCTTGTGTCGCCGGTCTGCGGAATGGTGTACTGAGGTGTGGCTGTTGCAGCAGGTGCCGGGGTGGCCGTTGCAGCAGGTGCCGGGGTGGTCTTGTCGGCGTCCTTGTATTGCAGGGCAGGCACGTCCTCCTCGAAGATTGCCTTGACCTCCACGTTGGCGCTCGGCATGATGAACTTATTGTTCTTGATGGTCACGCCGCCGCTGATGACCTCCCACTCCTTGAAGTGGTAGCCCTTGTTTGGCTTGGCGGTCAGGGTGATCTCCGTACCGACCACCGCTTTTGCATGAGAGGCGGAAGCCGTTCCGTTTCCGTCCGTTTTCACGGTGATGGTAAACTCGGTGGGTGCAGGGGGTGCATCCTCCTCGAAGATGGCCTTGATCGCAACATTGGTGTCCGGCATGGTGAACTTGTTGTTGGTGATTACAAGTCCTGCCGGAGATTCGACCTGCCACTCCTTGAGGTGATAGCCCTTGTCGGGCGCTGCGCTCAGGGTGATCTCCGCACCGGCCGCAGCCTTTGCGGGAGAGGCGGAAGCCGTTCCGTTGCCGCCGCTGGTCACGGTGACGGTATGCTCGGTAGGCGCGGGAGGCGTATCCTCCTCGAAAATTGCTTTGACCTCCACGTTGTTGTCCGGCATGGTGAACTTGTTGTTCTTGATGGTCACGCCGCCGCTGATGACTTGCCACTCCTTGAAGTGGTAGCCCTCTTTGGGCATGGCGGTCAGGATGATCGTCGTACCGGCCGCAGCGGTGGAAGGAGTTGCGGCACCAGTGCCGTTTCCGTCATTACTGACGGTGACGGTGTAGGTGGAGGGGGTAATAACGCTGTTCTTCCATAGTGCTTTGATCTCAATATCCCCGTTCACGGTGTAGGAATCTCCCACCTTGTACTCTGTGCCGCCGATCTCCCAAGCCTTGAACTCCTGATCGGCGGGAGCAGTGAGGCCGCACTCTGGCAGGATGTAATTTGTCCCTGCCTTGACGGTAACAGGCTCCATGCTGCCGCTGCCGCCGCCTGCGTTGAAGGTGATCGTACAATCCGCAAGCGGCGTACCCTCACCCACAGTGACCTCCGCATCGGGGCTGGCAAAGTGGTTGTAATCCTCCGCATAGCGGACGAAGTAATTGCCGGCAGGCAGGTTTTCAATCTCGATACCGGTGCAGGCGGTGTAGATAGTTTCGCTCTCTGCACGGTATTCCATCGTTGCATCCACGCCGGTGATCTTGCCGTCGCTGCCGCCCTCGGTAGTGGGCGCGACACCGATCAAGCCGTTAGGCGCTTCCTGCGTGGCTTTGCCGATGCTCCACGCCGCGGTCACGGCCTCAGTGCTGCCGTCCGCCCATTTGCCGGTCTTGGATGTGACGCGAACGGTGTAATCGCCCGCGTCCGTGGCGGTGTTGCCGGAGATGTCCATTGTGGCGGGATCATAGCCGTTCACGGTCGCGGTATGCACAGAGCCGTTATAGGTATATGTTCCCGTTACGCTGATGTTGGGCTTGGCGGGATCGGTAGGCGCAGGAGGTGCGTCCTTCTCGAAGATAGCCTTGACCTCCACGTTGTCGTTCGGCATGAGGAACTTGTCGTCCTTGATGGTCACGCCGCCGCTGATGACCTCCCACTCCTTGAAGTGATAGCCGGTTTTGGGCGTAGCGGTCAGGCGAATCTCCGTGCCGGCCACGGCTTTTGCATGAGAAGCGGAAGCCGTACCGTTGCCGCCGCTGGTCACGGTGATGGTGAACTCGGTGGGCACAGGCGGTGCGTCCTCCTCGAAGATGGCCTTGATCTCCACGTTGCCGTCCGGCATGGTGAACTTATCGTCCTTGATGGTCACGCCGCCGCTGATGACCTCCCACTCCTTGAAGCGGTAGCCTCCATCAGGCGTGGCAGTCAGGGTGATTTCCTCACCGGCAACAGCCTTTGCGGGAGATGCAGAAGCCGTGCCGTTGCCGTCCGTTTTCACGGTGACGGTGTACTCGACAGGGGCGGGAGGCGCGTCCTCCCACAGCGCCTTGACTGTGATGTCCGCGGTGACGGTCACGGGATCGTTCACAGCATATTCCGAATCACCGATTTGCCACGCCTTGAACTGCTTTCCTTCGGGCGCAATAAACTCGCACTCGGGTAGACAATATTCGCTGCCGTGCAATACCTTCTTGGCGGGCATTGCGGTGGTGACCTCCTCTGGCAAATCCTTGGGTTCGGAGCCGCCGTTCGCGTCAAACGTGACGGTATGCTCGTTGCGCTTTTCAAACGTTGCGGTTATGGTGACGTTTTCCTCCGGCTGGGCGAAGGTATAGGCATCCTCCCCAACCGCAACGGCGGCAGCGGTGCCGTTGACGGACAGCGTGCTGAGCATATAGCCCTCGTCGGGGGCGATGGAGAGCATGACAAGCTCGTCCTTATAGAACAGCGGCGTGCCGTCCTCGGTGGTTTCTGTGGCATTCACCACCGTGACGCTGCCGTTTGCGCTATCCTCTGTCGTCACCTTGTAGCGCGGTGCGCCCTCCACTGTCACGCTGATTGCGAAATTCTTCTTCCATTCCTCTCCCGGACGCGTGATAACATCAAGCCCCGAGACGCAGCGTGCTCCGGTGCCTTCCAGAATCACCGTGCCGAGGACGGTAAAGGTCTGCTCCCGCGGGGACTGCGGATCATAGTCCTCCGGGATCTCCCACGAAACATCGACAGGGATAAAACCGGTGACGTCAGATGCAAAAACCCCGATGTTGACCTTGGAGAGCTCCTCTTGCAGATCCTGTTCCCTGGAAATACGAATCGGCTGCGCAGGCTGCACATCCCAATAGTCCTTCTCCCGAACAACCTCCAGATAGTTCCACAAAATATCGATGTCATTGTAGTAGGTTTTGTTCCCGCAGGCGTCCTCGATGCAAATGTCGTGATGGAGGGTCACGTCATAATCTGCCGGGATCGTATAACAGCCGTCTTCATCCGGCGTCATAAGTTCAATATTCCCGCCCGGGTATCTCTCGTGCCACACCTTGACGGGCAGCGCGTCCTCTACCCTGAACCGCAGGTCGCCCCAGTATTCCCCATCCGTCTCCAGTTCCTTGCCGGTAGAAAGATTGATGGCCTTCGGCTTTTCGACGTCGGCGATCAGCTTCGGCGTGGAGACATAGGTCGTTCCCTTGAGGTTTTCGGCTTTTGCATAGACATACCAGCTGCCGTTTGCGTCATACTCCGCGATGTCTATGGTGGCTGTGGGAATATAGACGATCCAGACGCCCGGTTCCGGCTCCGGATGCTGATATTTCTCCCATGCGATTTTTCCTTGCTTGTCCAGCTCCGCCAGCTCCTCCTGCGTGTAGCATACCGGTGAGCTGAAGTAGTGGCTGGGTATTACATCCGCGTTGATCTGCACAGCCACCGAATAGACGTTCTTATCCGTTTTCCTGCTTACATCCTTGAGATAGTGCGGTTCGGCTGTATCCGCGTTGTATCCAAAGAAGTACTGACTCCGCCCCAGAATAAGCTCGGCCTTCGGATACTCCGTGTTATACTCCAGCACGAGCGTCCGGCTTCTGTCGATCAGACCTACCGTGAAGCGTCCCATTTCTTTGTCATATGGAATTTCCGAATGATCTGCCTTGTCGGTCATTCTTACCGCCGCACCATCCGGCATCTTCATCGTGAGCACCAGATACTCGTTGTGCGCCAGCTCTGCCTCGGCGTATGTCGTCTGCTCATCCGGGCTTACGACTCTCACTCGATGCCGCCGGTAGATCTTCACGGTTGCCGTGGAGGCGTTGCCCGCATTGTCCGTCGCAACGACGGTATATTCCGCTCCCGCGTCATTGTTGCCGCCGTCGGGTGCGGGAAGAGAATAATAGGTGGAGTCGGCCTTCTGCTCCACACCGTTGATGGTCACGGACTTGACGCCGGAGGACGCTTCGCCGCTCTTCGCCGGATCGCTCACGGTGAAGGAGTACGCGCCCGGTCTTCCAACGATGACATCCTCGACGGTGTAGCTCTCGCCGTCATTCAAAACCTCCAGCACCGGCGCCGCCGTGTCCTTTTCCAGCAAATGATCGCACACGGCACAGTGCTTCTCCTGAATGCCCCAGTCTCCGGGGATGTGCTTTCCGTTTTGTTTGGACATCTCCGCCGCCGGGTCGCGCGCCTGACAATCCTTATTCCTGCACGCCCAGACGTGGCATGACTGCCGGTTTACCCAGCCGAAGTCGTGATTTCCGTTGCAGGGGTCGTCGATCACTGTCATTTCCAGCACGTTGATCGCCCAGCCGTAGTTCTGTACATACGGAAGTGTCAGCAGCTGCATGTCGATGAGCCCATTCTCATCAGGGATCAGGGTTTCATAAAGGTTCCAGAAGTAAGAATATTCGTCATCGCGGCTGAGGGCGCGCGCCTCCAGCTTCAGCTGCACCAGCTTTCCCTTGTATGAGCCGATCCGGATCTGATCGTTCGTCGCGATCGACGGATCCGCCACGAGCTGCTCCGGTTTGTAAACAATGTCGCCGTAGCCGACAGCCGCCGCGTCCGAGCCGTTGCTGCGGTAATTGGTCGACAGATTCAGAGTGGCGTCGGTGATGGTGATGTTCTTTCCGTGGCACCAGCGGCCGCCGCCGATCGCCGCACCGTAGTGTCCTGTCGCCGACACATGGCCGCCGGTGATGGTGATGTCATGAGCGGGAACATACTGACCTCCGCCGATGCCCGCGCAGTTGTATTGACCGCGGGCGCTTACCCGTCCGCCGGAGATGACGATATCGCTCGCCGCGTTGATTCCGTCCATGTCCTGTTTCGTCGTCCAGCTGCCGCTGCCGATGCCCGGGCCGGTTGCCCCGCCTTGCGCGTCGATATTGCCGCCATAGATATAGATATGGCTGCCGCGCCCCTGAAAGCCTCCGCCGATTCCGGCCGCAAGCCTGCCGCCTCTGGCGTTTACCGTGCCGGAGTAGAAGTACAGCTGCTCTCCGGCGCCTCCATGGATGCCGTTTCCATAGCCGGTGCTTCCCCAGCTGCCGGCTCCTATGCCCGCACCGTACTCGCCGCCGCTGGCATTGATGGTGCCGCCCCAGTAGTCGGGATTTGTCTGAGAGCCAAAGTGCATATTGACGCCGTGGCCGTACATATCTGTATTAAACGAAGGGTTCCCGATATCGCGGGTCGCCCAGCTCCCTCCGATGCCCGCCGCTCTGTGGCCGCCCTTGCAGGTCACCGTGGTGCCGGTGCGCGCCAGCACATACAGCTGACCCTCGCTGCGGTTTTTCTGTATTGCCGCGCGGCCGTCGGCGCCTTGCAGGGAGCTGTTCTTGCCGATGAAATAGATATATGCCGAAGCCTTCTTATTTAATTCAATAGCCGGCCCCTTGGAACTGGGACTCATCTCGATATTTACGCCGTCAATAAATACGTGCGGCGCGGCTTTGTCTCCCTTGATGAAGATCTTCTTATCCCATGCCCATGTGTCCCTGAGCTTATCGGGAACGGACGAGTAGATATAGTAGCTCCTACTGTCCTTAATGGATATGTCCGATGTCCGGTTGTACACGTCAATGCTCACGTCGTACTTTGGTATGGTATCCATCGGCCCGTCCGCTGCCAATACTGTTGTCGGCAGCAGCGTCAGCACCATGCAGCACAGCAGCAGGATGCTAAGTATTCGTTTCTTCATTGGCTTTTCTCCTCCTGTTCGTGTCGGTTCGGTTTGTCCGCCCCGCCTTTTTTCCGGTTTTCTCTGATTCTGAGCCGGAAACACAGCGCGGTGATCGCCACCGCCGCGGCAAAGGAGACGACGGCTACCAGCACATAGCCGCCCGCGTCCTCCCGCAGCAGCATCGCGCCGAACACGCC
>ERZ835051.3038-NODE-3038-length-13793-cov-4.038506_pt1 | contig 13793 bp, 9 predicted proteins | sample MGYA00519575_ERZ835051 | MGnify/ENA primary metagenome ERZ835051 (study PRJEB31850, sample SAMEA3708769) | human gut metagenome | biome: human gut; feature: human-associated habitat; material: faeces | place: China | collected 2014 ... | reverse complement strand
CCCCGGACCTCGAACAGATGCTCGCCACGACCCCGGCCGAGACGCTGCGTCAGGCCGCCGCGGAGAATTACGACGACATCCTTTACAACCAGCAACTCTAAAAACATTTCAGCTATGAAACATATCCTGCTTTTCCTCTGCACCCTGCTGTTCGCCCTGACGGGAAACACCGCACCGGCCTGCAACGAATCGGAACAACTGCTGGCCGAGGCCCGCACAGCGACGAACGCCGCGGGGAGCGTCTCCTCCGGCGAACTGGAACGCGCCATGGCAGAAGCCCGGCGGGCCATGGAGGCGACCGGCCGGGAGATCGAACGCGCCGTGGCCGAAGCGCGCCGTGCGACGGACCTCTCCGACCGCGAAATCGCGCGCGCCGTGGCCGAAGCCCGGCAGGCCATCGATGCGGCGGAACGCATCGATATGGCCAACCAGTCGCTCGAAGAGCTGAACAAGGCGGCCCGCGAACAGATCGTCCGCGAGCTGGGGCTGAGCGCCCGCCAGCGCAGGGAATTCGAACCGATCTACAAGGCCTACCGCGAAGCGCTCGACAAAGCCGTTGACGCCCGTGCCGGCGCTTCCGGCGCCGACGAAGCCACGCAGAAAAACAGCCTGAAGGCCAAACTCTCGAACATCGCCGCCACGGCGCAGGTCAAGCGCGACTATGTGGACAAATTCGCCGCCGTGCTCACCGCCGAACAGATTCGCCGGCTCTACAACACCGAAGGCGAGATCGGCACCAACATCAAGCGGGCCGCCTTCGACCGGAGCAGCCGCACCCGCAGCGGACGGCTCAAAGGCAGCGGGCGCATGGTGACGCAGGACTGGGGCAAGGCGGGCGACTACACGGGCATCTCGGCCGCGGCGTTCTTCGATATCACCGTCAGCCCCGCGGCCAAAACCATCAGCGTGACGGCCGACGACAACGTCATCGACTATCTGGTGCTGGAGCGCGACGGCGGGAAGCTGAAATTCCGCGTCAACGCCAACAGCACGGAAAACATCTCGGTCTCGGTCACCGTTCCGGCATCGGCCTCGCTGCGCGAAATATCGGCAGGCTCCTACGGCAAGGTGAACTGCAAAATGCCGCTGAAAGGTCCGTCGGTTTCAGTCTCCGTATCGAGCTACGGATCGGTGAGCGCCGACATCGACACGCCCGGCGCCGCGAAACTCGACGTGTCGAGCTACGGCAAATTCGCAGGCTCGGTGCGCTGCGGCGACGGCGAGCTGCGGATTTCGAGCTACGGATCGGCGCAGGCTCCCGTGGAGTGCCGCAACAGCTGCAAACTGACAGTGGGCAGTTACGCCAAATTCTCGAACGACATCAAAGCCTCCGACCTCACGGTCGAGATCAGCAGCGGCGCCAGCGTCGGCAGCACGCTGACCGCCGACGCGCTGACGATGCGCATCGACAGCTACGCCAAATTCTCCGGCACGGTAACGGTAAAGACCCGGCCGGCGAAGCTGACCGTCAGCAGCGGCGGCTCGTTCAACGGGACATTCAGCGGCAGTTCGCTCGAAGCGAGCGTCGGAAGCTACGGCAAAATCTACCTGAAAGGCGCGGCGCAGGTCGCCGACGCCACGGTCCGGGTTTCGTCGGGCGCGAATTTCTCGGCCCCCGAACTGCGGGTCTCGGATTACGACCTGACGGTGTCGAACTACGCCAAAGCCGACGTCTGGTGTTCGGGCCGTCTGAAAATCAACGCTTCGACGGCCGCCAAAGTGACGTACGGCGGTCCCTGCACGGTCGAAACCGTCTCCGACAACATCCAGCGCAGAAAGTAAATGCCAACAACCATAAGCGTATTTACGGAAACGGACCGCTCTTCAGGGAGCGGCCCGTCGTTTTTTCCCGCTTCCGGCTCGAATCCGGCCTTCGGAAGAGATTTCCCGTAACAAATCGGCGGCCGTGCGACAAATTCCGAAAGGTTATAATCCGTAAGCGCTCCCGGCCCAAAGCCGCCGGACTTTCGCCGGATGCTCTCCCCCGGCGCCGAATCTGTAATGAAAACCCCTCCCGAACGCACTCCGGCGCGGGCGGCGCGGCAAACGAAACTTGCGCAGAATGAAGGGATTCGGAAATATTTTTAATATATTTGTTGCCAAGGTTAGTTAGATCAAGTCCTATTATGTGCGAAAAACTTTTTATTTTCGACACCACGCTCCGCGACGGCGAGCAGGTGCCGGGCTGTCAGCTGAACACCACCGAGAAGATCGAAGTCGCCAAACTCCTCGAAAGTCTCGGCGTGGACATCATCGAAGCGGGATTCCCGATTTCCAGCCCCGGAGACTTCAACTCCGTACTTGAAATTTCGAAGGCCGTTTCGGCCCCGACGATCTGTGCGCTCACCCGCGCCGTGAAAAAAGACATCGACGTCGCCGCCGACGCCCTGCGACTGGCCAAGCACAAGCGCATACACACCGGAATCGGCGTATCGCCCCAGCATATCTACGACAAACTGCGCTCGACGCCCGAAAAGATCATCGAATCGGCCGTCGAGGCGGTGAAATACGCCAAGCGCTACGTCGAGGACGTCGAGTTCTACGCCGAAGACGCCGGGCGCGCCGATCCGGAATACCTCGCCCGCGTGATCGAAGCGGTCATCGCGGCCGGCGCCACGGTGGTCAACATTCCCGACACCACGGGCTACTGCCTGCCCGGCGAGTACGGCGCGAAGATCAAATACCTCGTCGATCACGTCTCCAACATCGACCGGGCGATCATCTCGACCCACTGCCACAACGATCTGGGCATGGCCACGGCCAACACCCTGAGCGGCATCCTCAACGGCGCGCGGCAGGCCGAGGTGACGATCAACGGCATCGGCGAACGCGCGGGCAACACCTCGCTCGAAGAGGTGGTGATGACCTTGCGCTGCCACAAAGAGCTGAACGTCGATACGAACATCGACGCACAGCTCATCACCAAGGCTTCGCACCTCGTGTCGAGCCTGATGAACATGCCCGTACAGCCCAACAAGGCGATCGTCGGCCGCAACGCCTTCGCCCACTCGTCGGGCATCCATCAGGACGGCGTGCTGAAAGACCGCCAGACCTACGAGATCATCGACCCGCAGGACGTCGGGCTCAACCAGTCGGTCATCGCCCTGACGGCCCGCAGCGGCCGCGCCGCGCTCGTGCACCGGCTCGAACTGCTCGGCTACAACCTCACGCAGGAAGAGCTGGACGACACCTACGCCAAGTTCCTCGAACTGGCCGATAGGAAGAAGGAGATCCACGATTACGACCTGCTGTATCTGGTGGGCGACATCGACCGCATGAAACAACAGTCCCTGTCGCTCAAATTCCTGCAGGTGACCACCGGAACGCTCGTTCCGACGGCAACCGTGGTGCTGAAGTTCGGCGACCACGAGCGCATGGCCATCGCCACGGGCAACGGCCCGGTGGATGCGGCCGTTTCGGCCATCAAGACCCTCATCAACGAGAAGGTCGTGCTCACGGAATTCCTCATGCAGGCCATCACCAAGGGGTCGAACGACGTGGGCCGCGTACACGTGCAGGTGCAGTGCGGCAGCCGCACGGTCCACGGATTCGCCGCACATACCGACACCACGCGGGCGTCGATCGAGGCGTTCCTCGACGCGCTGCGCATACTGAACGTAACCGAACGCAAGGAAAAGGAGGCGTAAGATGGGAAAGACTCTTCTGGACAAAATATGGGATGCGCACACCGTGCGCACCGAAGACGGGGGACGCTGCGTGCTCTACATCGACCGGCAGTACATCCACGAGGTGACGTCGCCCGTGGCTTTCGCCGGACTCGAACGGCGCGGCATCGGCGTGGCGCGCCCGGCGCAGATCACGGCGACGGCCGACCACAACATCCCCACCGTCGACCAGCACCTGCCGATCGCCGAGCCGGAATCGCGGCGGCAGGTCGAAGCGCTGGCGGCCAACTGCGCCCGGTTCGGCATCGAGCATTTCGGCGTGGGCGACCCCCGGCAGGGCATCGTGCACATCATCGGTCCCGAACTGGGCTTCACCCAGCCGGGCATGACCATCGTCTGCGGCGACAGCCACACCTCGACGCACGGGGCGCTGGGCGCCGTGGCGTTCGGCGTGGGGACGTCGGAGGTCGAAATGGTCTTCGCCAGCCAGTGCATCATCCAGTCCAAGCCGCGGAGCATGCGCATCACCGTGGACGGGACGCTTCGGCCGGGCGTCGAAGCCAAGGACATCATCCTCTACATCATCTCCCGGCTGACCGCTTCGGGCGGCACGGGCTATTTCATCGAATTCGCCGGCGAAGCGATCCGCTCCCTCTCGATGGAGGGACGCATGACCGTCTGCAACATGAGCATCGAATGCGGGGCGCGGGGCGGCATGATCGCCCCCGACCAGACCACGTTCGACTACCTCCGCGGCCGCGAACGCGCGCCGCAGGGCGCCGCTTTCGACCGGGCCGCGGCCCGCTGGCGCGAACTTTACAGCGACGCCGACGCGGTTTTCGACAAGGAATACCGCTTCGACGCCGCCGACATCGCCCCGATGATCACCTACGGCACCAACCCCGGCATGGGGATGGCCGTCGATGCGGCGATTCCCGCCGGCGCCGACGACAAGGCGTTGAAATACATGGGATTCGAACCCGGCGAAACGCTGCAGGGCAAACCCGTCGATTACGTCTTCGTCGGCAGCTGCACCAACGGCCGCATCGAGGACCTGCGCCTTTTCGCACGGCTGGTCGAAGGCCGCCGCAAGGCCGACAACATAACGGCGTGGATCGTCCCCGGCTCGAAAGGCGTCGAAGCCGCCGCAAGGGCCGAGGGGCTGGACCGGATTCTGGCCGACGCGGGATTCGAACTCCGCCAGCCGGGCTGTTCGGCCTGTCTGGCGATGAACGCCGACAAGGTTCCGGCGGGCAAATACTGCGTTTCGACCTCGAACCGCAATTTCGAAGGGCGTCAGGGACCGGGCGCACGGACGATGCTTTCGGGCATCGCGGTGGCCGCCGCCGCTGCCGTCTGCGGGCGCATCGAAGACCCGCGCAAGGTGTTTGAAATGTAAAAGTCAAGAAAAATGTCCATACCCAAATTCGAAACTTTCACGTCGGGGGCGGTGCCCGTCCGCACGGAAAACATAGATACCGACCAGATCATCCCGGCGCGCTTTCTCAAAGCCACCGAGCGCAAAGGCTTCGGCGACAACCTCTTCCGCGACTGGCGTTACGACGCCGAGGGTCGGAAGGTCGCTTCGTTCCCGCTCAACGACAGCCGCTACGAAGGCCGCATACTGGTCGCAGGCCGCAACTTCGGGTGCGGCAGTTCGCGCGAACACGCCGCATGGGCCATCGCCGACTACGGCTTCCGCGTCGTGGTGTCGAGTTTCTTCGCCGACATCTTCCGCAACAACGCCCTCAACAACGGTCTGCTGCCGATCACGGTGAGCGACGACTTCCTCGCAGCGATCTTCGCCGCCATAGCCGACGATCCCGCGGCCCGTTTCACGGTCGATCTGGAGGGGCAAACGCTGACCGCCGAAGCCACGGGCCGCAGCGAGCGGTTCGAGATCGACGCCTACAAGAAACGCTGCCTGCAGAACGGCTACGACGACGTGGATTATCTGTGCAGCATCTCCGACCAGATCCGACGGTTCGAAGAGGCCCGAAAATAGCCCGCGACGATGCTTCCCCCGGTCGAAATAATGGATACCACGCTGCGCGACGGCGAGCAGACGTCGGGCGTTTCGTTCAACGCCCGCGAAAAGCTCTCCATCGCCCGGCTGCTGCTGGAGGAACTGCGCGTCAGCCGCATCGAGATCGCTTCGGCGCGGGTCTCGCAGGGCGAGCAGGAGGCCGTGCGGCGCATCGCCGAGTGGGCCGCCTCCAAAGGCTATTCGGACCGCATCGAGGCGCTGGGATTCATCGACGGCGGCATATCCCTCGACTGGCTCGGCGACGCCGGATGCCGCGTTGTGAACCTGCTGACCAAAGGGTCGCTCAAGCACTGCCGCGAACAGCTCCGCCGCACGCCCGAAGAGCACCTCGGCGACATCCGCGTTACGATCGACAAGGCCGTTGCGCGGGGCATGCGGGTAAACGTCTATCTGGAAGACTGGTCCAACGGCATGCAGCATTCGCCGGAGTACGTCTACGCCATGCTCGACGCACTGGCCGACGCCCCCGTGCAGCGTTTCATGTGCCCCGACACGCTGGGCGTGCTCGATCCCTACGCCACCGAACGGTTCTGCGGCGATCTGGTGCAACGCTATCCCCGCCTGCGCTTCGACTTCCACGCCCACAACGACTACGATCTGGCCGTCGCCAATACCGCCGCGGCCGTAAAAGCCGGATTCCACGGGGTCCACGTCACGGTAAACGGGCTGGGCGAGCGGGCCGGGAACGCACCGCTGTCGAGTACGGTCGCCGTCCTGCACGACCGCCTGCACCGCGCCACCGGCATCGACGAGACGAAGATCAACCACGTCAGCCGCATGGTCGAGACCTACACCGGCATCCGCATTCCCGCCAACCGCCCGATCGTCGGCGAAAGCGTCTTCACGCAGTGCGCCGGCATCCACGCCGACGGCGACAACAAGAACAACCTCTACTTCAACGAACTGCTTCCCGAACGGTTCGGCCGCGTCCGCGAATACGCCCTCGGCAAGACTTCGGGCAAGGCCAACATCATGAAGAACCTCGAAACGCTGGGCATCGACCTCGACGAAGCCTCGATGCGCAAGGTGACCGAACGGGTCGTGGAGCTGAGCGACAAGAAGGAGCTGGTGACCGCCGAGGACCTGCCCTACATCATTGCCGACGTACTGCGTTACGATCTGGCCGAAAATCCGGTCCGCATCCTCAACTACAGCCTTTCGCTGGCGCAGGGGCTGCATCCCGCGGCTTCGCTCAAGATCGAGATCAACGGACGGGAGTACGAGCAGACCTCGGCCGGCGACGGCCAGTACGACGCCTTCATGCGGGCGCTGCGGCAAATCTACGAGCGCCAGCTCCGGCGCGAGTTCCCGATGCTGCGCAACTACACCGTCTCGATCCCGCCCGGCGGCCGCACCGACGCCTTCGTGCAGACCATCATCACGTGGGAAATGGGCGGCAAGGTATTCAAAACGCGCGGTCTGGATGCCGACCAGACCGAAGCCGCCATCAAGGCGACGATCAAAATGCTGAACATAATCGAAACAAACTATAACGACCATGAATGTTAACATAGCCCTTTTAGCCGGCGACGGCATCGGTCCTGAGATCATCGCGCAAGCCATCAAGGCGCTGGACCGCGTCGCCCGGAAGTATGCGCACAACTTCACCTACCGCGAAGCGCTGGTGGGCGCCTGCGCCATCGACGCCACGGGGGATCCCTACCCGGAGGAGACGCACAAAATCTGCCGCGAAGCCGACGCCGTGCTGTTCGGCGCCATCGGCGACCCCAAATACGACAACGACCCCAAAGCGCCGGTACGCCCCGAACAGGGCCTGCTGCGCATGCGCAAGTCGCTGGGACTGTTCGCCAACCTGCGCCCCATCGCGCTCTTCGACACGCTGGCCGACCGCTCGCCCCTCAAGGCCGAGGTGGTGCGGGGCACCGACTTCGTCTGCGTCCGCGAACTGACGGGCGGCATCTATTTCGGACGTCCGCAGGGCCGCGACGAAGGAGGCGACCGGGCCGTGGACACCTGCACCTACTCGCGGCAGGAGATCGAGCGCGTGCTGCACGTGGCGTTCCGGCTGGCCATGAGCCGCCGCCGTCACCTGACGGTAGTCGACAAGGCCAACGTCCTCGAAACCTCGCGCTTCTGGCGCGAGATCGCCCAGCAGCTCGCACCCCAATACCCCGAAGTGGAGCTGGACTTCATGTTCGTGGACAACGCCGCAATGCAGATCATCCGCCAGCCGACCCATTTCGACGTGATCGTCACCGAAAACATGTTCGGCGACATCCTCACCGACGAAGCCAGCGTCATCAGCGGCTCGCTGGGCATGCTTCCGTCGGCCAGCGTGGGGTCCGAAGTCGCGCTTTTCGAGCCGATCCACGGCTCCTATCCGCAGGCCGCAGGCAAAAACATCGCCAACCCGATGGCTGCGATCCTCTCGGCCGCCATGCTGCTCGAACATCTGGGGCTGACCGCCGAAGGGAGCGCCGTCCGCGACGCCGTAAACCGGGCGCTCACCGAAGGGATCGTCACCGAAGACCTCGCCGCACAGGGCGAACGGCGCTATTCGACCTCCGAGGTCGGGGATTTCATCGCCGCGCATATTTAGCCGGAAACCCCGCACGCAAAAGGAGAGTCACGCACACAAAAAGGGAATTCCGCACGCAACCCGGAAATCCCGCACAAAAAAAAGGGCTGCAACCGCCGCGTTGCAACCCTTTTTCAACTCCATTCTTCCCGCCGTTTCGGGGCCGGGAGTCGGCTCGGCTCCAAACCGGTCCGGCCGTAACCGAACATCGCCAGTCCCTGCCGCGCAGTTCCGGAACACGGTCTCGCCGCAGCGGACAGTTTCGGAAAGGGACGGATTCCGCCATCGCGCCGCCCGCTATCCGCCTGCCGTCGAACCGTCATCGGCAAATCACCGGCATGTCATTCGCCCGTGATCGGCACCGAAACCCCGGCGGGGGACCGCCGCGAATCTCACACTCCGGCGACGTACTCCTCCAGCGCCCCAAGATCCACCGCCATCGGCTCCGAAACCCGCGGACGCTTCACCAGCTCCGCAAGGCGCGGGGGCAGCGGCACCTTCGCCCCGGTCACGGGCGAAATGACCTCGCCGAACTTGGCCGGATGGGCCGTCGAAAGGTAGAACCCCGGCCTGCCGCAGGCCACGGAAGCCGCATAGCCCACGGCGCTGTGCGGATCGGACAGATAGCCGTAATTCCGGTACAGCCCGTCGATCGTACGGCGGATCATGGCGTCGTCGCACCGGAACCCCTGCAATTCGCCGCGCAGGGCGTCCGCATCGCCGCCGCACAGCCACATCATCCGCTCGAAGTTGCTCGGCGCTCCGACGTCCATCGCATTGGCCGGCGTCCGCACCGACGGCCGCGGACGGTAATCGCCCGTCCGCAGGAATTCGGGCACCACGTCGTTGGCGTTCGACGCCGCGACGAATCCGCCGAGGGGCAGCCCCATGCGGCGCGCCAGCATGCCGGCCGAGAGGTTGCCGTAGTTGCCGCTCGGCACCACGACCACCGGACTTTCGCCGCCCGACGCCTGCCGCCACCGGAAATACCCGTAGAAGTAATAGAATGCCTGCGGAATCCACCGCAGCAGGTTGATCGAATTGGCCGACGACACGCGGTGCGCGGCCCTGAAAGAGCTGTCCGCAAAGAGTTCCTTGACCAGCCGCTGGCAGTCGTCGAAGGTTCCGCCCACGCGCAGCGGATGGATATTGCCTCCGAGCGCGGTCATCTGACACTCCTGCAGGCGGCTGATCTTCCCTTCGGGATAGAGCAGCACCACCTCGACGCCCGGCACGTTGTAGAAACCGTGCGCCACGGCGCTGCCCGTATCGCCCGACGTCGCCGTCAGGATCACCAGCTTTTCATCCGCGCCGCCCAGCAGGCCGACCATGCGGCCCATGAATCCGGCGCCGAAGTCCTTGAACGCGAACGTCGGGCCGTGGAACAGCTCCAGCGTATAGCGGCTGCCGACCGGACGCAGGGGAACCTGAAAATCGTAGATGCGGTCTATCTCGCGCTGCAAAATCCCGCGGTCGATATCTTCGCCGAAGAACAGTCCGGCCAGATACCCCGCCATCGCGGCATAGGATTCCCCGGCCAGCCGCTCCGCGACCGCCATATCAGCCTGCGGAATACGTTCGGGGACGAACAGTCCCCCGTCGGGCGCCAGCCCCGCCTCGACGGCTTCGCGCAGCGAACAAGGCCGTGCAAGTGCTTTGTCTCTCGTGCTGTAGTATTTCATGGTTTTCGTCTTTTCTTATTCTTCGATTCGCGCACCGCGATTCGACACGCGGCCCGCATAGATGTTGCAGCCGATTCCCAGCCCGGCGAAATGGCTCTTCATCCGCTCGGCGACCCGTTCCGACACCGACCCTTCGGCGGCCAGCGCAAAGACCGAAGGTCCCGATCCGGCGATGTTCATGGCCAGAGCGCCTTCAGAGAGTACCTCCTCCTTCAAACGGTCGTAACCGGGAATGAACCCCTTGCGGTAAGGCTCCGCGACGACGTCGTGCATCGAGCGGCCGATCAGCGCCACGTCGCCCAGCGCCAGTCCGGCGACAAGTCCGCCGACGTTGCCCCACTGCGTGACAGCATGCGCCATCGGAATCTCGCGGGGCAGCACCTCGCGCGCCTCCTTGGTGCCGACCACGATGTCGGGATGCACCACGGCGTAGAAAAAGTCGTCGGGCACCGGCAGGCGGATGATGTCCAGCGGCCCGTATCCGCGGATCAGCACCACGCCGCCCAGCAGGGCCGGCCCGACGTTGTCGGCATGGGGCGTGCCGCCGATCAGCGCTTCGCCCATCATGGCGAACTCCACCAGCCGTTCCGCCGAAAAGGGGCGGCCCAGCAGTTCGTTCAGCCCGTAGACGGCGGCGGCCGACGAGGCGGCGCTCGATCCGATGCCGCTTCCGGGAGCTATCTTTTCGAGAATCGCAACCTCGACCCGCACGGGCTTTCCGTACGCTTCGAGCAGGGCCGCGACGGCCGGAGTTATGACGTTGTCTTCGGGTTTTTCGGGGAGTCTCTTCCCGCTCTCGTTGCGGATCGCAAGCCCGCTCGCGCCCGCTTCGGCGGCGACCTCGATCCGGTCGCCCACGCCGTCGAGCGTCAGGCCCATGATGTCGAAGCCGCAGCCCAGATTCGCCACCGTTCCGGGGGCGAAAACCTTGATATGTTTCATGGTAAAATCTTCTTTGAGTTAAACTGCCTATGACTGAAAATCCGGGTTTCCGCCCCGGCAGCCTCGGCCGGGTGTGCATACGGAGATGCTTCTGACGGAAAAAACAAACTAAACCCCCATAGGGGTTGTAGTAGCGGCAGTCGTGAAGATAACGGAGAGGGCGGCATACGTGGTCGGAGCGCAGGCGTTCCCGCACTCTCCGAACATCGTATGATTCCGTTTCATATCCATCAGGGACAAATATAAGACAAAAAAATTTAACATCCAAATCAGGTAACGATTTGTAAGATGCCTTCCAAATAATCCGCAAGGGTTTTACAGCGAAATGAATAGCACAAAAAGGCCGCATACACCTATAATAATATAAAAACCGTAATATATTACAAAGACACAGGACCACAAATCCCGCGCAAATCGGCCTAAAACAGGTTTTAAGGCCAAAAATCACGGTTTCAAATTGTAAGCAAATAACGAATACGACCTGAAAACAGCAACCACAGAGAACGATCTGCTTCCGGAATATCACATTATTAAATTTCTTTAGGAATTTATTTGTACGTCTGATTTTATATACTTATCTTTGAAACGGAACAAACACAGAAATCCGGCCATGACCGCTCTGAATCATTCGAACAATAACGTCATTAATCTGCTGCTCGTCGTCACTACAGGATAACGGGAGAAAGGTGATGCGTATATTCGAAAGATTATAAAAAAGCCTTTCTCCGACGGAGAAAGGCTTTTTTGACATCCGGCCCCGCCGCCGGAAGCGGACATGCCGAAAAACGAGAGAAGATGAAACACACACTCAGAAGCGCCGTCACGACGACGGGCCGCCGCATGGCCGGCGCCAGAAGCCTCTGGCGCGCCAACGGCATGCGCGAAGAACAGTTCGGGCGGCCGGTCGTCGGCATCGCCAATTCGTTCACCCAGCTGGTGCCGGGACACGTCCACCTGCACGAAATCGGGCAGTATGTCAAGCAGCGCATCGAAGCCTGCGGATGTTTCGCCGCGGAATTCAACACCATCGCCGTAGACGACGGCATCGCCATGGGCCACGACGGCATGCTCTACTCGCTGCCCTCGCGCGAGATCATTGCCGACAGCGTCGAATACATGGCCAACGCCCACAAGGTCGATGCGCTGGTCTGCATCTCGAACTGCGACAAAATCACCCCCGGAATGCTGATGGCCGCCATGCGGCTCAACATCCCGACGGTCTTCGTGTCGGGAGGGCCGATGGAGGCGGGCAAATTCGACGGGAGGGACATCGACCTGATCGACGCGATGGTCATGGCGGCCGACGAAGCCTGCAGCGACGAGCAGATCGCGCGCGTCGAACGCTGCGCCTGCCCCGGCTGCGGCTCGTGTTCGGGCATGTTCACGGCCAATTCGATGAACTGCCTGACCGAAGCGCTGGGACTCTCGCTGCCGGGCAACGGCACGATCGTCACCACGCACGCCAACCGACGCCGGCTGTTCGAAGACGCCGCGGCGCTGATCGTCCGCAACGCCGAACGCTACTATTTTCTGGGCGACGAATCGGTGCTCCCGCGTTCGGTCGCGACCAAGGCCTCCTTCGAAAACGCCATGTCGCTCGACATCGCCATGGGCGGCTCGACCAACACGGTGCTGCACCTGCTGGCCGTGGCCCGCGAAGCCGGCGTGGATTTCACGATGCAGGACATCGACCGCCTTTCGCGCCGGGTTCCGGTGCTCTGCAAGGTGGCTCCCAACTCGCAGTATCACATACAGGACGTCAACCGCGCCGGCGGCATCCTCTCCATTCTGGGCGAACTGGCGCGCGCCGGCCTGCTCGACACCTCGGTCCCGCGCATCGACGGGCGGACGCTCCGCGAAGCGATCGACGCCTGCGACCTGCGCAGCGAGACGCTGACCGACGCGGCCCTGCGCCGCTGGCTAAGCGCCCCTGCGGGGCTTTACAGCCGCGAACTGGGGGCGCAGCACTCCTATTACGACGCCCCCGACGCAGACCGCACGACGGGCTGTATCCGCGACGTCGAACACGCCTACTCCCGCGACGGGGGACTGGCCGTGCTGACGGGCAACATCGCCCGCAACGGCTGCATCGTCAAGACGGCGGGCGTCGACGAGTCGATCCTGCGTTTCGAGGGCAAAGCCCGCGTATTCGAATCGCAGGAAGAGGCCTGCGACGGTATTCTGGGCGGTAAGGTGAAAGCCGGCGACGTGGTGGTGATCCGTTACGAAGGGCCGAAAGGGGGCCCCGGTATGCAGGAGATGCTGTACCCGACTTCGTACCTGAAGTCGGTGAACCTCGGCAAGGCGTGCGCGCTGATTACGGACGGTCGTTTTTCCGGCGGTACGTCGGGGCTTTCGATAGGGCATGTTTCGCCTGAGGCCGCAGCCGGTGGAGCGATAGCTGCCGTACGTGACGGAGATATGATAGAAATAGACATCCCGGCGCGATCGATAAATCTGGCTGTCCCGGCCGGGGAACTGGATAAAAGGCTCAAGGCGATGAAGGAGTTCAAGCCCGTTTCCCGCGAGCGAGTCGTCCCGCGTTCGCTGCAAGCTTACGCTATGCTCGTAAGTTCGGCGGATAAGGGGGCGGTGAGGGATTTTTAGACGGTTTTCCTCATACGTATCTATGCCTAACCGTAGAAAAATTCTTTCAAAAAAACATCAGAAACGAAAAAAAGAAATGAATCCGGATATAAAAACATCAGAAACGAAACATAAAGACACCGCTTCGCAGGACCGGCAGCATGACCGTATCCTCACCGGTTCGCAGGCGCTTATTGAATCTCTCCTTTGCGAGGGTACGGAGGTTATCTTCGGATACCCCGGAGGACAAATAATACCTGTATACGATGCGCTTTACGATTATCGGGACAGAATCAACCACGTACTGGTGCGCCATGAACAGGGTGCGGCACATGCTGCCGAAGGTTATGCGCGGGCCAGCGGCCGGGTGG
>ERZ835051.3030-NODE-3030-length-13827-cov-6.901539_pt1 | contig 13827 bp, 8 predicted proteins | sample MGYA00519575_ERZ835051 | MGnify/ENA primary metagenome ERZ835051 (study PRJEB31850, sample SAMEA3708769) | human gut metagenome | biome: human gut; feature: human-associated habitat; material: faeces | place: China | collected 2014 ... | reverse complement strand
CGTTTAATGTACCTGAGTAAACTCTGAAGAATGCTAACTTACCAACGAATGGATCTGTCATAATCTTGAATGCAAGAGCTGAGAAAGGTTCATCATCAGATGACTTTCTAGTCACTTCATTACCGTCTTCATCAACACCTGTGATATCTGGGATATCTGTAGGAGCTGGCATATATTCGATAACTGCATCAAGAAGCTTCTGAACACCCTTGTTCTTGTAAGCTGTACCGCAAAGACAAGGAATAGCTGTACCTTCGATAGTACCCTTTCTTAAAGCTGCCTTTAATTCTGGAACTGTAAGTTCTTCATCATTAAAGAACTTCTCCATAAGGTCTTCATCAAGTTCAGCACACTGCTCGATAAGCTTATCGTGGTATTCTTCTGCCTGATCCTTTAAATCAGCTGGAATTTCACCAACTTCAATATCATCACCCTTATCGCCATTGAAGATATAAGCCTTCATTTCAAATAAGTCGATGATACCCTTGAACTCGTCTTCCTTACCGATAGGAATCTGTACAAGTACAGGGTTCTTTCCAAGCTTAGTAATAAGCTGGTTGCATGATCCGAAGAAATCTGCACCCATCTTATCCATCTTGTTCATAAATGCCATACGTGGTACGTTGTACTTATCAGCCTGACGCCATACGTTCTCTGACTGTGGTTCAACACCGTTCTGTGCATCGAATACACCTACAGCACCATCAAGTACTCTAAGTGAACGCTCAACTTCAACTGTGAAATCAACGTGACCAGGAGTATCAATAATATTAATACGATACTCTGGCTGTGTCTTATCTGGCTTACCTTCTTTTTCAGGTGTCCAGTGACATGTTGTAGCAGCTGAAGTGATTGTGATACCTCTTTCCTGCTCCTGGGCCATCCAGTCCATAGTAGCAGTACCTTCATGAGTATCACCAATCTTGTGGTTAACACCAGTATAATAAAGGATACGCTCTGTTAATGTTGTCTTACCAGCATCAATATGAGCCATAATTCCGATATTTCTGGTTCTCTCCAATGGATATTCTCTTCCAGCCATGGATAAAACCTCCTATAATTATTATTAGAATCTGTAATGAGCAAAAGCCTTGTTTGCTTCTGCCATCTTGTGCATATCTTCTTTTCTCTTTACAGATGCACCTGTGTTATTAGCTGCATCAAGAATCTCATTAGCGAGTCTTTCTTCCATAGTCTTCTCGCCTCTTGCTCTTGAGAATGTTGTCATCCAACGAAGAGCTAAAGCCTGTCTTCTATCTGGCTTAACTTCGATAGGTACCTGGTATGTTGCTCCACCGATACGTCTAGCCTTTACTTCGAGAACTGGCATAATATTGTTCATAGCCTCTTCGAATACTTCTAAAGCAGGTCTTTCAGTCTTAGCTGCGACTCTGTCAAATGCTCCGTATACAATCTTCTGTGCTACTCCTCTCTTACCATCAAGCATAATGTTGTTGATAAGCTTAGTAACCACCTTGTTATTGTAAATAGGATCTGCTAATACATCTCTCTTCTGAGTATGTCCTTTACGTGGCACGGTTCTTCCCTCCTTAACATTGTATTGTCGTCATTGTTAGCACTAATGAACGCCTTACAGCTTCATCAGCCTGACACATCACGACGTTTCATTAATTCATCGGTACTCACAAATTAAATTGTGTTCGCGCCGTATATCTTAAACCTGCAACCTTCGGATTAATCTAACTCCGGCACTAATTAATTTAATTGTTCGTAAATTATTGTATGCAATAATCTGCAAATATTCTGACTTACCATATAAATCAATCACAGACTTATGATGCTTAATTCTTTATGAATTATTTAGCATCCTTAGGTCTCTTAGCACCGTACTTAGAACGTGCCTGTCTTCTCTTTGCTACACCTGCTGTATCAAGTGTACCTCTGATGATATGATATCTTGTACCTGGTAAATCCTTAACTCTACCACCTCTGATAAGAACAACGCTATGTTCCTGAAGATTGTGGCCCTCACCTGGAATATATGAAGTAACTTCGATTCCATTAGAAAGACGTACTCTGGCGATCTTTCTAAGAGCTGAGTTAGGCTTCTTAGGTGTTGCAGTCTTAACAGCTGTACAAACACCTCTCTTCTGTGGTGCAGATACGTCTGTAGCCTTCTTCTGAAGTGAGTTATATCCCTTCTGAAGAGCTGGTGCTGTAGACTTCTTAACTGTTGACTTTCTTCCCTGTCTTACTAACTGGTTAAATGTTGGCATTCCTTTTTCACCTCCCGGAATTAGAATAATGAATGGTTGCACTTAGTATAATCACTAAGAAAAATGCGTGAGCCTGTCATCTTAAACTGCTCATCTATATAATCAGCGTACATAAATAAGCGGTTGCTTATTCGCACGCTTATTTAGTATATATTTTTAGAATAAATTCGTCAAGAGTTTTTCAAAAATTTATTATTAGAAATATTACTAAAATAGCACATTACTATTTTATCATTGTTATTGATATTATATAAAACAAAAAAGAAGCCGCTTTCCTAAGGATAACGGCTTCTATATTTATTATATTACGCTTCTGTATCTTCTGTTACATCAGCATCATCGCTAACTTCTACATCAGCATCTAATGTATCTACATTTTCTGTAAAATCAAGTGTTTCATCTGAGTCCTCAGTAAAGCTTAACACTTCATCATCTGACTCTTCAATCTCATCATAAGCTGCTGCTGTGTCAAGTTCAACATTCTGGTATCTCTTCATACCTGTACCAGCAGGTATAAGCTTACCAATGATAACATTTTCTTTAAGACCGATAAGTGGGTCAACCTTACCATTAATAGCTGCATCAGTAAGAACCTTTGTTGTCTCCTGGAACGAAGCAGCTGAAAGGAATGAATTAGTAGCAAGTGATGCCTTGGTAATACCAAGAATAATTGGTGTACCAGTTGCTTTTCTCTTACCTTCTTCTTCAAGCTTTTCATTAACCTCTGTGAATTCAAGAGTATCAACCTGTGAACCAGGTAAGAAATCTGAATCTCCAGCAGAATCAATAACTATCTTCTTAAGCATCTGTCTAACAATAAGTTCAATATGCTTATCATTAATATCAACACCCTGAATACGATAAACCTTCTGAACTTCACGAAGCATATAATCCTGAACAGCTCTTACGCCAAGGATTCTAACGATATCATGTGGGTTCTCTGAACCTTCTGTGATTTCTTCACCCTTAACAACAACCTGTCCTTCCTGAACCTTAACTCTTGTATCTCTTGATACAGGATAAGCTTTTGAGTTACCCTCATCATCAGTAATTACAATATCTGTCTTCTTCTCTGTCTTAGAAAAGCTAACAACACCACCGAATTCTGCAAGAACTGCAAGGCTCTTTGGCTTTCTTGCCTCGAAAAGTTCCTCTACTCTAGGAAGACCCTGAGTAATGTTATCACCGGCAACACCACCAGTATGGAAAGTTCTCATAGTAAGCTGTGTACCAGGCTCACCGATAGACTGGGCAGCGATAATACCAACTGCTTCACCAATCTGAACTGCCTGACCTGTTGCAAGGTTAGAACCATAACACTTAGCACATACACCGATGTGTGAACGGCAAGTAAGAATAGTTCTTATCTTAACCTGTGTTACACCAGTCTTAATAATAGCTGCGGCTCTCTTAGGAGTTACAAGGTGGTTAGCTGCAACGATAATCTCTCCTGTAGCTGGGTCTTTGATATCTTCTGCAAGATATCTTCCAGTAATACGTTCCTGTAATGGCTCAAGAATATCTTCCTTGGCATCACTTGAATTAGTAGCTCTATCGTTAACAAATGAATAAACATACATACCAGGTATTATCTTACCAACGCTGCAATCAGTCTCTCTTATAATAAGATCCTGAGAAACATCTACAAGACGTCGTGTAAGGTAACCTGAATCGGCTGTTCTAAGGGCTGTATCTGAAAGACCCTTACGAGCACCATGGGCTGAAATGAAGTATTCCAGTACATCAAGACCTTCACGGAAGTTAGACTTGATTGGAAGTTCGATTGTATGACCTGAAGTATCTGCCATAAGACCACGCATACCTGCAAGCTGCTTAATCTGCTGGTTAGAACCACGGGCACCTGAGTCAGCCATCATAAAGATGTTATTATACTTATCAAGACCAGAAAGAAGTGCATCAAGCAATGTCTTATCTGTTTCCTGCCATACTCTGATAACATTCTTATATCTTTCTTCATCAGTTGAACGACCTCTGTTGTAGTTAATGTTAATCTGTTCAACCTTCTTTTCAGCATCAGCTATAAGCTGCTTCTTAACTGGTGGCACTGTCATCTCCGAAATAGAAACTGTCATAGCCGCTCTAGTAGAATACTTGTAACCCATAGCCTTAATATCATCAAGAACTTCAGCAGTTCTTGTTGTACCATGTGTATTGATAACGTGCTGTAAAATATCCTTTAACTGTTTCTTTCCTACATGGAAATCAACTTCTGGAAGAAGTAAATTCTCTTCCTTGCTTCTATCTACATATCCTAAATCCTGAGGAAGTATTTCATTGAAAATAAATCTACCGAGTGTAGACTCTACAACACCCGAAATCTCTTCTCCAGCTGCATTAGTCTTAGTCATCTTAACTTTAATCTTAGAATGAAGTGTTATAATTCCATTCTCATAAGCAAGAAGTGCTTCATTAACACTCTTGAATATCTTACCTTCCCCCTTAACACCAGGTCTTTCCTGTGTAAGGTAGTAGATACCAAGTACCATATCCTGTGAAGGAACAGCAACAGGACCACCATCAGATGGCTTAAGTAAGTTGTTAGGTGAAAGAAGCATAAATCTACACTCTGCCTGAGCTTCTACAGACAATGGAAGATGTACCGCCATCTGGTCACCATCGAAATCGGCATTGAAAGCTGTACAAACAAGTGGATGAAGCTTAATAGCCTTACCTTCTACAAGGATTGGCTCAAATGCCTGAATACCAAGTCTGTGAAGTGTAGGAGCACGGTTAAGCATAACTGGATGCTCTTTGATAACATCTTCAAGTACATCCCATACTTCTGTCTCAAGATGCTCTACGCTCTTCTTGGCTTTCTTTATGTTCTCAGCAAGACCACGCCTTACTAATTCTCTCATAACAAATGGCTTGAATAACTCAATAGCCATTTCCTTAGGAAGACCACACTGATAAATCTTAAGTTCTGGTCCAACAACGATAACTGAACGTCCTGAGTAGTCAACTCGCTTACCAAGAAGGTTCTGTCTGAAACGTCCCTGCTTACCCTTTAATAAGTCTGATAAAGACTTGAGAGCTCTGTTACCAGGTCCTGTTACAGGACGGCCATTTCTACGTCCATTATCTATAAGTGCATCAACAGCTTCCTGAAGCATTCTCTTCTCGTTACGAACAATGATTTCTGGTGCTCCAAGATCAATAAGTCTTGCAAGACGATTATTTCTGTTGATAATTCTTCTATAAAGATCATTAAGGTCAGATGTTGCAAAACGTCCACCCTCTAACTGAACCATAGGTCTTAAATCTGGAGGGATAACTGGAATTTCTGTAAGAATCATCCATTCTGGCTTAGTACCAGCAGCAATGAACGCATCCATAACTTCAATTCTCTTAATAAGTCTTGCAGCCTTCTGTGAAGTAGTAGTAGCAAGCTCTTCCTTGAGCTTAGCTACTTCTTCTTCAAGGTTGACGTTGTGAAGAAGCTCTAAAATAGCCTCAGCACCCATTCCAACTCTGAATGTATTACCATACTGATCATAAAGATCTCTGTACTCAGTTTCTGTAAGAATCTTCTTGAATGGTATATCTGTTTCGCCTGGATCAATTACGATATAAGAAGCGAAGTAAAGTACCTTCTCAAGATTCTTAGGACCTATATCAAGGATAAGGTCCATACGGCTAGGTATTCCCTTGAAATACCAGATATGTGAAACTGGAGCAGCAAGGTGGATATGACCCATACGATCTCTACGTACACTTGCCTTAGTAACCTCAACACCACACTTATCACATACGATGCCTTTATCTTTAATCTTCTTATACTTACCGCAATGACACTCCCAGTCTTTGCTAGGTCCGAATATTCTTTCACAGAACAGACCATCTCTTTCTGGCTTTAAAGTTCTGTAATTGATAGTCTCAGGCTTAGTTACCTCGCCGTGAGACCACTCTAAAATACTCTCAGGAGAAGCAAGCTTTATCTGAATTTTATCAAATTTCATTGATTTATTTGACTTAATCTCTTCTGCCATTATAGTGCTCCCTTCTATTATTCTTCTATATTTCCGTCACCGTAATCATCATAGTCATCATCTAAGCTGTCATAATCGAAATCGTCATCTTCTGATCCGAGTTCTTCTATGGTTGCCTCACCGTCATCACCCTGCTTTTCTGCGTGATAACCTGCGTTCTTTAATTCATTCTCTTCATCACGGCTACTTCTCTTATAACCACCATCATCAAGAACCTTCTTGAAATCTGTAACTTCATATTCTGAACTTTCAAGAAGCTTAACTTCGTTATTGTCCTGATCAAGAACCCTTACATCAAGAGCAAGTGACTGAAGTTCCTTAAGGAGAACCTTGAATGATTCAGGAATTCCTGGTTCAGGAATGTTCTCACCCTTAATAATAGCTTCATATGTCTTAACTCGACCAACAACATCATCAGATTTAACAGTAAGGATTTCCTGAAGTGTATAAGATGCACCATAAGCTTCAAGAGCCCATACTTCCATTTCTCCGAATCTCTGTCCACCAAACTGGGCTTTACCACCAAGTGGCTGCTGAGTTACAAGTGAGTAAGGACCAGTTGAACGAGCATGGATCTTATCATCAACAAGGTGATGGAGCTTTAAGTAGTGCATGAATCCGATAGTAACCGGACTATCGAAGTATTCACCTGTTCTACCATCGCGAAGTCTTACTTTACCATCTCTTCCGATTGGAACACCCTTCCATTCAGCTCTGTGAGCTCTGTTATCTGAAAGGAACTGGAATACGTCATCTCTTAAAAGTTCCTTGTATTCAGCAGTAAATGTTGTCATATCAGCAGGATATTCTTCACCATTAGCTTCTGCATCTGCCTTTTCGCGTGCAAGCTCTTCATCATCAAATGGATGATTAGCATAAGCATTGGCCATATCAAGTGTATCCATAATATCATTCTCGTTAGCTCCATCAAAGATAGGTGTCGCTACGTTAAAACCTAATACTTTGGCAGCAAGGCTTAAGTGAATTTCAAGCACCTGTCCAATATTCATACGCGAAGGCACACCAAGAGGATTAAGTACAATATCAAGCGGACGTCCATTAGGAAGGAATGGCATATCTTCTACTGGAAGAACTCTTGAAACGACACCCTTGTTACCATGACGACCAGCCATCTTATCACCTACAGAAATCTTTCTCTTCTGTGCGATATAGATACGGACATTCTTGTTAACACCTGGAGCTAATTCATCTCCATTTTCTCTTGTAAATACCTTAACGCCTACAACGATACCATAAGCACCGTGTGGAACTTTAAGTGATGTATCTCTTACTTCTCTTGCCTTTTCACCAAAGATAGCTCTAAGAAGTCTTTCTTCTGCTGTAAGCTCTGTCTCACCCTTTGGAGTAACCTTACCAACAAGGATATCACCAGCTCTTACCTCAGCACCGATACGGATGATACCATCTTCATCAAGATCCTTAACCGCATCTGAACCTGTAGAAGGTAAATCTCTTGTGATTTCTTCTGGTCCTAACTTAGTATCTCTTGCTTCTGTATCATATTCTTCTATATGAATTGATGTATAAACATCATCTCTTACTAATCTCTCACTAAGAAGTACAGCATCCTCATAGTTGTAACCTTCCCAAGTCATAAAACCGATAAGAGGGTTCTTACCAAGGGCAATCTCACCATTAGATGTTGAAGGACCATCTGCGATAACATCTCCTGCCTTAACCTCATCTCCCTTAAATACGATAGGTCTCTGGTTATAGCAGTTACTCTGGTTACTTCTTGAGAACTTTGTAAGCTTGTACTCGTGAACCTTTCCACTTGTCTCTTTTACAAGAATTCTGTTAGATTCTGATGAAAGTACAACACCATCTTCTTCTGCAACTACACATACACCTGAGTCACACGCTGTCTTATTCTCTATACCTGTACCGATTACTGGTGCTTCTGTCATAAGAAGAGGCACCGCCTGACGCTGCATGTTAGAACCCATAAGGGCACGTGTACAGTCATCATTCTGAAGGAAAGGTATCATAGATGTAGCCACTGAGAACACCATCTTAGGAGATACGTCCATAAGATCAATCATACTCTTATCGAATTCTGATGTTTCTTCTCTGTAACGTCCTGATACTGTATTCTTAACGAAGTAACCATTCTCATCTATCTCTGCATTAGCCTGTGCTACATGGAAATCATCTTCCTCATCTGCTGTGAAGTAATGTACTTCATCTGTAACTCTAGGATTCTTAGGGTCTGTCTTATCGATTATACGATAAGGTGCTTCGACAAATCCGTACTCATTAATTCTTGCATATGAAGCAAGTGAGTTAATAAGACCGATATTAGGACCTTCAGGTGTTTCGATAGGACACATTCTACCATAGTGTGTATAATGTACATCTCGAACCTCGAAACCTGCACGATCTCTCGAAAGACCACCAGGACCAAGTGCTGAAAGACGTCTCTTATGTGTAATCTCAGATAATGGGTTATTCTGATCCATAAACTGAGAAAGCTGTGAACTACCAAAGAATTCCTTGATAGCTGCTGTTACAGGCTTGATATTAATTAATGACTGTGGTGAAATACCGCTTAAGTCCTGAGTTGACATTCTTTCACGAACAACTCTTTCCATTCTTGAAATACCAATTCTGAACTGGTTCTGTAATAATTCACCAACAGCTCTTATTCTTCTGTTACCAAGGTGATCGATATCATCCTTGTATCCAATGCCATACTCAAGATGCATATTATAATTAATAGATGCAAGAATATCTTCTACTGTAATATGCTTTGGCATAAGGTCTGCTGTATTCTTAGCAATAGCATCCTTGATATCATCAAGTGACTCATTATCAGCTAAAATCTGTGCAAGGACCGGATAATAAACAGCTTCGTTAATTCCTAATTCCTTAGCTTCTTCTGTTGTGATATCTACCCACTTAGTGATATCTACAGCAAGATTAGAAAGAACCTTAACTGTTCTCTTAGTAACCGCACCTTCTGCACCCTTTAATTCAGCAGCAATAAATACCGCTGAAACAGCTGCATTCTGGATCTTCTCAGCTGTCTCTCTTGTAAGCTTATCACCAGCATTAGCAAGAATTTCACCATTGCCATCTACAACGTCTTCTGCAAGAATGTGTCCTGCAATTCTGTTTCTGAATGAAAGCTTCTTATTAAATTTATAACGGCCTACTCTTGCAAGGTCATATCTTCTAGGATCAAAGAACATACCAGAAATAAGTGCTTCTGCACTCTCTACTGATAATGGTTCTCCTGGTCTTAACTTCTTATAAAGTTCAAGTACACCTTCCTGATAGTTAGTAGATGTATCCTTCTCCATTGTCGCAAGAAGCTTAGGCTCTTCACCAAATATGTCAAGAATCTCTGCGTTAGTACCAAAACCAAGTGCTCTTATAAGAACTGTAATAGGTACTTTCTTATTACGATCAACCTTAACATAGAATACATCGTTAGCATCTGTTTCATACTCTAACCACGCACCTCTGTTAGGAATTACTGTTGAACTGTAGAGGAATATCTTTCCATACTTATCCTTCTGTATATCATAATAAATACCAGGTGAACGTACCAGCTGGCTGACAATAACTCGTTCTGCACCATTAATCACAAATGTACCGGTCTTAGTCATTAAAGGAAGGTCACCCATAAAGATTTCATGTTCGCTTATATCTTCGCTCTCTTTATTATGAAGTCTTACACGTACCTTAAGTGGAGCTGCATATGTAGCATCCCTTTCCTTGCACTCTTCTATAGAGTACTTTCTCTCTTCCTCACATAATGCAAAATCAACGAATTCAAGACTGAGCCTTCCGTTATAATCTGCAATTGGAGAGATGTCGCTAAAGACTTCCTTTAAGCCTTCATTTAAAAACCACTGGTAAGAATCTTTTTGTACTTCAATAAGGTTAGGCATCTCAAGAACTTCTTTCTGTCTTGAGTAACTCATACGCATCGATTTGCCTGACTTTACTGGACGTATTCTGTTTTTCTCCATTGACGTTTCACCCCTTAGTTTTCTTTACTTTACATTAATTTATTACATTATCGATATGCGTGCAAATACTATGCACACCATACCATAATAGTGCATTATTCATAGTAACAAAAAAAGTTCCAGCTGTCAATACAACAACTGGAACTTTTTCATATTTTATATAATATACCAAATATGCTTTAAAAAATCAAGTGATTATTCAGCATACCGCAATATATTAAAAATTCTGTTCATATATGCTATGCCATACGGCATATATATGTCAAGCAAGTATCAAACTGACAATCTGAATTACTTAAGAGTAACCTTAGCACCTTCAGCTTCAAGCTTCTTCTGGATTTCTTCAGCTTCTTCCTTAGAAGCGCCTTCCTTAACAACCTTAGGAGCGCCATCAACAACTTCCTTAGCTTCCTTTAATCCAAGACCTGTGATTTCACGAACAACCTTGATAACCTTAACCTTGTTAGCGCCAGCTTCTGTAAGTTCTACGTCAAATTCTGTCTTTTCTTCTGCTGCAGCACCTGCTGCTGCACCTGCTGCTACAACAACACCTGCTGCTGCAGAAACACCAAATTCTTCTTCACATGCTTTAACTAAATCATTTAATTCTAATACTGATAAACCTTTAATAACTTCGATAATTTCCTGAGTAGTCATTATTATAATCTCCTTTTTAATAGTCTTTTAATTAAGTTTCGTAGCAGGCTGACATAGTCACACCTGTCCGTCAATAATCATACTGATTATGCCGCGTAATTATGCAACCTCTTCGTTCTTCTCAGCGATCTGCTTAATAACACGAGCAAAGTTTGTAATAGGTGACTGGATGCTTCCAAGGAACTTAGCAAGAAGTTCATCTCTTGAAGGAATGTTAGCAATAGCTGCGATTCCAGTAGCATCATAGTAAGTACCTTCAACAACACCACACTTAAGCTCAAGTGCATCTGCTGTCTTAGCAAAGTTAGCTAAAACTCTTGCTGGAGCTGTAGCATCTTCCTTGCAGATTGCAATAGCGTTAGGTCCTTCAAGAACTTCTGCCATTGGCTCGAATTCTGTACCTGCGATTGCTCTCTTTACTAAAGTATTCTTATAAACCTTGTAAACAACACCAGCTTCTCTTAACTGCTTACGAAGCTGTGTATCCTGCTCAACAGTTAAGCCACGGTAGTCAACTACCACAACGCCCTGAGCGCCTTCTAAGCTTGCTTTGATTTCGTCTACGATAGGCTGCTTAAGTTCTACTTTTGCCATGAATATTTACCTCCTGTTAGATTATATCTGTTGCCAGATAATATTCTGCCCAGACGTACATGTATCAGGCTCATTCAATAACAATCAGCATAATGCTTTAAGCAGTATGCTTCATTGCTCTAATAAAAAAGTCCTTCTATCTATAAGACAGAAGGACTGAATAAACTGATAATCAATGCTTTACGCATTAAGTCTGTCCTCGGTAGGCGTATTACCTTTAACCCTTGCGGGACCTGCTGTCTTAGGCAAAATGTGAAATCACTTTCACTTTAATTATATTATGAAACCATCACATCAATCTGATACAGATTATAAATCTATATCCAAATCAACCAGATAGCAACACAAACATTGATAGTATACTATCATAATATATTGGTTGTCAACCGTTATTCACAAAGAATATATTAATTCTTCGTAATATTGCGTTGTATAACCCAAATCCTGCAATAAGCTAATCCATTCATCAGCTTACATACGATTAATTAATTATAATTAACCAACGTACTTAGCTGTGCTAACCTTTACACCAGGACCCATAGTAGCTGTAAGAACAACACTCTTTAAATACTGTCCCTTAAGTGAAGTTGGTTTAGCCTTAACGATTGCATCCATAATAGCCTGGAAGTTGTCTGATAACTGCTCCTCTGTGAATGAAGCCTTACCAATTGGCACATGAATGATATTTGTCTTATCAAGTCTGTATTCGATCTTACCAGCCTTGATATCATTAACAGCTTTTGTTACATCCATTGTAACTGTACCAGCCTTCGGGTTTGGCATTAAGCCCTTAGGACCGAGTACACGTCCCAGACGACCAACAACGCCCATCATGTCAGGTGTTGCAACAACAACATCAAAATCGAACCAGTTATCATTCTGAATCTTAGGAATCAGTTCCTCACCGCCTACGAAATCAGCGCCTGCTGCTTCAGCTTCTTCAGCCTTAGCACCCTTAGCGAAAACTAAAACCTTAACAGTCTTACCTGTTCCGTGTGGAAGAACAACTGCACCTCTGATCTGCTGATCAGCATGACGTCCATCACAACCTGTTCTGATATGAGCTTCAATTGTTTCGTCAAATTTTGCTACTGCAGACTTCTTTACAAGAGCAACTGCATCTGTAGCTTCATATAATGTTGCGCGGTCGATTAACTTAGCCGCTTCAACGTATTTCTTTCCTCTTTTCATTATCAAAAAACCTCCTAGTGGTAATATCGGAAGGGACTTGCTTTCCTCCCACATATATCAAATTAATATGAATCAATTAATCTTCTACAACGATTCCCATACTCTTTGCTGTTCCTTCTATCATAGACATAGCAGTCTCGATAGATGCAGCATTTAAGTCTGGCATCTTTAATTCAGCAATCTTCTTGATTTCTTCCTTAGAAATCTTTGCAACTTTTGTCTTGTTTGGTGTACCAGAACCTGACTTAATGTTGCAAGCCTTCTTTAAAAGAACTGCTGCCGGCGGAGTCTTTGTAATAAAGCTGAAACTTCTATCAGCATATACTGTGATAACAACCGGGATAATTAAATCTCCCTGATCTGCTGTCTTTGCATTGAACTGCTTTGTAAACTCTACAATGTTTACACCATGCTGACCAAGAGCTGGACCAACTGGTGGAGCCGGTGTAGCTTTGCCGGCAGGAATCTGTAATTTGATATAACCTGTTACTTTCTTTGCCATTTTAGGCACCTCCTAAATATTATGTGGTAATTGGCGAAAGATACGGCTGATTTAAATCTGCCGCTTCAATCTCCCACGCTTATGCCTCACTGCCTATATGCCCATAAGCAGCTGCTTAAGCTTTCTGTTACATAAGTTTTACATCTGTAAAACCAATCTCAACCGGTGTTTCACGGCCGAACATCTCGACATTGATCGTAAGAGTGTGCTTACTTTCATTGATAGACTTAACGGCACCGATCGTGTCCTTCCATGCACCGGCAGTTACCACAATGGTATCGCCAACTGCATAGTCCAGAGCGACTTCTGTCTTTCCGAATCCGAGGCTCTCCATCTCCTCATCGCTTAACGGAACAGGCTTGGAGCCCGGTCCGACAAAGCCGGTTACGCCGCGGGTGTTGCGTACTACATACCAGGTATCATCGTTCATGATCATATGGATGAGTACATAGCCCGGGAACATTTTTTTGTCCGCAAGCTTCTCCACGCCGTTCTTGAGTTCTGCGACTTCGAGCATCGGAACGGAAACTTCGAGGATCTGATCCTGAAGGTTACGGTTCTCAATGGTTTTCTCAATGTCAACTTTAACTTTGTTCTCGTAGCCTGAATAGGTATGAACTACATACCACTTTGCTTCT
>ERZ835051.3028-NODE-3028-length-13841-cov-6.215363_pt1 | contig 13841 bp, 16 predicted proteins | sample MGYA00519575_ERZ835051 | MGnify/ENA primary metagenome ERZ835051 (study PRJEB31850, sample SAMEA3708769) | human gut metagenome | biome: human gut; feature: human-associated habitat; material: faeces | place: China | collected 2014 ... | reverse complement strand
TCACAACCTTCTGATCCGTAGTCAGATGCTCTATCCAATTGAGCTACGAGTGCATAGTGCAACTTTCGTGTAATTTAATACAGCGGATTATTTTATTTTGCAAGCAAAATTTTCAAATAATTTAAAAGAATTTTAAAGTATTGCTTCTAAAGTGCTTTTGTGTGAGGTTAATTATTACAAAAAATATACATTAACACTTGTTTTTTATAAAAATTCCTTTACAACATAAGATAAAAGTGTAAAACAAGAAGAAGTTATATAACAGGTTTTTAAAAGGTACGTTTATGAAAAAAATAGCTATTAAATTATCTTTAGCCTCAATTTCAATGATGGTAATGAGCGGCTGCACATTCAGTTCAGACGCGTTATTCCCGTCATTAACAGGCTCAGATGACCAGGAACAGGTTGCAACAGCTTACCAGAACACCGGTAATCTGCCGACTCTCGGAACAACGAATTTTGAACCGATTGAAATTGAAGAGGGAAGTCAGACAGGAACTTTTGTCGGTCAGAAAGTTATTTCTTTCCGTAATGAACTCACACAACTGCAGTCTTCCATTAAAAAACATAATGAAGAACTGCAAAAGGTCCGCGCGTCTGTAATTAACAATGCTATGCAGTACCACAAGACAATCGGGACAATTGAAGCAAAACTGCAAGTTGGAACTACTCCGGGCAACCCCAACATGTATGCTCTGTTACAAAGCGCCCAAAATAATGTTCAAACAATGAACGTTAATACAGATACCTTAAACCAACTGTCTGCCCGTGTTGCTTCCGATGCCGCCATGACGACTTATCTACTGGATTCTATCCGTGCGGCTTACGGCGTTTCCGGCGCGATTGATGAAGATCATCGCCAGTTGCGTATTTTGGAAAATGAAACAAATCAGACATCAATTCTGATTAACAGCCTGTTGTCTGAAGTTAATGCGGATATTTCCCGCCAACAGCAGTATATCGAAGGCGCCCGCAGTTATATTGTTGACTTGAACAGTTCAATCAAAGTCGGCAGCTATGGCGTCGGCAATACGCCGCTGGTCAGTAGCACGGTTACGCCGGCCGCTAATCCGATTCTGATTGGTAATGCGTCCGTATCATCTTCAAAGCCTTTGTTTGTTGCCAAGTTCAATAAAGCAAACGTTAATTATCAGGATGGTTTAAGACAGGCTGTCAGCAATGCGGTTTCCAAAAAGCCGAATGTCCGTTTTGATGTTGTTGCCGTAACACCGTCAAGCGCAGCTCAGCTTTCCAAGAGCAATGCTCAGAAAAATGCCGGAGAAATCTTCAAAGAAATCATCAGCATGGGCGTTTCTGCAGACAAAGTTTCTTTGTCGTCAAAAACCAGCAGCGATGCCACATCTCCGGAAGTTCGGATTTACGTAAAATAATTTGTTTTTGATAAGTATAAAAAGCGCAGGTATATCATCCTGTGCTTTTTTTGTTGCCTTATTTTTATGGTGCCCGCAGTGGAGTTGTTAAGCCAAAGGCGAAACTTACGCAGCCAGACGAACGCAGTTCGATCCTCCGGCAACAAAAAAAGACCATCCGTTGAAGAACAGTCTTGCAAAATTGGTGGAGCTAAGGAGGATCGAACTCCTGACCTACTGATTGCGAACCAGTCGCTCTCCCATCTGAGCTATAGCCCCGAAATCTTACTTAAAAACCGCCCTCAGTAGGCGGTTTCTTAAATTGGTGGAGGTAAGCGGGATCGAACCGCTGACCTTTTGAATGCCATTCAAACGCTCTCCCAACTGAGCTATACCCCCAATGACAACGAAACTATAAAGAAACAAAAACAAAATGTCAAACAATTTTTTTATAAAAAACAGAGAAACGACATGAAAAATCCCCTCCGTAAGGAAGGGACTTTTCTAAAAGCAGGATATTTATTCTGCGGCAACATACTGCTCGGGATAAAATCCCAAAGCATCTTTTTCCCGCAACTCAAGGGCATAAATGCAACAGCTGTCATTATCGTTATAATATCCGGGCAAAACAGCCTGCAGTTTAAAACCGCATTTTTCATAAAAACGGCGGGTCGGCGCATATTGTTCCGTGCTGTCCGTTTTTACATAGAGTTTTTTAGCGCCTTTTTTGCGCAATTTGGTAATCAGTTTATTAATTAAATTCCGACCAATTCCCAAACCGCGATATTCGTTCAGAGTCGACAGCCAATAAATTTCATAAGTTCCTTCTTTGGCGTCAGTAAGCTCTCCGTAACAAACATAAGCAACGGTTTTGTTCATATAATCAGCGAACAAAAATTTGTGGTTGGAATCTTTTTTATTGAGTAATTTTTCTGCAATATCTACATTGATACGAATGTCTTGTTCATCAAAAAAACCTGTAGATGCCGCAATTTGGCGAATAACTTCGGGATCGGTTTTCGCAATTTTATTTCTGAAGGACAGCATAATTACACCCCCTTCAGAACCGATAAGCCCTCACAAAAACTTGCAAAAGAAAAATCAGAACGTTTAAATGTTTTTGAATAATTATAGTTTAATAACAAAGACGAACATCGGTCTAAATCATTATTATTACTTGACGCAGTAATATGCGTTTCGGTACTCATAAAATCTCCATACTTGTTAACCCAAATGTATAGAACATTACTGCCCTATACACTTATAATATATAATAAAATTAATTTTTTGGCAAGATGTCTGACCCAAAAAAGTGCGAAATAAAAGAGTTGATTTTCCGTTGAGAAAAAGTTATGAATCATTTCAATAACTTATTATTAAAAAATTATCAGATATGGAAAAATGTGTTATTTTTATTATTGGCGCGCCGTGCGCCGGAAAAAGTGCCTTGCGTCATTATCTTGTTGCTGAAATTGAAAAATGGCCAGGTTTGTCCGCAGAACAAATTCAAAGCTTTGCTGTTGGAGATCTGTTGCGGCAGGAAGTCGCTAACCAAACGGAAATCGGCCGGCAAATACAATCCTGTACGGATAAAGGATTACTGGTGCCGTATGAAACTTGGGTGCCGCTTTTAAAAGAACGTTTAAACCGGAAAGACATTGCCGTCACGGTAATGGATGGTTATTTAAGTGGACGAGAAGCATTAGAGGCTTTTAATGAACTTCTGAAAGAAAATAAGGCCTTTATTGTTCGCCGCCATACGCTGCTTGACTTGATTCTCAAACGTGAAGAACAATGCCGGCAGGAAAGGCAGGCTTGTTCTCGTCAGGACCTCAGTAATTTTCACGCCCGCCTGGAAGAATATCTGCGCTTTTCTGCACCGTTGTGGCCAAGAATTTGTAGAATGTTCGGTGACTATGCAATAAGCGTTTCCGGACGTAAAGAAGCCAAAGAAACCGCTGCCGAATTATCTGCAATTATTCAGGCGCGTTTAACTTCTGTTTATTAGGAAAAACCGTTCGCTGAAGCAAAGCGAACGGTCCTTTCATGAATCCCCTTTATATATTTTTACATGCCCGCTGAAACACCCCTGCGCCCAAGCCATTAATAACTCTTTTTCCTGTGTTTTCGTATCTGTTCCTTCGGAAACGACCTTAAATCCGCATTTTTGGTAGAAGCGCAAGGCGTTGGTATTGCGTACAAAAACACGAAGTTGCATATTCGGCCTCCGCCGCCGGACATATTGCAGCAGTTTTGTCCCGATACGCTGTTTTTGATGTCCGCGGCTGACAAATAATGCGGCAATGTAATTATTGTCTAACAGGCTGATAAAACCTTTTAATTGATGTTTGTCTTCAAAAACATAAGTTTGCGCGGTAGGAAGATAAATCGTTTTAATCTTATCTGCCGCTTGTTTCCAATAATCTGCGGCAATAAAATCATGTGCTTTCAAGCTGGCTTCCAGCCATAATTTTGTAAGTTTTTCATAATCCTGCTGTTTTGATTTCCTAATCATCCCGCCTCACTTCCGTAGAGTTCGCAAGATAACACGGCTTGGTTAATTAATCATAAAATTATATTTTTTACTTTCTTTTACAAAATATTTTTTCTTATTTCTTCTTATTTAAAAGTTGTTTGACAAAACTTTGGCAAAATACTATATTAAAACCAATAATATATAATTAAAATTTACAATTATGGATACGATTTCTATTATTTCAACCTGTGTACTGGCTTTATCTGTATTAATTGTCGATGATTATGCAAAATTAAAATCATGGCCAATGACCCTTTGGCGGGGATTAATGGTTATTTCTGTAATTTCTTTGCTTATTCATCCTCTTCCGTTGAGCATCACAATTTATGGTAAAATTGTTGCGCGTATCGGCTCGTTCGTATTTGTTTTGTTTGTAACGCTTGCTTTTTGGGCTGTTTTCCATATTATAGCTTGGATTTTTGCCATTAAACCGGAGAGTATAACCGATTTTCTGGCCGGTAAAAAAGAGGATTGATAAAAAAACACCGTTAGCTTTTGAGGTTAACGGTGTTATCATTTTAAATATCCAAATCATCCACAAATTTGGCGCGCTCAATAATAAATTTAAAACGCGTTTCAGGATTTTTACCCATCAGGCGCTCAACTTGCCGCCTTGTTTCAAAAGCTTCTTCTTTGCCTTCTTCCGTTGCAGTATTCGGAAGCAAAACGCGTAACAGCATTCGGTTTTTCTTGTCCATGGTTGTTTCTTTCAACTGCATGGCACTCATCTCGCCCAAACCTTTAAAACGGCTGATGTCCGGTTTTTGATTACCCTTAACAACTTTAGCCAGAATTCTGTCCTTGTCGTCATCATCCAGGGCATAATAGTTCTTTCCGCCGACAACAATTTTATACAATGGCGGTGTCGCAATAAACAAATGGCCGTTTTCAATCAGCTTCGGCATTTGCTGATAAAAGAAAGTCATCAGCAGAGAAGCAATATGCGCACCATCCACATCCGCATCGGTCATAATGATGATTTTTTCGTAGCGCAGATTTTCTTCCTTGTAGTTTTCCTTAATGCCACAACCCAGCGCTTCAATCATGTCTTTAATTTCCTGATTCTGGGTAATACGGTCAAGAGAGGCACTGGCAACGTTCAAAATCTTGCCGCGCAGCGGAAGAATAGCCTGCGTAACACGGTCACGTCCCATTTTAGCGGAACCGCCGGCGGAATCTCCCTCAACAATAAATATCTCAGTATTTTCGGCTGCCGCCTGAGAACAATCGGCCAGCTTTCCGGGAAGACGCAGCTTCTTTGTCGGCGTTTTGCGGTTTTGAACCTTTTCTTCTTTTTTCTTTTTACGGGCTTCAGCGCGCTCAATCACATATTCTAATAATGCGGTGGCGTTTTCCAAATCAGACGTCAACCAGTGGTCAAAAGAGTCTTTAACCGCTTGTTCCACCAGACGGATGGCCTTGGTGGACGTCAGCTTGTCTTTTGTCTGTCCCTGAAATTGCGGGTCACGGATGAATACGGACAACATAATACAGGCATTGCTCAAAAAGTCATCGGCAGTGATAGCTGCGGCTTTTTTTACATTGGCCATTTCGCCATATTCTTTCAAACCGCGAATAAGTGCGGCTTTAAAGCCCATTTCATGCGTCCCGCCCTGCGGCGTGACAACCGTATTGCAATAAGAATGGCAAAAACCGTTTTCATCTTCCGGCCAGGTAATAGCCCATTCAACCCGTCCCTCATCGTTAGCCAAGTCAGAGTCACCCGAAAACATTGTTCGGTTAATTGTCGGACGGTTTCCGATTTGATAGTTCAAAAAATCACGCAAACCGTTAGGAAAATGCAGCTCGGCTTCTTTGGGTGTCGGATCGTCTTCGCTGAGAACTTCCGGAGCACATTTCCAGAAAATATGAATCCCCTTAAACAAGAAAGCTTTTGAACGCGCCATGCGGTAAATGCGATTGGGAATAAAAACCCGCGAACCAAAAATTTCGGGGTCGGCATGAAATGTAATGGATGTTCCCCGGCGGTTTGGCGCGTTGCCAACCAGCTCCAAAGCGGTCAGAGGTTTTCCTTTTGAATATTCCTGCCGATAAAGCTTGCGGTCACGGGCAATTTCGACAACCAGTTTATCGGAAAGGGCATTGACAACGGACAGACCGACACCGTGCAAACCGCCGGATACTTTATACGCGCCGCCGCCAAATTTTCCGCCGGAGTGTAAAACAGTCAAAATAACTTCCAAAGCGGACTTGTTCGGATATTTAGGATGTGGGTCTACCGGAATGCCGCGCCCATTGTCGCTGATTGTAACAGAATTGTCTGCGTTAAACCTGATTTCAATATGGTTGGCATAACCGGCAACGGCTTCATCCATGGAATTATCCAGAATTTCTGCAACCAAATGGTGCAGTGCTTGTTCGTCTGTGCCGCCGATGTACATGCCCGGGCGGTGGCGAACAGGTTCCAGTCCTTCAAGAACTTCAATATCCTGAGCAGAGTATTCTGTTGTTTTAGGGGCGGTTGATTCAAATAAGTCAGACATTTTTTACCTTAATTTCATGAAATTTATCCCTAAACTAATTCAAAACCCCTTATTTTTCAAGCCTTAAAAGCTATTCAGCCACAAAATTTTTACATATTATACGCAACTAAAGAATATCGGAAATTATTTGCGCCGCCATTCCCAAAGCCATATCAAGCCATGGAAATAAAAACAGGCATTTGGCAATTTTCGGATGATTGCGCATATTGCTTGTTGCCAACAGAAAAAGCAAAACAAAAATAATGACCGCCAACTTTAGACTTTCAACATAAACCTCCTGATTAACATAGTTCCATGCATCAAGCGTTGAAACAGAACCAAATATCGGGTCATCTTTAGCAGGAGGATTTAAATATTCAAACACGAGCAGAAACAAGTAAGCCCCGTTAAAAATCATATACCATTTAAAAGGCCGCATTAATTTTATAACGGATAAAAAATATTGCCGTAAACTGTTTCTGCTCATCGTTAATATCCTTTGCTGCCATTAATAATGTCACTTTTTTGCTAATAAATTGTATAACCACCCCAAGAAAAAGAGTAAGATACAACAAAAAATATTTTAAAATTGTGTAAAAAAACAAAATTATCTTTGCTTTTTTCCTTTTCATTTTTCCCTCATCTCATATGTTATTCGGATTTATCATTGGATATATAGGATAAAAAATTGGAAGATAAATTTCCGCCCGCATCGTATAATGTTCTTGTCGCGATTCCGTTACCTCTTCCCAACATGGTGTTTCCCAAAGCAGTTCCACCCGCATTTCCAAGTCCAATTAGAAAAAGGTTTCTGCTAATTTCATCTAAATCTAAAGTATCAGAATAACCAACGGCTCCAATCGCCGTATCCATCAACACATTATACCATCTATTTTTATCATGTCTATTCAAAAAAGCTGTTTTTGGTGTCTTAAAGAATTTTATAGGAGATGTTGCTGCTCCGATTATTTCAGCCGAATTATAAAGGATAGGGTATTCTTTTCTTAAATTATTTTGAAGTTGCCGAACGGCATCTCGTCCTGCTTCGTAATTACCTGAATTTCCTGAAGTGAAGCTGTTAACAAGCCGGCTCCTTCATCAAAATTTCCTAAAGTCAATCCACTTGTAAATCTAACACTTCCTGCTTCGGTTGCTTTAGCAAAGCTATTTCCCCATTTTTTTATATTTTCCCATACATCATTGGTACTTTTCGTTTGTTCTTCAACATTTTCTAACGATTGAGAATAGAATGGAGTATCTGTTTTTCCTTTTTCCTCGTGTTCCTTTTTTTCTCTGGCGAGTCGATAAGCCTCTTCAGTTGGAATTCCGCCGTATGCCGCGTCCTGAGGAACACCGCCGTAAGCGGCAAAACTTGGCACTCTTTGAGAATTATATGACATTTAAATTTTCCTTTCTTTGTTTAAAGTTATTTACAAGAAAAGGATAATAAAAAACATAGATAAATCAATCAGCTATAGTTAGCAAAAAAAGCTTTTGCTAACTATGGCTTTTTAAATTCCCTGTTATTGGCCTGCTTTTCTATATACATTAACATTTTTTCTTGTATAATTTTGGAATCATATTAGGTCTTATTCCCAAAGGAGGCTTTATGAAAAAGTTTATTTTAATTTTAAGTTTAGCTGCTATTTCTTTATTAAATTCTGCTCCGCAAGCTTTAGCCGATGTCTGTTATGATATTGATAAAGATACGGCAAATAAAGTCGTCTGCATAATAAAGCAACATTCTGAAATTTATGAATATTGTTCCATTTGCCAAACGGCGAAGCCAACAAAAATAAATGTTGAAAATGTAAAAAATACTAATCCCATTTTAGTTAATGACCGTCCCTTAGACATTGCGCACTTGTATTATAAAAAAGAAAATAAGTTCATAAATATAGGTGTTGAAGCTGGTTGTATTAAGGCGGGAGAATACGGTATAATGCCAGATTTGGATAGGCTAATGGTTATTTCCCCGTCGGAAGAAAGTAATCGCCAACAGGCCAAAAACAAAGCTCAAGAAATTTATCATCAGTGCTTGGCTGTCAATAGTAAAGAAAGCAATAAGACAACGACTGCTGAAATGATTAAACAAAATTCAAAAGTTAATGAATGTCTGGCTGCCGCCGTGCAACAAGAAATAGAACGAGGTTTCTCAAAGGAAAAACAGCAAGAAATGTCAGAATACCTTTTAAAATCCCGAAAAGCGGTATTTAATTTTTATGATAGAATTTATTCCCAAAATAAATATTGTCTAGGGCAGTGTGGTTCAATGGCAAACTTATTGCCATATTCAGATGAAGGATACCTGCTTCAAAAAATGTTAGAGGATTTAATTTATTTAAACATTGCAAAAAACGGGTATTAGCATATACTTAGCTAATAAATTGTATACTTTAATATTCTTTCATATATATTTTTAACACCATATAAGTTGTATTTAAAACAGGAAACCTTATGAAAAAGTTTATTTTAATTTTCAGCGTAATTTTTGCTTTTGCGGCCAATGCTCAAGCTGAAGAGGATATTGTTTCAGATGATTTATCTATAAAAGTAGAACAAGAAACTAAAAAATATAAAGAAAGTTGTTATAAACAGTCATATCCTGGTAATCCAGATGATGATATTTATGCCGTATATGATGACGGACTAAAAGAAGCTGATAGGCAATATCATCAATGTATAAAAAAAATTATTTCTGATAAAATTACAAAAATGGCATCCCCGGAAAATGCTAAAAAAATGGTTCAAGCATTAAATAAAATAGAAGAAGGTACGTTAGAGTTATATTGGCTTATATATAATCGCCAAGACAATGGTTATGTTGGCCGCTTACAAAACGATGCCACTCTAGGACGCCGTTTTGACGACATCCTAGAGGACATTATTCACTATCAGCATTTATATGAAAATAATTAAGGATAGGTTTTGAGTAATTCTAATGCCCTGTTTTTTTCATTAGGAAAACGTTTATTCTTCAAATTCTTTTTTATATTTTCAGATGAATTATTGAAATAACGATTTACATCACTCCGTTCATCATAAATTTGTTTAATGATTTCTTCATCACTGAGAGATGAAATATCTGCATTAGTTCCAAAACGATTGTGTAAAACATGTGCAGCCCCGCCATCACCATGCTGAGTTGCTGTTGAATATAATACATCACGAATAACCGGAGACCGATTATCTAAATCCAGACCTTTTATGTCACTGATACGTCTTAATGTGGGTGTTAGTTTTTTGTCAATAATAAAATCGTTTTGAGATTGTAAAAAATCTTTATTTTTAGATAATTCTTTCCATGCAGATTTAAAATCATCTGTTCCAGATAATGCAGCATCATACCCCCCAACTTGTTGTAACGAATTATAAAATGGTTGATACGTGTCATGATGATTCAAATACCTGAGATAATCCTTCATGGTCCCTTTTTTTGTTTCTATCTGATATGTTCCATAACTACATCCTCCGGTCTTGTCTGCATTACAATTATTCCATAATACATTGCCGTTATTTGATTCATAAAGACCGCTCAACGTCCCTAATTTATATGGATTGCGTCCTATACTATAAGGGCGTCCCATTTTATTATAAAATGGAGATGAGGTATTGTTAGGATATCCCCACGCGCTTTCAGTTTTATAGGAATTGCTGTTTTGAGTATAGTTATTTGGTTGAATGCTAATATTATCAGGTAACAAAGTATTATTTTGTTCCTTTTTTTCTCTGGCGAGGCGATAAGCCTCTTCAGTTGGAATTCCGCCGTATGCCGCGTCCTGAGGAACACCGCCGTAAGCGGCAAAACTTGGCACTCTTTGAGAATTATATGACATTTAAATTTTCCTTTCTTTGTTTAAAGTTATTTACAAGAAAAGGATAATAAAAAACATAGATAAATCAATCAGCTATAGTTAGCAAAAAAAGCTTTTGCTAACTATAGCTTTTTAAATTCCCTGTTATTGGCCTGTGCCAGCTGAGTTAGTTTATTAATTTTATTAGCTTCAACATATGGAATATCAATGTCTTGGGCTTCATTTGCCAAAAACCACGATGCAAAATAATTTGCTTTGAGCTGTTTTCCGGCCTTTCTAAATTCCAAGAACTTATTTTTTTGAACCTCCTTAAAGTGTTCTCTAAAAGAGGCATATTTATTATCCCGGCATTTTGCTCGTTTAATTGCGTCCGACTTCTTTTCCAAACGATATAAAACATGCGCGGATTCGGCTCGGTTTTGTTCCCATTCTTCTCTTTCGTCGGATAAAACGGTGCTTGCCCAATTTAAAACCAGCTTTTCAAAGTCAGAGGGACTGCATTGTTTGTAATTTTGTTTGAAAATAATATCTAAAAGACGGATATGCCTGTTTGAAAGTATATAGTTGTCATCCGTTTGTAATAAATCGTTTATCATTCTGCATCTCTTTCCTTAAATTTGTTTGTTGAATACTATTTAGGAAAGATTTTGCCAAATCACAAACTTGTTATGCTTTATTCGGTATAAAATTTTTTATCAAAATGCAAAAAAATGCTTGCAAATTAATGCAATACCATATATTACAGGCATGAAACCTCTCAAGGTTTTACATTTGATTAACAAAAATACACACGCAGACACAGCGGAAATATGGCGTTCATATTTCGCTCCGGTGCTTGAATAAAAGTCATCAGTCTGCGGAGGTTTAACCGGAAAAAGGATATATAAATGACACTTCCTACATTTACGCTGCGTCAGTTGATTGAAGCTGGCGTACACTTCGGACACCACGCTCGTCGCTGGAATCCGCAAATGGCACCATACATCTATGGTAAAAAAGACAACATCCACATCATTGACCTTCGTAAAACATATCCGATGCTTTACGCTGCTTTGAACACTGCCCGTGACGTTGCTGCAAACGGCGGCCGTGTATTGTTCGTCGGCACCAAAAGACAGGCTCAGGACATTATCAAGGAAAATGCCGAAAGATGCGGTCAGTTTTATGTAAATTACCGTTGGTTGGGTGGTATGCTCACAAACTGGAAGACTGTTCATAAATCAATTTCTCGTTTGGTAAAGTTAAACGAAATGGCAGAAAAAAATGCTTATGAAGGCTATACCAAAAAAGAAATGCTGAACATGAAGAAAGAACAGGAAAAACTTTCTCAGGAATTAAGCGGTATTATGAACATGGGCGGCCAGCCGGATTTGTTGTTCGTTGTTGATACAACCAAAGAAACTTTGGCAATCAAAGAAGCCAAAAAGCTGGGTATTCCCGTTATCGGTATCACCGATACCAATGCCAACCCGAATGATGTTGATTTGCCGGTACCGGGCAACGATGACGCCATCCGCGCCATTCAGCTGTACTGCGAATTGATGTCTTCTGCAATCCTTGACGGAATGCAGGCAGAAATCGCTTCTCAGGGCCTGAAAGTTGAAGAAATTGTTGAAAGCGAAGAAGCCGAAGCAAAATCTTCCAAAAAAAGAGCCCCGCGCAAAGCCAAAGCTGAAGCTCCGATTGAAGCTGCTGCCGGAGAATAATCTTTAAGATTGTTTTCCGCAAACAAACGTGGCGGTATGTTTTCATATCGCCACCATAGTTTAAATTTGATTATAGGAAAATTGAAAAATGACAGAAATTACCGCTGCTATGGTGAAAGAATTGAGAGAAACAACAGGCGCAGGTATGCTTGATTGTAAAAAAGCATTAACGGAAAACGCCGGCAATATGGAAAACGCAATTGACTGGCTGCGTAAAAAGGGCTTGGCTTCTGCTGCTAAAAAAGCCAGCCGTATCGCTGCCGAAGGTTTGGTTTCCGTTGCTGTCGAAGGTAACAAAGGTGCTGTTGTCGAAGTAAACTCTGAAACGGACTTCGTTGCTAAAAATGATATTTTCCAGGAATTTGTTGAAGATGCCGCTCAGGTTGCTTTGATGTACAATGGTGAGCTTGAAGCCATGAAAGGCTTCACCTGCCCGAAAGTCGGCAAAGCTTTTGGTGAACGTCTGACGGACATGATTGCAAAAATCGGTGAAAACATGAACCTCCGCCGTGCAAAAGTTCTGTCTGTCAAAGACGGTGTTGTTGCTTCTTATGTTCATAGTGCTGCTCGTCCGGGTTTGGGTAAAATTGGCGTTTTGGTCGCATTGGAATCCCCGGCTGACAAAGCAAAATTGCAGGAATTGGGCAAACATATTGCAATGCACATTGCTGCGTCTAACCCGCTGTTCCATACTATTGCAGATGTTGCTCCTGAAGCTCTGGAACGCGAAAAGGCCATTTTCTCTGAACAGGCAGCTGCTTCCGGTAAACCTGCCAACATTATTGAGAAAATGGTAGAAGGCCGTATCCGTAAATATTATGAAGAAGTTGTTCTTGAAGAACAGGCTTATATTATGGATCCGGATAAGAAAGTTAAAGAAATCATTGCCGATGCTGAAAAAGAACTCGGCGCACCGATTAAAATGACCGGTTATGCTTGCTTTAAGCTTGGTGATGGCCTTCAGAAAAAAGAAGAAGACTTTGCCGCTGAAGTAGCAGCTCAGTTAGGTCACTAAACACCTTCCTCATCACGAGGTATAACAGAACCGCTGTTTTTAAAACAGCGGTTTTTTTAGTAAGTAAAGGTGGTTCAAATTTTCATGACCGCTCGACTTCTGAAACTTTTCAAATGATTGTTGCTATTATCGAATCTGGATTTGTATATACACTTGATGCCCTTCATACATCCACTCCAAGCCCACGCTTGATTTTTGCTACATTCTGTCGATGTCCAATAGTAGTTATCTTGGTCATTCTGGCAATATGTGCTGGTAATGGCTGTTCCTCCGGTCATTTTAATGCCTTTGCTTATTTCTTCTTCATGTATTGTAATAGAATTCCAGATTCCTGCGGCCGGTAAACACCATTTTCCTTTGGTATTTTCCGCTCCTGCCGGAGCATAATCTAGAACATATTTGCCAACAGATAGTTCTGACATGAATTTTGTATTTTCGCAGCTTTTGATATCACTTACAGCCAATACCTTCGAATTTGCTGTCTGAATTTCAGGTATATCAAAAATGCCGCCACTTCCATCCCAATCACTATAAAAATTACTAGAGTTTGTTCCGTCATAATTTTGCATTTCCGAATCACTTAAAGACATAATCCATTTTTCACCGTTAATAGGATTGATATAGACAACCACACCGATAGGAATACGACCGGAAACAAATTCTTTGATGCAAATGCCATCATTATAATAAATTGAACCATAGGTACAGTTAATGTCATCATCTTTACTGCCGTAATTTCCCATGCATGCGAATCCCTGACCGAAGGGACACTTTATGCCGCCGTTTGGACAGGAGGCCTCAGTATATCCCAAACTCGCGCAATCTTGTGTTGCCACGCACTGCGCCGAAACTTCGCCGCTCTCGCCAAAAGTGAAAGGAGCCACAAACAAAACCGAACTCATTAAAAATATTCTTC
>ERZ835051.3018-NODE-3018-length-13875-cov-4.996599_pt1 | contig 13875 bp, 10 predicted proteins | sample MGYA00519575_ERZ835051 | MGnify/ENA primary metagenome ERZ835051 (study PRJEB31850, sample SAMEA3708769) | human gut metagenome | biome: human gut; feature: human-associated habitat; material: faeces | place: China | collected 2014 ... | reverse complement strand
TTCTTCTGCACCGCATGAATCCGCCGCCAGTAGTAGGCAATATCCAGGTGACTGTGCGCGATCAGCGCCACATCCCCGGCGCCTTTGTAAGTATCGTTAGCAAAAACCACATCGTTAAGATACGCCTGGCACGCTGCCACACCGGTCACACCATCATCGGTAAAGTCCAGGCAGTTCATGGCATTGTTCAGCTCCCGGTTCAGGAACGAACGGTAATCTTCATTAAACAGGTCGCTGCCGGCAATATCCAGCAGCAGCTCAAAGTCATAGACCAAATCCTGCACGGCGTGATCCACAGTGCACAGATACGCGCCCTCAAAGATTTGACGGCAACCGCGAACAGACAGGCTCTCCGGGTTACGCTCATCATCCGGCTTGGAGCGGTTATAACCCATCATCTCAAAATGCAGGGTCTCCCTGGTATCCGCATAGGGCGACAGCAGCATACGCTCCCGGTTGGGATCCACGCCGCCAACATAGCGGCCGTTGACCTTCACGCAAATTTCTGCCGCTGTTTTCAGAGAGAACCAAAGTTCCTGCCCCTGCAAATGCTTTGGCACCTGCACATCCGCCGTCATAAAGGCGGTACCGTCCGGGGTGAAATACATATCCCCCCGCTTTAAGGGCCGTGGCTCACCGGGATAGAACTGGAATTCCATTTCCGCCACCTGGCGGGCGTCCCGAATCATCAGGTTTTGGATCTCCCACTTTTCGCTGTAAACATAGCGTTTCAGCCAACAGAAGCGCAGGTCCGTCCATTCCTCTGGGCGCATAGAGCGCCGTTCCACTTTAATATGTGCCATACCTGCACCTCCTTAACGATCCTGAAAATAGGGTTTCTTCCGCACCGGCTCCACCGTCAGCTGCAAATGCAGATCCGCCTTCAGCTGCTCTTCAATCCATACCACGCACCGGTGGAGGATCAGGCACTTGGAGCACTCGCCCCGAAAGCGCAGGGTCAAACGGTCACCCTCTAAAGATACAAATTCTACCCAGCCGCCGTCGCCTTGGATCTTTGGCGCCAGCACCCGGTCTATATACGCCTGTACGGCCTCTTTCTTCGCTGTCATATTCATTCTCCGATCATTTCTTTGATCTGTGCCTGCAAGGCGGCCAGGCGGCTGTGGGCGGCTGCTTTATCCGGATCCACAATGGAGTAGTACACCTTGATCTTCGGCTCCGTGCCGGAGGGGCGAACCGCCAGCCATGAGCCGTCGGTAAACAGGAATTTCAGCACATTTTCCTTCGGCAGATCACCGATTCCCTTGGCAAAATCCTGTACCCGCTCCACACCGGCAAACATTTGATCCCCGCCGGCGCGGAAAGTCTGCATCAGCACCCCGATCTTTTCGGCGCCGTCCTTGCCCTTCAGCACAAAGCTGTCCAGCGCGTCCAAATAATAGCCGTATTTCTCATAAACAGCGTTCAGCGCGTCCACCAGGGTCTTGCCCTGGCGCTTGTAGTAAGAGGCCATCTCGCAGATGAGCATGGAGCCGATGACGGCATCCTTGTCACGGACATAGGGGCCGGCCAGATAGCCGTAGCTCTCCTCGAAGCCGAAGATGAAGCGGTCCACTTCACCGGCAGCTTCCAGATTTGCGATCTGGTCGCCGATCCACTTGAAGCCGGTCAGCACGCTGCGCATCTCCACGCCGTAGTGGGCGGCGATGGCATCAGCCAGCGGGGTGGAGACGATGGACTTGACGGCGACGGGGTCCTTGGGCATGGTCCCCTTCTCGATGCGGCCTGCGCAGATGTAATCCAGCAGCAAAGCGCCCATCTCGTTGCCGGAGACCAGCTCATAGCTGCCGTCCGGACACTTCATGGCGATACCCACGCGGTCGGCGTCGGGGTCGGTGGCCAGCATCAGGTCGGCGCCGGTCTTGGTGGCGAGGTCGAGGCCCAGCTTCAGAGCCTCGAAGATCTCGGGGTTGGGGTAGGAGCAGGTGGTGAAGTAGCCGTTGGGGTACTCCTGCTCCGGCACGATGGTGATGTCGGTGATGCCCATGTCGTTCAGAACGTGGGTGACCGGCACCAGACCGGAACCGTTCAGCGGGCTGTAGACCAGCTTCAGGCCGGCGGTCTTGCACAGGCCCGGGCGCACCTGACGTGCCTCGATGGCGGCGTAGAGGGCGTTCTTGCAGTCGTCGCCCACAAAACGGATGAGGCCCTGCTCGACGCCTTCGGCAAAGGAGATGTACTTTGCGCCGGTCAGGACATCGGTCTTCTGGATCTCGTCGTAGACGATGGCGGCGGCGTCATCGGTCATCTGGCAGCCGTCGGGGCCGTAGGCCTTGTAGCCGTTGTACTTGGCGGGGTTATGAGAAGCGGTGACCATGATGCCCGCATTGCACTCATAGTAACGGGTGGCAAAGCTCAGGGCCGGGACAGGCATCAGAGCATCATAAATGCGCACCTTGATGCCGTTTGCGGCCAGAACGCCGGCGGCAGTTTTGGCAAAGAGGTCGCTCTTCAGGCGGCTGTCGTAGCTGATGGCCACGGTCTGGCTGCCGCCCTGGGTCTTGACCCAGTTTGCCAGGCCCTGGGTGGCCTGACGCACGACGTAGATGTTCATGCGGTTGGTGCCAGCGCCCAGCACGCCGCGCAGGCCGGCGGTACCGAACTTCAGTGCAACGGCAAAGCGGTCCTTGATCTCGTCGTCGTTTCCCTCGATCCTGGCCAGCTCCGGCTTCAGATCTGCGTCCTCCAGATCCGCTGCCAGCCAGCGCTTATACTCATCCTGATACATATTGCACACCTTACCTTTATAATTTTTGACCATAATGGACAAATTCATCCAAGTCTACTTATAATATAAGCTTTTATACGCTTTGTGTCAATTCAGGATTATGTACCAAGTTTTCCCCCTCAAAACCAGCAAATGCCACAAATCGTGCAGGCTTTCCGCTCTCCTGCTGCCCATTTGCAGCCGTGCAGGGCCAGTACACCTGCCCTGCGTCGTCCAGTACATCCAGCCAGTGGCCCAGCCCTACTCCATTTTCGCACAGATACCGCATCAGGGACATCAGCCGCCCGAAGTCGCCCACCGGGCAGATGACCTGCTCCGTGACGCACTCTTCTCCCTGCTGTTGCCGCACTGCCAGTACAACCCCCTCTTCCTCTACGCTTGCGCTGTAGTACAGCGTGTGTGCAAGCTGAAAGCCTTCGATCCTGGAATAGGGCCTGGTGTAACAGCAGTACTCTTTCGCAACCATAAGATTCTTCCTCCAATCGCAGATCGCCCGCGTTTCGTTGACATCTCACATGCCCTTTAATATAATAGATTCAAACAGAAAATTGTGTCGAACTTGGGCATCTGCGCCCTGTCTTTCCCATTTCTTAGTCAGTTCTTAGCCAACCATTTCATTCCTTTTGTCTGTTATCTCAGAATAAGCTTCGAAGCACCGCAAAAAATTTCGTCACCCCTTTTTTTGATGGTCTCTGCCGCCCCATCGGGCAGAAAGGAGCGCCCATGTACGCAGTCCTCAAGAGCTTCGGTCTCAAGGGCCTCAACGGCTTCCCCGTGGAAGTCGAGGCCGACATCTCGGGCGGGATGCCCGCCCTCTCCATCGTCGGCCTGCCGGACTCCGCCGTCCGGGAGAGCGGCGACCGCGTCCACGCAGCCCTGAAAAATCTGGGCTTCAAGTGGCCTGACCGCCGCATCACCATCAACCTCGCTCCCGCCGACGTCCGCAAGACCGGCCCGGTGTATGACCTGCCCCTGCTGCTGGCGGTGCTGGCCGCTTCCGGGCAGCTGGAGCCGCCGCCGAAGGACACGGCCTTTCTGGGGGAGCTGGCACTGGACGGCAGTCTCCGCCCGGTGTCCGGCGTCCTGCCCATGGCGCTGGAGGCTGCCGCCGGCGGTGTGCGGGCGCTCTATGTCCCCGCCGAGAATGCTGCCGAAGCCGCTGAAGCCTGCGGCAGCGAGATGCAGGTATACCCTGCCGCAACGGCCCGTCAGGTCGTGGATGCACTGCGGGGCGTCCAGCCCATCCTGCCTACGATGCCTGTCCCCTTCGACCCTGCGGATGCGTGGAACCATGTTCCCGATTTCGCTGACGTCTGCGGCCAGCCGCTGGCCCGCCGGGCGATGGTCATCGCGGCTGCGGGCGGACACAACGTCCTGCTCGTCGGTGCTCCCGGCACCGGCAAATCCATGCTGGCCCGCCGCCTGCCCGGCATCCTGCCGCCCCTGACCCGGGAAGAAGCTGTGGAGACGACGAAAATTTACTCCATCGCCGGGCAGATGCCCGCAGGCCGGGGCCTTGTGACGGCACGGCCTTTCCGCAGCCCCCACCACTCGGCCAGTTCGGCTGCGCTGGCGGGCGGCGGGGCGCAGTTCCGCCCCGGCGAGTGCAGTCTGGCCAACTGCGGCGTCCTCTTCCTCGACGAGCTGCCCGAATTCTCCCGCGAGAGCCTCGAAGTGCTGCGCCAGCCCCTCGAGGATGGCTGCATCACGGTCAGCCGGGCCGCCGGAAGCGCCACTTATCCCAGCCGTTTCCAGCTCGTCGCCGCCATGAACCCCTGCAAATGCGGCTACTACGGCCACCCTACCCGGGCCTGCACCTGTTCGCCCAGCGCGGTGCGGCAGTACCGCAGCCGGGTGTCCGGCCCGCTGCTGGACCGCATCGACCTCTGCGTCGAGATGGACCCGGTGGCCTTCGATGAACTGCATGGCGCTGCCCCTTCCGAGAGCAGCGCCGAGCTGCGGAAACAGGTCCTTGCTGCCCGGGCCATCCAGGCCCAGCGGTACGCTGCTCCCGGCTACGAGGATGTGCGCTGCAACGCCCAGCTCACCGCCGGGCAGGTGCGGCGCATCTGCCGGATGACCCCCGCCGCTGAACAGCTCCTGCGGGCCTCCTACGAGACGCTGGGCCTTTCGGCCCGCGCCCACGACCGCATCCTCCGGGTGGCCCGCACCATTGCCGACCTCTCCGGCAAGCGCCTCCTCGACGAGGATTCGCTGCTCGAGGCTCTGCAATACCGTGCGCAGGAAAAGGTCGATCTGACGTTCTGATATAAAAAAGATCCCCCGGCTGGACCGGGGGATCTTTGCGTTATAAAACTTTTAGAATCTTCTCCACGCATCGGGCAGGAAGAGCACCAGCATCGGGAAAATTTCCAGACGACCGGCCAGCATATCGAAGATGAGCACCAGCTTTGCAAAGTTGGAGTAGGCCCCGAAGTTCATCATGGGACCCACCTGATTGAGGCCGGGGCCGATGTTGTTCAGGGTGGCGGCGATGGAGGTGAAGTTCGTCACCATGTCAAATCCGTCCAGACTGACAAGCATGAAACTCGCCGCAAAGATGAAGATGTAGGCCGCCAGAAAGACGTTGGTGGTGCGGATGGTCTCATGATTGACCAGCTTGCCGTCCATCCGGACGGGGGCCACCACCTGCGGGTGGAGGGCCTGCTTCAGCTCCTTGCCCAGCGTCTTGCCCATCAGGAGGAAGCGGCTCACCTTGATGCCGCCGCCGGTGCTGCCCGCGCAGGCACCCACGAACATCAGCAGCACCAGCACCTCTTTTGCCAGCGTGGGCCAGAGGTCGAAATCACAGCTGGAAAAGCCGGTGGTGGTAATGATGGAGCCGACCTGGAAGGCCGCATGGCGCAGCGCCTCGCCGAAGGTGCCGTAGAGGCTGCGGATGTTCACCGTGATGACGGCCACCGCCGCCAGAATGATGGCAAAATAGGCGCGGACTTCCTCGCTGGACGCTGCGCGGCGGAACCGGCGCAGCAGCAGCAGGAAATACGCGTTGAAGTTGACGCCGAAGAGGATCATAAAGATGGTCACGACCCACTGGATGTAGGGCGAGAAGCTGGCAAAGCTGTCGTTCTTGAAACCGAAGCCGCCAGTACCCGCCGTGCCAAAGGCCGTGAGCAGGGAGTCGAACACATTCATTCCGCCCGCCAGCAGGAAGCAGACCTCCACCACCGTAAGCGCGAAATAGATGCCGTACAGGATCTTGGCCGTAGACTGCACCTTCGGCACCAGCTTGTCCACCTGCGGGCCGGGGCTTTCCGCCTTCATCAGGTTGACGTGGGAGCCGCCGGTCAGGGGCAGCAGGGAGAGCAGGAACACCAGAACGCCCATGCCGCCGATCCAATGGGTGAAGCTGCGCCAGAACAGGATGCCGTTGGGCAGGCCCTCCACACCGGGCAGGATGCTGGCACCGGTGGTGGTGAAGCCCGAAACGGTCTCAAACATGGCGTCCACGGGGTTCGGGATGCAGCCGGTGAGGACGAACGGCACTGCGCCCATGATACTGATGGTGATCCAGCTCAGGGCGGTGGCCGCAAAGCCCTCCCGCATATAGAACACCTTGCTGCGGGGCTTGATGGTCTGCAGGGCAAAGCCCAGCGCCCCACTGATGGCCGCCGTCAGCAGGAACACGCCCATGACGGCCCACTCGGCGTAGATGAGGCTCGTCACCGCCGGGAGCAGCAGCAGTGTACCCTCTATCATCAGGATGTAGCCCAGCAGACGAAAGACGATCGCATAATTCATACGTCCTGTCCCCCGTTACTCTTCCACGATGTCCCGCAGGTCATGCAGGCCGTGTTCCAGCGTGACGACGATGACGTTGTCGCCCACCTGGATCTGGTCGCCGCCGCGGGGGATGAGGATGTTGTCGCCGCGGGTGATGCAGCAGAGCAGCAGATTCTTTTTCAGATGCAGCTGGCTCAGCGGAACGCCGGTGGCCCGGCTCTCCTCATGGACAGTGAATTCCAGCGCTTCCACGCGGTCGTCGAGGATGCGGTAAAGGGTCTTGATGTTGTTGCCGGCCTCGTTCTGCAGGGCGCGGACGTACTGCACGATGTAGTCGCAGGTCATGTACTTGGGGTAGACGATGCTGCCCAGATCGAGCCCGGCCAGAATATCGTCGAACTCGAGGCGGTTGATCTTCGTGACCAGCTTGCCCCTGGAGTGCTTTTTCGCAAACAGGGTCAGCAGCACGTTTTCTTCGTCGATGTTGGTCAGAGCCACGAAGGCTTCGGTGGATTCCAGACCTTCCGAGAGCAGGAAGTCGCGGTTGGAGCCGTCCTCGTTCAGGATCTGTGCCTCAGGCAGGGACTCGGCCAGAACATTGCAGCGGGCCGGGTCCCGCTCGACGATGCGGACGCGGACGTGATTTTCCAGCAGCTCCTGGCTCAGGTAATAGGCGATGGCGCCGCCGCCTACAATGAGGGCGTTGCGCACCGGCCGCACCGGCATATTGATACGCTGGAAGAACTCGTGGGCCTTCTCCTGCGTGGCGAGGAAGGTGACCTGGTCGCCGTTCTGCAGCACAAAGTTACCGTTGGGGATGATGACCCCGCCGTCACGCTCCACCGCGCAGACCAGAATGTCACTCTTGAGGCGGGTGGGAATCTCGTGGATGGCCACGCCGTCCAGCCCCTGCCTCTCGGTCAGCGCAAACTTGATGAGCCGCACACGTCCGCCCGCGAAGGTATCGATCTTGCTTGCGCCCGGGAACCGCAGCAGGTGGGAGATTTCCTTGGCCGCTGCCATTTCGGGGTTGATGATGGCCGAGATGCCGATCTGCTTCTTGATAAAGTCCAGCTCATGGCTGTAAGACGGGTTGCGCACACGGGCGATGGCGTGGCAGTGGCCCGCCTTTTTGGCGAACATGCAGCACAGCAGGTTCAGCTCGTCCGAGCCGGTGACTGCGATGAACACGTCCGCTTCCTCCACGCCCGCCTCGGACAGGGTGGTGATGGACGAACCGTTGCCGAGAATGCTCATCACATCGTAGGACTCCCCGATATGCTCCACACGGGCCTTGTTCGTGTCGATAACTGTCACGTTGTGACCCTCTTCACTGAGCTGCCGCGCCAGCGCTGTGCCGACCTTGCCGCCGCCCACCAAAACGATCTTCATAGAATAACCCTTTCTCTTCTCCTGCGCCGTCTGGGCGCTATTGAGTAGATTATACCACATCTCAGGCAAAACATCTACAAAATCAGCCCTTCTGTCGGCTTTATCCACCACAAAGCGCAGTTTTGGCGGAAAAACGGCCCCGGAACACACAGATCCCGGGGCCGTTCTCAGCGATTCAGGTATTTCAGTACCGCTCCACGCCGTCCTTGGTGACGAGGGCGTAGACCAGCGGGGCTTCTTCGGGCTTTTCGGGGCCGTAGACGAGGCCGCTGCGGTACTCGGCGGCGGCAGCGTCGAACTTATCCGCCGCGCCGTAGAAGGTGGCGAGACTCTCGCCCTTGTGGACGTAGTCGCCGCGCTTCTTGTGGAGGGTGATGCCGGCGGCGAAGTCCAGCGGGTCGCCCTTCTTCTGACGGCCTGCGCCCAGCAGAACGCTGGCAGAGCCGATCTTCTCGGCGTCGTTGGCGACGATGTAGCCGTCCTCTTCGGCCAGCAGCTCATAGCTGGCGGCGGGCTTCTCGAAGAGGCTGTAGTCGTCCAGAACGCGGGTGTTGCCGCCCTGGGCCGCGAACATCTCCTTGCACTTTGCATAGGCAGAGCCGTCCGCGATAACTGCTTCGGCCATGGCGCGGCACTCGGCGGGAGACCCCTGATCGGCCAGCACCAGCATATTCGCAGCCAGCTGCAGGCAGACCTCGGTCAGGTCGGCGGGGCCGTGGCCCTTGAGCACGTCCATGCTCTCCATGACCTCGAGGCTGTTGCCGATGTTGTGGCCCAGCGGGGTGTCCATGTCAGTGATCATAGCAGCGACGCGGCGGCCATGATGGGTGCCGATGGAGACCATCAGCTTGGCCAGCTCGATGCTCTGGTCCACGGTCTTCATGAACGCACCGGTGCCGGTGGTGACGTCCAGCAGGATAGCATCGGAGCCGGAGGCCAGCTTCTTGGACATGATGCTGGACGCGATGAGGGGGATGCAGCTGACGGTTGCGGTGACGTCGCGGAGGGCGTACATCTTCTTATCTGCCACGGCGATGCCCTCGCTCTGGCCGATGACCGACAGGCCGATCTTATTCACCTGTGCAAAGAACTCCTCCTGCGAGAGGGCAGTCTTTGTGCCGGGGACGCTCTCCATCTTGTCGATGGTGCCGCCGGTATGGCCGAGGCCGCGGCCGCTCATCTTGGCGATTTTGACGCCGCAGGCCGCGACGATGGGCGCGATGACCAGCGTAGTCTTGTCGCCCACGCCGCCGGTGGAGTGCTTGTCCACCTTGATGCCCGGGATGGGCGAAAGGTCTACCATGACGCCGCTGTGGGCCATGACATCGGTCAGCTCGGCAGTCTCCTCGTCGGTCATGCCGCGCAGATAAACTGCCATCATCCAGGCCGCCATCTGGTAATCGGCCACCTCGCCGCTGACGAAGCCGTTGACGATGGCTTCCAGCTCCTCGCGGCTGTGGGTGCCGCCGTCCCGCTTCTTGGCGATCAAATCGTAAATGCGCATAAGGTCACGCTCCTAAATCGTATTCTCCGCCGACGGCCCGGGCCGCGCTGCCCCGCCTCCGGCAATAGTATGACATTGTAATTCAAGTATAGCAAATTTTCCCGCAAAAGCAAGCGCTGTTTTGTGGAATCTGTTGAAAAAGAAGCAAAAAGGGCGCAGCCGCCCGGAAAAGCAGCTGCGCCCGGAAAGTACACTCGAATCAGCGGGAACCCTTGTCGTAGGGGATGCCCTCGGCCTTGGGGGCCATGCTGTTCTTGGAGGTGAAGGCCAGAATGACCATGGATGCCACGAAGGGCATCATGTTGTAGATGTTGCTGGACCAGTGGAGCTGTGCGAGGAAGGTGGAGTCGGCGATGTTGGCCAGACTCTTGAACACGGCAAAGAACATGGCTGCGCCGCAGATGTTGAAGGGCTTCCACTGACCAAAGATCATAACGGCCATGGCAAGGAAGCCTGCACCGGCCACGCCGACCTCGAAGTTCCAGGTCTGGACGGGAGGCACGATATAGGCCAGACCGCCGATCGCACCCAGAGCGCCCGAGATGACGACACCGGCATAACGCATCTTGTAGACGTTGATGCCCACAGAGTCCGCAGCCTGAGGATGCTCGCCGCAGGCGCGCAGACGCAGGCCGAAGCGGGTCTTGTACAGCACGATGTAGCTGATGATGAGCAGTGCGATGCCCAGCGGGACAAAGATGCTCAGCTCCAGGCCGCCGATGCTGAACAGGAAAGGCTTGTTGGAGTAGTTCAGCTTGGCGCTGCCGCTGTCGCTGAAGTTCTTGGAGATGACCACAGCCACCGCCGTCGCCAGCAGGTTCAGGGCCGTGCCGCCGATGGTCTGGTCCGCCTTCAGGTTGATGGACGCGAATGCCAGCAGCAGGCTGTAGACCATGCCGGCGATAGCAGCCACCAGCACAGCGATGAGCACGGTGGCGAAAGCCGGCATGCTCGCGGGCAGCATGGTGAGGGTGAGGACACCCGCCACACCGCCGATGACCATGATGCCTTCCAGTGCGATATTGATGATGCCGGAGTGCTCACTGAACATACCGCCCAGAGCGACCAGCATCAGCACGATGCCATACAGCAGAGTATACTTGATGAGAAGCAGCATATCACTTGCCCTCCTTCTTGGTTTCGGTCTTAGCAGGGGCAGGCTCTGCATTCACGTTGGTCTTGTCCGCATTCTTGAACAGCATGGAGTGGATCTTGCCACGGAACAGCATGGAGAATGCGCACAGGTAGATGATGATACCGCTGATCAGGTCGGAGATCTCGGTGGGGTAATACTTGGTGGACAGGAAAGAGCCGCCGACCGAGATGTGGGAGATGAAGATCGCGGAGAAGATGGTGCCGATGGGGTTGGAGCTTGCCAGCAGGGCCACAGAGATGCCGTTGAAGCCCATGGCCGGCAGGCTGGTGGAGTTCAGCGGGTTCCACTGAGAGACGTTGGACAGGTAGTAGAGGCCGGCGCCGAAGCCTGCCAGAGCGCCTGCAATGGCCATGGAGAGGATGATGTTCTTCTTCTCGTTGATGCCGGCGTAGCGGGCGGCGCTCTTGTTCAGGCCGACGGCCTTCAGCTCATAGCCAAAGGTGGTCTTGTTCAGGATGACCCAGATCAGAATGGCGACTGCCGCAGCGAGGAAGATCGCGATGGTGGTGCTGTTGGTCTGGAACATCTTGTTCAGGCCGAAGTCCGGGATGAGGGACTGGGACAGTTCGGCGCTCTTTCCGAGGTTCAGGGTACGGGTGTTGCGCACGTCGTACATGGGGCCGGTGCCGTTCTGGTAGATAAGCTCATTGACCAGATACAAACCGATCCAGTTGAACATGATGGAGGTGATGACCTCGTTGATGTTGAAGTAAGCCTTGAAGAAGCCGGGGATAGCGCCCCAGATGCCGCCGAGGATGGTGGCAACGATCAGACAGACATACCAGGGCATCTTGAGCATGATGGCACAGTAGAGTGCGCCGTAAGCGCCCAGCGTGTACTGACCGGCAGCACCGATGTTGAACAGGCCGGTCTTGAAGGCGAAGGCCACGGACAGACCGGTCATGATGAGGGGTGCTGCGTTGGCCAGCTCCTTGCCGACGCCGTAGGGGGCGTCATGGAAGCCACCCTTAATGATGCGGACAAAGCCGTCGCCCCATGCATGGGCCGGGTTGATGGCCAGCAGCACGAGGAAGCCCACAGCCATGCCGATGACGATGCACAGCAGCGCGGCCAGCACACTGGTGATGGAGCTGTTGAGGTTGCTGTGGGAAAGTTTTTTCTTGTTCATTTATTTGCTCTCCTTTCCCTGCTTGCGTGCGCCGGCCATGTAGAGGCCCAGCTCCTGCACAGTGGTGGTCTTGGGGTCGAACTCGCCCACGATCTCGCCCTCGTACATGACGAGGATGCGGTCGGACAGGTTCATGACCTCATCCAGCTCGAGGCTGACCAGCAGGACAGCTTTGCCCTTGTCGCGCTCGGCGACGATCTGGCGGTGGATGTATTCGATCGCGCCGACATCCAGGCCGCGGGTGGGCTGAACAGCCACCAGCAGCTTGGGGTCTTTGTCGATCTCGCGGGCGATGATGGCTTTCTGCTGGTTGCCGCCGGACATGCTGCGCACGATGGTGGAGCTGCCCTGACCGCTGCGGACGTCGTACTGAGCGATGAGCTTATCGGAGTACTCGCGGACTTTATCGGACTGGATGAAGCCGCCCTTCTGGAACTCGGGCTGCCAGTAGCGCTGGAGCACCATGTTGTTCTCGAGGCTGTAATCCAGCACCAGACCGTGCTTGTGGCGGTCTTCGGGGATGTGGCTCATGCCGTCCTTCGAGCGCTGGCGGATGCTCTCGCGGGTGATGTCCTTGCCGTCCAGCGTGATCTTGCCGCCCGACAGTTTTTCGAGGCCGGTGAGGCCATAGACGAGTTCGGTCTGGCCGTTGCCCTCGATGCCCGCCAGACAGACGATCTCGCCTGCGTGGACCTGGAAGGTAACGTCCTTGACGGAGTCCTTCTTGCGCTGGTCGTTGTGGATGGTGACCCCCTCCACGTCCAGCACGACATCGCCCGGGTGAGCGGGCTTTTTATCGACCTGAAGCTGGACGTCACGGCCGACCATCATGCGGGAAAGCTCTTCCTTGGTGGTGTCCTTGATGTCCACGGTACCCATATACTTGCCCTTGCGCAGGACGGTGCAGCGGTCGGCGACCGCCATGATCTCGTTGAGCTTGTGGGTAATAAAGAGGATGGACTTGCCCTCCTTCTTGAACCCGCGCATGATCTCCATCAGCTCGTCGATCTCCTGCGGGGTCAGCACAGCGGTGGGCTCGTCGAAGATGAGGATCTCATTGTCGCGGTAGAGCATCTTCAAAATCTCCACGCGCTGCTGCATACCCACCGAAATATCACTGATGAGCGCATCGGGGTCAACACGCAGGCCGTACTTCTCGCTCAGGGCCACGACCTTCTTGCGGGCCTCGGCCTTCTGCAAAAAGCCCAGCTTGTTGGGCTCCACGCCCAGAATGATGTTGTCCAGCACGCTGAAGCACTCCACCAGCTTGAAGTGCTGGTGGACCATACCGATGCCCAGTGCGTTTGCATCGTTGGGGTTGCGGATGGCGACCTCCTTGCCGTTTTTGAGGATCTTACCCTCCTCCGGCTGATACAGGCCGAACAGCACGCTCATCAGGGTGCTTTTGCCTGCGCCGTTCTCGCCCAACAGGGCATGGACCTCACCTTTGCGCAGCTGCAGGGTAATGTCGTCGTTTGCCTTGATGCCCGGGAACTCCTTGGTGATATGGAGCATCTCGATCACAAAATCCTCTGCCAATCTGCTCACTCTCCTTTCGTGTCCAAACGACACTTATACTATTGTAATGCCCATTATACCGTATTTTTGCTGTTTTGCACACTTCTTTTTGAAAATTTAGTGTTTTGCCATATCATAAGTATTACTTTTGTGCATTTTGACAGGCATTCCTTCATCGTCTTGAAAAAAGCATACAAAAAAGGCGGGACGCCCTTTGCAAAGCGTCCCGCCCGGGAAGTTTCTGATTACTGGATGTAGTTGACGGTGGTGAACTCGCTGACGGTGGGCTTGGTGCTGTCGTCAGAGCTGTTGTCCACAGCGATCTCGCCGCTCTTGATCTTCTCCTTCAGTGCCTCGTACTCGTCGGTGGTGAAGGTCTCGAAGTTCCAGCTGTCAGCATCGGTGGGCAGGCCGACGTAGTCGCCGTCCTCCAGACCGAAGTTGCCGTTGGAAGCAGCGATGTCGCTCCAATCGCCTGCCTCGATGTCGGACAGAGCGGTGTTGACAGCCTCGGTCAGGCCCTTCATTGCAGAGGTGATGAAGGGGTTGTAAGCGAAGGAGCCGTCTGCCACGCCGTTGACACCGATGTAGTTCTGGTCAACGTCAACGCCGACGACATAGCCGTTGCTCTTCAGAGCAGCCTCAACAGCGGAGGTGTAGATGCCGCCGCCGCAGGCAAAGAC
>ERZ835051.3010-NODE-3010-length-13904-cov-3.346740_pt1 | contig 13904 bp, 11 predicted proteins | sample MGYA00519575_ERZ835051 | MGnify/ENA primary metagenome ERZ835051 (study PRJEB31850, sample SAMEA3708769) | human gut metagenome | biome: human gut; feature: human-associated habitat; material: faeces | place: China | collected 2014 ... | reverse complement strand
TACTTTATACAGATCTCCTACAATGCCGTAGTCTGCAATTTCAAAGATAGGAGCATTCTCATTGGTATTGATTGCAATAATCTGCTCGGAATTCTGCATACCTGCTACATGCTGAATTGCTCCGGAAATACCGCAGGCAATGTAGATTTTCGGTTTTACTGTGGTTCCTGTCTGACCAACCTGGTATGCATGGTCAATCCAGCCTGCATCAACTGCTGCTCTGGAAGCTGCCACAATACCGCCCAGCTTGTCAGCCAGCTGCTTTAACAGTTCAAAGCCCTCCGGCTTTCCAAGACCCATACCGCCGGATACGATAATCTCGGCGTCAGTCAGGGATACGGTATCCTTCATGGTCTTCACAATTTCAAGAACCTTGGTACGGATGTCGCCTTCCTTAAACTCTACGTTCAGCTTAATCAGCTCGCCCTTGCGGCCTTCCTCAAATGCTGCCTTTTCCATAACGCCCGGTCTGACAGTAGACATCTGCGGACGATGGTTCGGGCATACGATGGTAGCCATTAAGTTTCCGCCGAATGCCGGACGGGTCTGTTTGATCTTCTTATCTTCCGGATCAATCTCCAGCTTGGTGCAGTCTGCAGTCAGACCGGTATTTGCCTTAACTGCCAGACAGGGACCCAGATCACGTCCGATATGGGTTGCGCCTAACAGAACGATCTCCGGCTTATATTCCTCAATGGCATCATTGATTACCTTGGTGTATGCATCGGTACGGTAGGTTGCCAGCTCTTCATGATCTGCCACATATACCTTGTCTGCGCCATACTCAAACAGCTGATCTGCCAGACCTTCTACATGATGTCCGCAAAGAACTGCACAGAGATTGCAGCCAACCTCATTTGCCAGCTTCTTGCCTTCGCCCAGCAGCTCGATAACAACCGGCATAATCACGCCGTCTCTCTGCTCTGCAAATACCCATACGTCTTTATATGCGCTTAAGTCTTTGACTTCACGCTCTTCCTCTGTTTTCTCAATAGCCTTGAAAGGACATTTCTCTACGCAGACACCGCATCCGGTACAGGCAGCGCCAATGACTGCGATCTTGTTTTCCATGGTAATTGCTTCAAAAGGACAGTTCTTTACGCAGATGGAACAGCCTTTACATTTTTCTTTGATTACATTTACTGCCATTTTCTATACATCCTTTCCCTTTAGATATAGTGTTTCTCTCTCAGCTTGTCAACAAGTACCGCACTCATTTCCTGAATGGTTCCGCTTAACATCTCGCCTTTGCCCTTCTGCGGCGGTGTAAAGGAACGGAACACCTGGGTCGGGGATGCGTTAAGGCCGCAGTCCTTCGGATCCAGCTCTACTGCATTGTGATCCCAAACAGTAATTTCTTTCTTATATGCATCAACGATGCCGCCGATGCTCATGTATCTGGGCTGGTTCAGCTCTTTTACTGCAGTCAGCAGGCAGGGAGTCTGTACCTCGATGATCTCATAGCCATCCTCCAGCTGTCTCTGAACAACAGCCTTGCCATCACCCAGCTTAATATCCTGAACGTAGGTTACAACCGGAAGACCCAGTCTCTGTGCCACCTGCGGGCCAACCTGAGCAGTATCTCCGTCGATTGCCTGACGTCCGGCAAAAATAACATCTACATCGCCAACCTTGCGGATACCTGCCGCAATGGTGGTAGAGGTTGCGCAGGTATCTGCGCCGCCGAATGCACGGTCACTTAACAGATATGCCTCATCAGCGCCCATAGCAAGGCACTCTCTCAGCATGTAGGTTGCCTGTGGCGGTCCCATGGTCAGAACAGCAACAGTGGTATCCGGATTCTGATCCTTAATCTGAAGAGCTGCCTCCAGTGCATTGGCATCATCCGGGTTTAAGATACTGGGCACGCCGTCACGAATCAGGGTTCCCTTTACCGGATCAATTTTTACTTCATTGGTATCTGGCACCTGCTTTACACATACTAATATCTTCATTCTCTCAGCTCCTCCTATTTCTTCAGCAATTTTCCTGCGATTACCATCTGCTGTACCTGGCTGGTACCTTCATAAATCGTAAATACGCGGCAGTCACGATACATTCTTTCTACCTTGTAATCCTTGATGAAGCCGTATCCGCCATGAATCTGTACTGCCTTTGCAGCAATTTCATTGCAGACCTCTGATGCATAATATTTGGCCATAGATGCTGCCATAGACGCATCCTGGTGAGTATCCATTAAGTAAGCAGTCTTATATACCAGATTCTTTGCTGCCTCCAGCTTGGTTGCCATATCTGCAATCATGAAGCTGATAGCCTGGAAATCTGCAATTCTTCTGCCAAACTGTTTTCTCTCTTTTGCGTATTTAATTGCCTCGTCCAAAGCGCCCTGAGCTACGCCGATAGCCTGAGCTGAAACACCCAGACGACCTGTATCCAGAGTCTTCATTGCATTGATAAAGCCTTTTCCTTCTTCGCCCAGCAGATCGCTCTTATGTACTCTTACGTTATCCAGAATAATATCACTGGTAGCACATCCGATTACACCCATCTTGTTCTCCGGCTTTCCGCAGGAAACGCCCGGAAGCTTCATGTCTACTACGAAAGCAGAAATTCCTCTGGTTCCCTTGGTCATATCGGTTTTTGCATAAATAACAGCCCAGTCAGCAAGAGGAGCCATGGTAATAAAGGTCTTACGGCCATTTAAGATGTAGTAATCTCCGTCCTTTACTGCTGTTGTAGTCATGCCGCCTGCATCGGAACCGGCGCCCGGCTCTGTCAGTGCAAAGCAGACTTTCTTTTCACCCTTTACAACCGGTGTCAGATATTTTGCCTTCTGCTCTTCTGTTCCGGAAAGCAGGAAAGGACCGCCGGATAAGGAATTGGGGGAAGATACATAAATACTTGCTACACCGCTGACTCTTGCCATCTCTTCCATAACGATTACATAGGAGCGTGCGTCTGCGCCCTGGCCGCCATACTCCTTCGGAACCTTAATTCCAAAAAATCCGGCCTTTGCCATTTTGTCCAGGATTTCTTCCGGGAATACCTCGGATTCCTCTACCTCGTCAAGGATTTCCTTGGTCAGCTCTGTCTCAGCAAATTCTCTGGCCAATTTCCTCACTAACTCATGCTGTTCTGTTAAATACATGCTTGTTCCTCCTTAATGTTTTAGGTTTATCATTTCGCCTGCCTGAACCCGAAGTTCCCTGGAAAAGACTTTTCCGCTGGCGTTGATTGGAAAGTTTTGAAATGTCAGAACATACTTTGGAACCTTGTAATCAGAAAGGCGGGATTTTACATAAGACCTTACCTTTTCCTCATCAATCACAGCTCCGTTCTTTGGAATAATACAGGCTGCAATCTCCTCCTGCAGAACCTTTGCAGGAATGCCGATTACCTTTACCTCTTCCACTTCCGGCATTTCAATAATACAGTTTTCTATTTCTGCGGGAGAAATATTTTCCCCGCTTCGAATAATCATTTCTTTCATTCTTCCGGTTACATGAAGACATCCATTCTCGTCCACATAACCAAGATCCCCTGTGTGCAGCCATCCATCCGGATCCAAAGCCGCCTTTGTTTCCTCCGGCCGTTTATAATAGCCCTGCATCACATTATATCCCCGAACTACAAACTCTCCGCAGATTCCCGCATACCGTCCGCAGACTTCCTTACGGCAGCCATCCATCGATTCATTTCGAATGACATCAGACTGCTGTACTGCAAACTCAATATCTGGAATCGGCCGTCCCGCTGTGTGAGATTTTAACTCCAGAGAATCCTCATAGTCCGAAATTGCAATACAGGGAGAAGCCTCTGTCTGTCCATAGGACACCTGCAAATGCTTCATTCCCAGTTCCCGGCAGATTTCCTGGTATTCCACCGGAAGCACAGGCGAACCTGCAATAATACCGCTCTTCAAAGAAGAAAGATCATACTGTGAACGGTTCTGGTTGTGAAGAATTGCCAGAAACATCGTAGGGACACCATTGAGTACTGTACACCGGTACTTCTCCACCTGTTCCAGTACATCTACAGTTTTATAGTATTTCAGAAGATGAGCCTGAGCTCCGCTGTGAATGCAGCAGAGAATTCCTGCTGTTATTCCAAAGCAGTGAAACAGCGGTACGGAAATACACAGCTTGTCCTTCTGACTCCAGTGCATCTGCCTGGCGATTTCTGCCGAGTTATTCACCAGACTGAAATGAGACAACATTACTCCTTTCGGTCTGCTGGTTGTGCCTGACGTAAACATAATACAGGCCGTATCCTCCGGCATCACCTCAGCTTTTCTTTCGTCAAGCTTCTTCTTTTCCCGGCCGGAGAGTTCCAGAGGAAATCCGGCTCTCTGATACCATTTATTCGCCGGATCCTCCTCCAGAGGAACAATTTTTTTCAGGTATGGAAGGTTTTCTACAGGAATCTTCTTTAGAAGATCTTCATATACAGTGCTTTTACAGCCATATCCGTGAAACAGATACTCTATATCATTATCCCGTAAAATTTCCTCCAGCTCATTTTCCTTATAACAGGTGTTGACCAGCACTGCCGCTGCACCTATCTTCAGCAAGGCAAAAAAGCAAAACACCCAGTTGGGGCTGTTGACGCTCCATATGGCTGCATGGCTTCCTTTTCTGATTCCCAGTTCCAGATATCTGACTGCCAGAAAATCAGAAATTTCATCCATTTCTTTCCAGGAATACAGATAATCCCGATATCCGATTCCCGGACAGTCCGGAGTTTTTTCGGCCCGCTCTCGCAGGATTGTTCCGATTGTTTTAGAAACTAGACTCATAATCTGCTCCCCTGCCATCGAGGCACTTCTGTATACTTGTATACTAGTTTAAACAGGTTCCAGAGGGCTCATTTGAGCCCTCATTATTAATCCATCATACCATTTTCATCAAAATACATTGGTCTGGGACCGTCTACATACGATATCCCATCGATATCTTTTATGGCTTCATAAAGAGGTTCTGAAACCTGTATTTCATCCAAGCATAAAGTGTTTTTTATATGGACTACTCTTGCCTTACTGTAATCCAAATTATGACAACACCGGATACACATTAATACCGCTTCCTTGTCTGTATTTACATACAACGGAATAGGACATGCATCCATTAATCCTGTTGTTAATACATTAGTCCAAGTAACCTCCCAATCAACAGAATTGAGGCATCGTCTTGTTGTTACATCTGCAGATCCAAGGCCACAACCATTATGATGTGCTTCTGGCGTAATTCCTCTTATAAACAATTTCTTTAAGTTCAATGTATCGCCAAACGTATGCGTAATGTTTCTGCCAGTCACGTTTGGATCATGGCCATTTCCACTGATATTCTTACCTATCTCATCAATAATCAGAACATCAATATCATCAAACTTAAATTTAGCCATTTTTTCTTTTGCAATTTTTAAAAGCCTTGCATCGACATCCATAAAATTATCCCGATTGCATACCTCAATATTACAAATATCATCATATGCATTTTGCACTACGCCTACACCGAATGCAAATGGACATTTATTTAAAAATATTTCTGCAACAGGTGGTATCAGCTCTGTAAAGCGATGAAAGCCAAAACTATGGAACATTGATGCACCTTTATGCTTTGCAATTCCGATAGCAATCATCTTTGCCAGACCACTTTCATGTGGACCTCTGAAATCTGTATGTGGTTTCACTTTGTTAAAAATAACAATACCATCCGATTCGTAAGCATACTTATCACAATACAGTGGAATTCCATTTAATTCACCATATTGAATTACTTCCATAGAAGATAAAATCGGGACACCCATCGTTTCTTCTGTAATATTATATCCAGCCAACATTTCCAGCTGTCCCTCAGCAGTAGCACCACCATGGCTTCCCATCGACGGAATGATAAATGGATCTGCTCCCCATGATTTCAGTGTATCACAAATCGTTCTTAACATCAAATCTAAATCAGGAATTCCTCGACTTCCAGCTGTTAAACAAATTCTCTTTCCTTTATAAGATTCTTTATTTTCGACCTTCTCGAGTTCTTTCTGCATATGTCCTTTAATGTCTTCTATTTTTGTAGGATCATAGCTTTGTCTAATTGTCACCATATTAGGGATAGGAACCAAATCTATTCCTTGAATAGGAGTATGTATTTCCGGAAAATCTATAAACATATTATGTCCTCCTTTCTCCACAAATTTTATGCCATTCCAAATGCATAGAATAAAGCAATTAAAAAGACTAATGTTAATAACGGAATTACACATGTAGTAACAAAAATCGGGAAATAAGACTGCTTATGATTATTTTCTGTTACATTAAGCACAGATACTACCAATCCATTATGAGGAAGCGAATCCAGTCCTAAACTTGCCAACGCTGATACTCTATGAAGAGCTTCCACATTAACTCCCATCGGTACAAAATAATCTTTAATAATTGGTAATGCAATTCCCAATCCGCCGGAACCAGAGCCACAGACACCTGCTAACACCGTAACTGCTAATCCTGATGCGATTAATGGGCTTCCACCAATACTTGTAACAGAAGAAATTAGTGTTGCAAATGCTGGAGTAGCCTGCACTAAAGATCCAAAACCAACTACAGCAGATGTATTAAACAGAGAACCTGTTCCATCCTTTGTTCCATCACTCAAATGTTTCCAAATATCTTTCCATGGAATATATTTACTATAACATATCAATCCGGAAATAAAACCTACAAACAAAGCTAACTCTGCACTTAACTTAAGAACATTCAATGCAACCAAAAGAATAATCATCGGAAGCAATGCAATTAAAAAGCTTGGCAATTCCTTACTTGCCTTCAATTCCAGCATTGCTTTATCCTTTTCAGTCATTTCAAAATGCATACCTTTTTTCTTGCTTCGATTTGTATACCAGATAATAAATACAAAAACAAGAATTGCTTCAAAAGCCGCTGCAATCATACCTGGAACCATAGCTGCCGTTGCGGGTGTACCAAGAATCTGACCTGGCATCAGGTTCTGGATCTGCGGAGATCCTGGCATCATTCCTGTAAATGTTCCTGCTCCTGCAAAATAAACCGCTGGGATTAATGTTCTAGAAATATCTCCTCTCTTAAATAAAGAAACCATAAGCGGATATAAAGTAAACATACAAACAAATACAGAAACACCACCATATGTTAAAACTGCACCTGCAATAACGATAGATGGAATGATAAATTTATCTCCCAATTTATCTATAATGGTCTTCGCAATAGCATCAGCTGCTCCACTAATATCAGTAAGCTTTCCAAATAAAGAACCAAGTACAAAAATAAAGAAAAATTTTCCAAAATATCCAGCCAAACCATTAACATATGTAGTTGTCATTTGCTCTACAGGGTTCATTCCTGCCGTAAGAAGCAGAAAGATCCCTGAAATCATGGCCGAGAAAAAAATCGGGACCCCTTTAAAGCATAAAAATATAAGTAAGAGCAAACTTAAAATTACGAATAATATTTCCACGTTCTAATCCCTCCTTCTACATTACAACCCCGTTATTTTAGTAACTTTCTCTTATTTTGTATCAAACTTTGTTGCAATCATATGTACCACATACGGAATCATTACAACCGGAATGGTTAAGTATCCAAGGTAAGCATAACCAACAGATACGATCTTGTTCAGACCAAGCTGAGCAATCAGGAATGCCAGGATGGTGCATACCAGGGTAACAACAATAACGTTTCTTCCCGGTTTTGCAGTCGGGTCAAAGTTCTTATCCAGAGAAGAACATACACGGTTAGACATACCTGCAATCATATTTACTGCTGTAGAAACAGAACCAAGAACGATCAGGATAGAGATAATCGGTCTTAATACAGACGGTGCAACACCTCTGTTTACCAGAATCAGCAGCGGGATACTCTCAGTTGCAAAGTTCGGATCATTGGTAATTGCCATCAGGCCAAGTACTGCCATCAGACAGATAATGGTATTTACAAAGAAGCCGTAAACCATAGAAGTTTTTGCATCATCCGGGCTCTCGAACGGCTTTGCATGCTGGAACAGCAGACCGATGGAACCAAGCTGGAATGCTGCGTATACAATACTGGTCCAGAAAGCTTTTCCTACCGGAGCAGGATTTGCTGCGCTTGCAGCGATGTTTGCGGAAATGTCTCCCCACTGAGCAATAATATTGGGGATATATACAACAAGCAGTCCCGCAACAATCAGAACGGAAAGTGTAGATGCAACCTTACGAACCACGTTGGTACCGTAAACAGCAACTACGAAGATGAACACGCCTACGAAGGCAGTTCCTACCCAATGGTTAAGGCCGAATGCACTTTCCATGGTACTTACACCAGTTGCAAATGCAGCTGCCGGAGCAACACAAAGAGTTACAATATACACAAGCTCATACAGGTTGGAAAAAATCGGTGAATATTTGCCGTAAAAGCTGTTATTGAAGCTTCTGTAGTCATATACGTTGTGTTTCTTTGCATAGCGCAGTCCGTACCACTGATAAAAGGCACCGATAAACTGTGCTAAAATACAGGTTGCAAATGCCCATACACCAAACTGTACAAAGTACTGTCTTAACTGGTTACCTGATGCAAAACCGCCTCCGAACTGTGTAGTAAACCATACAAAAGCTACACCAACTGTAACCGACATTTTGTCTTTACTAATCATAATTAGTTCCTCTTTTTTCTTTGTTCAGTTGATAACTGTATTTACACATCTAAAGCCAGGTACCAAATCTCCCATTTTTATTATAGGAGCTTTTGATAACCGTACCTGGCTTTATAATAATTCAAGTAATCAACTATACTATTCCTTATACCGTTATAATTTCAATCAGAACATTTCCTTGAATGCCTGAATCATGGTATTGGCCTGCTCATAGTTTACCATCTGGCGGTCAACCTCAATATTCAGATTCATAAGTCCTGCAGCATCACATGCTCTCTTAATCGGAACATAGTCAAACTCTTCCGGATCACAGAATTTTGTCATCAGAACAATCACGCCCTTGGCATCGTGTTTCTTTGCCTGTTCTACGATGTAATCTACACGCTTTTTATCTCTGTCATAAAGCAGTGTGCAGTTGTCCATATCTGCAAATTTCTGAGCCAGTGCATCAATCGGATTATCCATTTCCGGAATATCGGTTTTGTACTGTCTGGATTCGTGAGCCACATCATCAAAAACAACCTTAATGCCGTTATCATCAAAAATCTTTAACAGGTTAGGTGAATCTGCGAGAATTCCGCTTACCAGAACACGAACCTTGCCTTCTGCCTTCGGACCCTTCTTCAGCTCTTCATTAATCTGTTTTACAACAGCTGTATGCTCTTCCGGAAGCATAAACCATGCACTCTTGAACACATCGCTTCTCTCGGCAGCAGTAATCTCTGCATCTGCAGCAAGCTCTGCAAACTCTCTCATTACTGCATTGTGCTCATTGTAAATCCGGTTGGACTCAGCCAGTGCAAATTCGGAAAAATGAGTTCCGGTTGCTGCCTCTAAATCGCGGATTACTCTTATATATCCATCTCTTGTGAACTTTACGCCGTAAGCCGGTTTCCGGTTCTGAGGATAAGTCATAGGAATAAACGGAATATCCTTTACTGCATATTTCCAGTTCTGTCCCAGTGTCTTTAAGGAGTCGCACAGAGAAGGAATAATAATGGCGGAAACTCCGTCATACTCGCCCTTCAGTCCCAGCTCCAGAATAGACTGCATAATGGAGCAGATGAAAGCCGGATAATACTTCTTGGACTCATTCAGTTCCATGTCAGCGCCCCATACGCCCATGGGAACCATTCCCATAGAATGAATAATTTCCTGAGGAGTGTAAACGGGAGCAACAGCTACAACCTTTTTGCCCTCAGCCAGATATTTTTCCAGCTGTTTTTTCGGAGATGCGGCAACCTCATGAAGCTGCGCAAATAATTCCTTTACTGCCATTTTAATTACCTCCTTTGTTTGCTTCCATAATTTCCATCAGGCCCTGAACGCGGGTATCATACTGAGCCTCGGAGAAGTTTCTCGGGTCTGCCTGATCGCCGTCGAAGGAAGCTACCGGAATATCGCAGGCCTCACCAATCTGTCTGCTCATCTCCGGCATAAATCCGGACCACAGCTTACAGGAACGGTTGGTATGAACCAGAAGTCCCTCTACATGGTTATCCTTACAAAGCTTGATTCGTTTATCTCTTGCGTGTTCCAGGTTCATGGCATTCGGTACGTTTGCGTAAGCCCGGCACATTCCGTCAAAGTCATCATAGATAAATCCGAATGCATCTGCATAAATGGTGGTTACCATGTTAATGCCTCTGCTCTTTAAACCGGTGGAGGTTACTCTCAGCCACGGCCAGCAGGCAATACCTTCAAACATGATGCGGTATTTTTCCTCTGCGCGGAATGTGGAGGTTCCTTTTTCATGATTCTCTTTGTATTCCTTTAACAGGGTTTCCATTGCATCAGCAGCTTCTTTCTTACCGCGGGCGGTAACCATAACTGCCATGTGGTTTAACAGGTCGAAGCCGTTGAACGGAGACGGTGTATATTTAGCCTGCTCTGTTGCCTCCAGCCATGCGCGGCTGGAACGTCCGGAAATCTCCATAACCTCTTTGAAGCGCTCATCGCTCCATTTCTTTCCGGTGTACTCTTCCAACTGGTGAATTGCATCCCAGAACTGAACCTTTATGTACTCAACCTCTGCATCAGATACTTCATAATCCGGGTTAAACGGAATATCGATCATGATCATGGGAATATCCAGCTCTTTGGCAATATTCTCATACCATTTAATCATACAGTTACAGATATTGTTGCAGCACAGAACAAAATCAGGAAGCGGCATGTTCTGCTCCGGAGCATCCTTTACCTTCATGTATGCAAGAGAAGTTCTTGCATATGCGCAGATATCATTGGAATAGCCCTCGCCCTCACTGATATTACACATTCTCTCGCCGCCGCCCCTGGCTGCGATTGCTGCTGCCTGGTTCTCCGGATAGCAGACATACAGTCCCAGTGTTTCCGGAATCTCTACCGGGAAGTTACTGGCACACCAGCCCACCATCTCGCCCCTGGCCTTTGCCTCGATGGCATCACTGTAAGCCTTCGCTGCAATCTGTCCCAGTTTGAATTTCGCTGAATTCGGATCTGGTGCAGGTCTGCTTTTCTTTACTTCTTCACCCATAATGAAAACCTCCTTTATGTTTCATTCCTTTTATTGAGCAGTGTTTTCGCCACTCTTTATTTTATCATAAGCGTACAGGGAAGCTCCCAGCGCACCCATGAGTTGGGCCATATCACTGTATGCAATCTCAACCCCAAGTTCTTTCGCCATGGCATTTCTTACGCCGGCATTTCTGGCCACGCCGCCGCTCATGCATACCTTTTCCTTGACTCCCGCTCTTCTGACCAGGGAAGCCACTCTTGTTGCTACGGACTGACAGATGCCAGCCACCAGATCCGGAAGATTCGTTCCTGCCGCCAGCTGAGAAATTACCTCTGACTCAGCAAATACGGTACATGTGCTGGAAATACTGGCCGGGTTTTCTGATTTGGCCGCCTCAACCTCCAGCTGCGAAATATCCAGCTTCAGGATGTTTGCCATAACATCCAGAAACCTTCCTGTTCCTGCCGCACACTTGTCATTCATAACGAAATTCATCATACGGCCTTTTTCATTCAGGGAAAGTACCTTGGCATCCTGTCCGCCGATATCAATAACCGTATGAACATCCGGAAAAACGAAATGGACGCCTCTGGCATGGCAGCTTAACTCGCTGACTTCGCCTTCCGCCTCCTCAAACAGCTTTCTTCCGTATCCTGTGGCAACGGTACAGGCAATGTCATCACGGGTCAGACCTGCATCCTTCAGCACCTCTTCCAGCGCCAGATGAGGACCGTCTGTTCCTGTTCCTGCCACAACAATGGATTTTCCTGCAATTTCTGTTCCATCCTTCAAGATAATGCATTTTGAAGTGGTAGAACCAATATCAATTCCAAGTGTGTACATAACTTCAACCTCTTTGTCTTTTTTTTAACAATATCAAGAAAAAATAATATCTTGCATTCTAGTACATAATATCTCTACTTTTCAATTTTACATACTAGTATACAAGTTACTCAAAATAAAAAATATGCAGTTTTTTCTTGAACCCTAGTATACAAGGATTCCCGAAAAAACTGTTCATATTTAATATCTAAACATGAACAATTCGTCTCTCTGATAATATATTATCAAATATTGTGTGAAATGTAAATAGGTATTTTATATTTTTTTTAGAAATTAAGCAAAATGACCAATTCCTATAAAAAATACTCCGGATACTCCGCTCTGGCTGTTTCAGAAATCTTGGAAATTGTTTCTAAATGCGCTGACATGGCTCTCATCGCTTTTCCGCCTCTGTTCGCCTCAATCGCCTGATAAATCGCCTCATGCTCTTCTATCAGCTCCGGGACCCGATGCGCAAAGGTTACATCAAAATTTCTCCATCTGGCAATGTGAATCATATGCTCTGCCATCAGCTCCATCAAATTGTGTCTGTGCACACTGTCCACCAGCAGTTTGTGAAACTGTGAATCCAGAGATTTAAAATCCGAATCATAGCCATTGGAATTGTAAAATTCCTTCTGCTTCTCCAGATTTTTCTTTAACTCCACCATCAGCTCCTGACGATGGCTCTCATCCATGGTTTCAAAAATCTCATACAAAACCTCTTTTTCGATGGCCGTTCTCAAAAGCAGAAGATCTGCTATAAAATCGAGATCGATTTTGCTGACATAAGTTCCCCGCTGCGGATACACTTCAATCAGCTTTCTCTGACTCAAACGCGTAAACACCGTTCGAATCACTGAACGGGAAACTCCATAGTCCTCGCTCATCTGATTTTCACTGATTTTTTGTCCCGGCTTCAGCTGAAGATTGGTAATCCGGTCACACATATCCTGATAAACCTCTTCAGCCGTTGCCGGACGCTGGCTGTTGTATATTGTCATTCTCTCCCCGCCTCTCCTCGCCGTTTGATTTGCTATCTTTTCATTATACATCATTTTAAGGAAGTTTCCTAGTATAAAATTTTATACAGAAAAAATAAGAAAGAAGCCTGCTCGCAAACTTCTCCGCCTGCGTCGGGTCGTTTCTGCGGCAAAATTCTCTTCCGCCCCATGGCGATCCTCACGGAGCGTCTTTGTTTCATAGGACGTAATTTCCTGTGAAACAAAAAAATCCGGAAAGAATCAAGAAATCTCAAGATTCTTTCCGGATTGATTCCGAAAAATGAAGGCTGCCGGATACCGTCAGAACAGACATCCGGCAACAGGCATTATAATTCCGTCATCCAAAGGCCGTGGAGATTGCAGTAAGCATAAACCGCAGTTGCCTTGTCGTCGCCCAGACAGAAGGAAACCTCAGGTGCATCGCCGGGTTTTAAGGCCTTTCTCTGTCCGCCATGCTCTGTCTGCACATAAACCCACTCAATAAAGTGTTCCGGAAGCATTGGATGATCCACACTTCCCACATGGACACGAAGCACATTGCCATCCATAACAGCTACCGGCAGATGTTTCTCGCCGCTGGCATCAACTGTGTTTGGAACCAGAGCTTCCATTTTCTCTCCGCAGCAAATCATCGGAACGCCGGAATCGTGAATCATTCCAACCAGATTTCCGCATCGGCGGCAAATATAAAACTTTGTCTTCATAATGTTCTCCTTTCGTCTGCCTTGCAGTATATCTGCTTCATTTTCAGAAAAAGCAGATAAATACCACTTATTTCCGTGCAAATAGAGTTTTTACTCTCTATTTCCAGTATAGTTTTCTTACAAGAATCTGTCAAGAATAGAATTGACGCTTTGGTGCAAATAACCTATACTAAATATAAGCTGTTATAAATAAAACCCAAAGGAGGGGGACATGATTTTTCAAGACTACTTTCCCATATGGAATAAACTGACTGCTGTT